>JAEIGA010016376.1_pt1 | contig 11284 bp, 14 predicted proteins | sample 9270691 | NCBI WGS metagenome assembly JAEIGA01 (sample SAMN17057246, study PRJNA624740) | gut metagenome | biome: biome; isolation source: fecal sample | host: Bos grunniens | place: China: Xizang | collected 2019
GCCCAGAAGCTCCGTTCTGCTTCGACAATATAGCAACTCAGCTTCCAGCCATTGATCATTAAATATCCAGGCTCTCCGGCTTGCACATCTTCATCAAAGATATCGCAAAGCACATCCCTTGATGTCTTGTCCTGATCCACGATCGAGATGGTCAGCGGATACTCTTGCTTCGTTCTCCGGAAGTTCCTGAACCGGCTGAAGCTTTCGTCATAACTCCATTCCCAGTCCTTAAACTCACCGCCATCACACCAATACGGATGTTCATTCAATGTGAGCCGTAACGTGCCATTCCGGTTGTAGTAATATACCTTATCTATTTCCATCAGCTCACCTCATACATTAGTCTCGCAAAGTCTCGCTTCCCAATCGTGATGGTCTGGCCTTCCTGGAGTAATCCATAGATGCCATTCAACAAACTAAGCACTGCTGTTAATTCGGGGCTGTTACCTCCATTGGCGGTCACTGCAAACTCCGAATCGAAACTTGAGGATGTCATCTTATTCAGATCCGACATAGCCTGATCAACAATGCTCTGATTGTTTTCAATACCCTCAACGATACCAGCAGGAATCCACTGACCAACCTCTTTTGCAAATACCTTTGACGGAGAAGAAATTCCAAGAGCACTCTTCGCAGATGAAAGTGCTTGTGATGCAAGACTACGCAGTGACGAGAAAAGCCCACCTGATGCACCACTGATCCCTCTCTGGATACCGCTAACGATATTGGAACCAATTGAATAAGTATCACTTGCAGCAGAACGGAATGCCGACAACGCACCGCTTCCAAGACCGCTCATTGTACTGTTAAGTCCACCACCAGCACTAGACGCGCCACCGGAAACACTGGTTATCATTCCAGAACCTTTGTTTCTGAAGTCTCCGTTTTTGCCACCAATCACGCCAAGTGCTTGCAATAACAAACTCCCGATCGTGGACAACAAGTTCCCGGCCATGCTAAGAATGCCTAAGATTATATTCTTAATCCATTCAACACCTTTGTTCTTCCATTCGCCCGACTTTGACCCGGACTGCTGCAATGCCTGCTGCAATAATTGCCCAATTGTCACCAACAGATTCGGAATAATGGACAGGATTCCAAGAATAAGGTTCTTAATCCATTCGGCACCTACCTTAAGAAATTCTCCCATTTTCTCCGAAAGCTTGAATATCGCCTGACGCACAATCTCGCCAAGTTCCAAGAATAACTCGAAGCTTTTCTGCTGAAGCCCCATGATGATATGCCAAATCCACATTCCTGCTGTTACAGCGAATTTAGGTCCGGCAAGAATCATTGCTAAAAGTGCTTTTCCGATAACTCTACCGATTGCGCCAAGAATAGTAGGCCCATGTTCTTCGATTCCTCTGCCGATTGCGTCAATGATGTTGTTTCCAGCAATCCCTGCTTCAACGGGATCATAAGCATTAATAGCTTCGATGAGATTGTCTAAGCCTTCTTCAAATCTTGCCATTAACGCAGGAACGATATTGGCTAAGCCTTCCCCGATTGCATCAATGATGTTTTGAGCGACTTCGAGGTTCTCGCCCGGTTCCCATTCATTCATGGCTTCTTTGAAGTTTTCCATTCCCTGATTGAACAGATTGCCCAAATCAAGAACCGACCGAATAAAGCCTTGACCAATTGCGATAAGGATATCCTTGCCACGTTCCGCAAATTCATCAGCATGTTCCGTGATGAATTCCTTTATTGCTCCTGGCAACTGTGAAACAATGTTCCCAATCATCGGCAGAAGATTATCAAACACAAACGTGCTGACTGTATCTGCAATCGCTTGGAGGTCTTCAGAAATGTCCTCACCTAGCGCGAGGTGTGCTTTGAAGTTGTCGAATGCGCCCTGCATCGCAGCAAACGAGCCTGAAAGAGTTTTCTCTGCTTCTTTCGCTGTCGTTCCAGTAATGCCAAGGCTTTCCTGTACAACAGAGATAGCGTTTGCCACATTGGCGAATGACATACTGTTTTCATCAACAGTTACGCCAAGCTTTTCTTGAATGTCCTTCATTGACGCTGCATCTTTGATAAGGCGTTGCATCTCTGTTTTTGTGCCACCATAGCCAAGCTTTAAGTTGTCAAGCATGGTATAGTTGTCTTTTGCGAATCCCTGATATGCATAAGTAATACTGGACATATCCGTACCAAACTTGTTGGCATTGTCTGACATGTCTCGCATGGCACGATCAGCGACCTTTGCAGCAGCGTCAGTATCTCCACCAAGTGACTGGAGTAACGATGCAGAAAAGCCCGTCACGTTTTCCATGTAGGAGTTCGCGCTCATGCCTGCAGTCTTATACGCACGTTCCGCGTTCTTAATGACTGTGTCTGCGCTATCCTTGAAAAGCGATTCAACACCACCGATGGACTGCTGCAATGCACCACCGGCTTTTACCGCGTCCGTGATGCCTTTTACAATCATCGTGCCAATACCTGCTGCAGCAATCAGGCCAGTCAGCTTCCCGACCAGACCGCCACCAATCGCAGCACCGGCTTTCTGCCCGACTTGAGCACCGCCAAGTTCCTGCTGGATTTTGCCCTGTATTCCTTTAGCTGATGGTATAATCTGGACATAAGCTTTTGCTAATTCAGTTGCCATCGCTTCCCTCTTTCTCAATCAATGCAAGTATTCGTTTCCTGTCTTCCATAAAATCCTCACCGCTTGCATATATCAAAATCTCATCGTCATCTTTTTTGTTTTGGTTAAGCAGAGATGTAAGGATAGATTTTGGGCGGTTACAACCACGTTCTGCATCCTTAGTCTTTGACCATACCAACAGCGCACAATAATCGAAGATTCCAGCAATTAACATGTCTCGCAACGGAATCTCTTGCCCAGTCATCTTCATCTTTATCCTTGAATCGTCTCTTAAACCGGCAGAAAAGGTCGCTACCGTTCTAAGTGGCAACGACCTCCAATCATATATCCCATATGTTTCTGCCAAATCGCAAACAAGTGCATCTTTGTCGAGTTTGAGCATCCCGGCGAGGATTACGAGTTTTTTAATCCTTCTCCCGTGAAGATGGCTGCCAGATCCTCGCCTACAACAGTTACACGGACGCGCCCATCTTTGGCACGAAGGAAGTCATAATAGGCCTTCTTCTGGTCTTTACCAAAAAGAATGTCCAGGCATTTGCCAACTGCCCAATATTTCCCCTCATCGTCCATCTGCTGCAAGCATTCAAGAAGCTCCATGTCATCCATCGCCTCTTCGGGGATGTTATACTCAAATCCAGATTTTGTTTTGCCTTCCATATTCGTCTTCTCCTTTTGCTATGGTAATTACGCTCTCTGGATATATTCGTAATGTGTATTACCAGACGTATCCGGAGCTGTGTTGACTGTGCACTCATAACCAACAGCAGCATCATCTGCGTAACTGATCTCACCGATTTCGGAAACAGTTCCATTCGGGATCACGATACGTTTTACAGCGTTATCGCGCAGATTCATGTCAATCGCCAAAACATGCGATTCAAGCTGTTTACTATTTGCTGTGATCGTAATGCCGGTTGCAAGAGTGCCTGTGACATTTGTGTCGCCATAAACAAATTTAAGAACGTCCAAATTCAGAACTTCAATCAGCGTGAAGCTGAATGTATCTTCTTTGGAAGTCTGCAGTGTTAAGACGGTGTCACCACCCCATGCTTTGATGGTGTCAGATTCCGGAGAGTTTGTATTTGTTAAGCCGTCTTCCGAAACATATCCAAGACACGTAAAAGCATTGTCAAGCGCGGTTGTTGCATCAGTCGGAAGCGTTGTTCCAATCGGAGCAACATAAATAGCACCAGATGCTTTCGGCTTGCCAACTGATACGTTTGTAACTGTATTAGCCATATTTATCCTCCTAATAATGAACGACATCATAAACCGCCTGGAAGCGATATTTCTTTGCTGTCGTGTCTGTAAAGTTATAATCAGAATTGAGTTTGCATGAGCTGATCATGTCGAGACGTATGGCATCACGCATGGCAAGTTTGACTTCATCGTTTAAGTCGTCCGCATCTGCAAGAGACGGCCCCCATGACTGGATGGTGATCATCGACTTGTAGATAAAGTTTTCTTCACCACCAGAAGTCTTTTCGACCACAACGAATTTGTCTGGCATATTAGCCGGAACCATCGTATAGACCGGAGTATTAAGCTGCTCTGATAAGTGTTCGTATATTGCCTGAGTGATCGTCATTTCAAATTCCTCAATATGTTGTTGTGCTTCAATTCGTGGGCCATTGCTTTTGCAGTGCCTGTATAGACAGAAGCCACTGTTCTGTTTACCCCTGCCATCGTGTCTGACTGGTAGCCATCTCCGCATCTTCCTGCAATTTCATCAGCATGCTTTTTGCACACCGTTGACCCGCATTCATGCAAGAGAGCGCGAACGCCCGCACGATTCAACACAACTTCTACTTTTTTAGCCATATCGCTCCACCTTCCATTGAGTGTTCCAAGACAATGGGATGAGAGCTTCAATCCCTGTGCGTGGATAACCAAATATCTGCCAAGTTTCGCCAAAAAAACGCACCTTCTGATCTTGCCAGATGTGCGTGTCTCCTTTTGGTATTGCAATTGTATATACGGCCTGTTTGCCGTAAAGCTGAACAGCAGATACTATATCGTCTTCCAGTGCCGGTGCTACCAGTACGTTCTCGACTGGAATCTCCTGCTCTTCATAAACAGGATTTCCAAGTTTATCTGTACCCGTCTGTATCTGATTGATTAATGTTACCGTTATGCCCCTCATACGCTATCACCAACCAATTCTTCTACCGGACTGTATGAGCCGATTTTGTTACCCATGCCAAGCATCCGTCTTTCGGCACTTGAGAGATATAACTCCCCAGTGGATCCAGTGCCCATCGTCCATGACTGAGAATAGCCAAGCGCAGCAATACTTCCCTGCATGGCTCCAATTGGAACACTGTCATCACCTGTGCCAAGTGCACGGATTAACATTCTGCATGAGACAACCTTTTTAACATCCGCGCTTGCCGAACTAGCGTATGCATCAATGATCACCGCAGCATCATCAAGCAATGTTGCACACGTTTCTTCTTCTGTTCCGCTCATCGTGCGGTCCATTCTCATGGCAACATCATCTACACTTGCGTATGCCATCCCAGATCACCTCACTTCTTTTTTGCTGTTGATTTTTTCTTCGGCTTTTCTTCTGCGGGCTTCTCCGCCTCAGATTCGGCGGCCAGTTTGTGACCAGCCGCCTTATATTCTTCTACGCGGTCTTCCGCGACCCACATGTCGTTGCCGTGAGCGTTAATAAAATGTACGAAACCCATTAGGTCGGGATCGCGCCAGTCAGCAGGTTGAAGCAGGATGTGTCAGCGCGGAATCCGACTTCGATTTCTGCTCTCACTGCTACCATGTTCTGCTGCCACAGGTTGATTGTGGTCGCATTGTTGCCAGAACCTACGGACAGTGTTGCTGTGTCAGTTACAGAGATCTGGACACCTTCAACAGTACCATACATTGCCTGAGACCAGTCACCAGCCACACCAACGATTGCCGGAGTGCCAGCCGTCTGACCAACTGCAGCGGTTCCTGCCTTGTACAGATTTTTGTTAAAGTAAGTCGGAACTCCAAGAACCTTGTCTACAACGCCATCATTTGCAGAAGCAAGGAACAGCGGTCTGTTGGTAGTGTCAACTGCTGTCAGCAGAAGAGCGCGTGCCTGTGCGCCAAGCGCAAGACCGTTCATAACACCACCATGTGCAGCGATGTCTGCATCTGCAGCAACCAGACCAGTGTATGTTCCGTTGTTTGCATTCAGAATCGACTGTGCCGTGCAGGAAGCAAATGTATCAAAATTAGTCTGAGACGGAGCCTGTGTCGCGCCAATAACCGTGCTGTCGAATACGCCAGCCAGTGCGCCCGGAAGTCTCTGGATCAGGGCATCGTACAGACCTCTTGCATCACGTACAAATTCATTTGAGAATGTCTCGATAACTGCAATCTTGAATGCACTCATCAGTTTTGTTCCCGGAGTGCCGTTGCTAACCGGCTTAGCGCCAGTTTCTGCAACCCATGCAGCTGTCGGATCACCAGTGATGACCGGGATGGTTACGCCACGCCCCGGAAGAGCAATCTGACGCGCCAGACGCATGATTGCGGATTCTTCCTGTGTCTTCTGAAGAATTTCGGAGCTAATGTCGCTCGGTAATGCCATAGAGTTGGTAGTTCTGTTAATATCAGCCATTTTTAAAGCCTCCTATTTTTGTAATTGATCATTAAACCAGTCACTAAACTGGTCGCGAGTTGCACCCCCGCTAGTACGCCGCACCTCCCCGGCGTCTTTTACTTGGGGATAACCAGACGGCTTCGCATATTCCAGGATGCCTTTTGCCTGTGTCTGACACGCCTCTTCCGTGTCTCCAGACAGAAGGCTCATTGGCACTCCGGTCTCTTCCGAAACCTTCTGCCGAATGTTGCGAACCTCATCTGCTTTTTTCAAGGTGTCTAATTCGGCCTGCAATGCATTAGCACGTTCTGTTACCTTTTCGAGATCGCTCTTGGCGGCCTCCTCTGCAGCATCAAACTTTTCTGCCTTTGCTTTGTAGGTCTCAAATTCTGCATACTTCGCACGTTCTCTGGAAAGACGCTCTCCGATGATTGCATCCATCTCGGTCTGTGTGAATGTACGCTCCGACTTTTCAGCCGTTTCTTCCGGAGTGGTTACCGTAGCTTCAATAATTTCGCTCATTTTAATTTCCTCCATAGAGTGCTTTGTTCACGGCTTTGCCCGCCGTTTGGGCATAATAAAAGCACCGGATAAACCGATGCTGTATTACCTGTTATTTATTTCTTTGTTCTTCACACCATGCAACCCAATCATCCCATGAATCTGCACCTTCTCCTGTCGAGACAAGTGCCTGGCGTTTCTTGCCACGCCTAATACCTGGCAAGCGCATGAATCGTGATGGGTTTTTTGTTGAAGCGTCAACATCGAATCCCGACGCTTTACATTCAGCATGAAGCAGTGCGACACGCTCTCTGTATTCTTCTATATCTTTGGCATCTATCTTGACAACGGCATGAACCGATTTACCACCAGATGTGACGATGCACTGAGTTGGAAGGTTTAATGCTCGTATAAACGCATATTGCTCTTCCAGAGGCATATTGTCACACTCAATCAAAGCATATCTGAAGGCTGTTACATTTGCATCGCTCACGCCCTTGCCGTCAAGTGGGTTGATTCTTACGAATGCACCATCCCGTCTGCGGTATCTGCCAACAGCAGAAGACACATTGTTTGTCCTTCCAAGCACTTTCTTAATCTGACCGGCTGTTCTTTGAAACAATCCTCTTGTCGGGACTCTTCTGCCGTCTTTATCATAGAACTCTGCACATGTCCCCACACACTCATCATCTCCGAACATAACATTCAGAAACGTGAGCATATCGTCAACCTGATCCCATTCACCATCAAAACATTTATCTGGTAACTTCACAGGAGCTGGCTTTTCAGTCAACAATGGTTTGTCAATCTTTGGAGCTGTAGTCTTCTTTGTCGGGTTTATCATCCTGTTTCTATTGCTGGATGACCGATTCGTACCAAATTCCTTGCCGGATCTGCGCCATTCATCTACGAAGACTTGCGGATCATACCCGGCAACTTCCAAACGCTTTGCCAGGTCTGAGAACTCAGGAACAACCTGACATCTGCAGAAATCATGAAAGCGATTAAAGCCACCGCCCTGATCACCGGCTGTTTCTCTGGAATGATAAAAGAATCCATGTCCAGCCAAAGCCCTGCAGAAATCACACGGATGTGGTCCAGATGGAACTCTTGCAAAGCGTGGGCTTCTCGGATCACTTTCACCGTTGTGCAATTGCGAATCCGTGTAAGACCGCATCACTTCTGCATCAAGTCTTCTGCCTAACATATCCACAAGAAAAGACATGTCTTCTAGATCACATGCTCTTCCAACAAAAGACCTGATGGCTGATGTGGTTTCTTCTGCGTTGTAATTTGTATATGGCACCGCACCTAACGCTTCGCCAGTCTCAATTTCTCGGTAAACATCATAAGCAGACGCTCCGACAACCGCTGCATTCTCCGCACATGTCTCTGCAATCGGTAAATACTGCTCACAAACATATTCATACAGCTCATTGAAACTGAATCCCTGTGGAGCACTTAACATGATCTGCTCGATGGTTGACCGTCCGGAAGCTGACACCACATCCAATCGTCTTGTGATCTCGTCTAAAAACTTTTTGTTTATCTTCACTCGATCTCACCACCAGACCCGCCATTCATGGATGCCAGAAGCAGTGCGTTTGCCTGTTCTTTCTGCTCCTGTGCTTTAATTCTGCGAATGTCGGCTTTGTCAAAACCAATCATCTCCAGGAACACATCTGTCTGGGCGAATCCTTGCCTTGCAGACGCAATCTTAATCGCAGCGTCCGTTGTGACCGCCACAGATGGCATTGCAGGATTCTTGAAATGTGCAACAATGCTCTTCTGCTCCGGAAGCAATTCTTCGATGGTCTTGCTTTCAGCGACAGCAATTGCCATGACCGCGATCATGCGAAGCGCGTCACCATTGCCGGCATTCAACTGTTCTGCCATGCTTACCAATGTCTGGGTCTGCGCCAGAATAGCGTCAGAGGATGTCGGATTCGCGTCATTTACAACGCCTGTATCTGTGACGCTTAATCCTGTCGCTGCAGAATACTGTGTGGCAAGAACACGAAGCATCTGTACATGTGGCTCAATAGATCCTTGCGGGAGCTGTCCGAATGTCGGTTTTTCACCTGTCTCCGGATTGACTGTACTTGCAAGAATATTGCCAACGTATTGCCTGAACTTCTGCGAAATGACCGCATCATACTGGTCATCAGTGATTCCAAGCAGATACTTCTGTGGACTGGTTGCAAACTCCAGACCAATCGTGGCATTTGCAATGGTCCGTACATACCCTTGAATCAGTCTTCTGACAGGCTCTTTGATTCTGGATCTGCCAAACGGTTTCGCGCTTGTCGGATTCCAGATCAGCGGTTCCATTAATGGCCTGCCCATCTTATGTGGCAGTCTCTTGGCGGTCCACATGCTGTTTGTACGCTTCAATTCCCAGATAGCGTCATCAGTATATAGATTAACCAACGATGGCTGCCACTCGTTTTTTTCACTCTCATCCGGCACTGCATCGACAATGGCAAAGCCACATTCTATCCTACCCTTTTCTCCATCCCATAATGCTGCAGATGTCTGTGGAGAATGGAAACGAATTTTGCACTTAGCATCCGGATCAGCTGACAACGTGGCGAACGTGCATCCAAGCTTCAATTCATCTCTGCACGCTTTCATATATTCAGCAACCAGATTGTTATTCGTGACGATTTCATCTAAAAGCGGGACCTCTGTGCCCTCCGTTCCAACAAAACCATCAAACATCGACCTGGAAGCCAAAACATCTACCGTCTTACCGCCCCATGAGCATCCGATCTCAAAACCACGCAATCCATGTGGCAACGCGATGCCAATATTGACCTCTGAAATCGGAATATGCCCTTCATAATATCTGTTTTTCACAGTATTCTTGCTGTAGTGGTACTGATAAACTTCTGATAACTCCTGAAGCTTTTTGCGTTCCCACTCAGGCAAACCTATCACTTGTCCAAATGTCAACAGATTCATCATCCAATCCTCATCTTCTTGGCAGGATCACGCTTACATACTTTCGCGCCCCAAAGGGCAAGCGCAGCAGCTTCGATCAATGCCGAATCTTCGCCATTAAAGCTCCAGCCACCTCCAACAGGTCTTCTGGTTGCGTTTATGGCACTATCTCTTAATATATCTTGCTTTTCATACCACGTTACGGTCTGCTCATTTACTGCATTAACCAACGTGCTTGCAGAAGCCACGACATCTTTCGAAGTGGGCCTGATGACAGACCCTTGCATGCGCCATGTCTCTGCAATTTTCTCTATCAAAACATCAACACCATTGCGTCCATCAATAACAACGCATGATGCTGTTTTGTATCTCTCGTTTAACCAATCAGCAAGCCATTGGATGCCGTGACTGGTAGACTTTTGTTGAATTGCCGAAACTCTTGCCTTCCCATCCTGCGGAATGACTGCGCCACACAGAGCAACACTCGCACCGTCTGGTGTGAATTTAATTCCGTAAGCAGTTTTGCCTTCTGGTTTTGGCTGGTCAGAACCGCATGCGTCCCATGCTTGCTTATCAATTGCATACTCAACAATATTAGCTGCAATCGGACTCCACCATCCGAGACGCTCACGGGCAAACGTGTCTGGCTCCATCTGTTCTACTTCACCTTCAATGGTTGATCGCAGTATCCTGCGACCTAATGCAGGATTTGTGGCTGCCCACCGCTTCGGATCCGTAACATCGCCAATTTCATTGACAGAAAACTCAAACCAACTCGTCTTATTTGTTTCTCCGTCAATAGCTTTGCTTCGGATGCCACGAAAAACAGTTCCAACTGCTGTCGGATCTGGTGGAGTGCCGACATAAAGCGTTTGCGGATTTAGGCTTGACGATATCGCAGGAAGGAAGCTAGCCTGTTGGTTCTCATCCAGTTCCTGCGCCTCGTCAAATATCAAGAGATCTCCATGCTGCCCTCGGCCGCCATTTCTGGTCCGTGCCAAAAACTTTATCCTGGCACCGGTCTTTAGAATTATTTGTTCTCGGCCTATTGCCGTCTTGATCTCTGCCACATACTTTGACAGCTTCGGACTTTCAAAAAAATCCCGCATCTCTTCAAACGTCTCTGTGGCTGTCTTTTGCAGATGGGCCGTATATATGACTTGTTCATTGAACATCAGCATGCCAGACTCGGATCTGCCTTGCACAAGCAGTGACTTCCCGTTCTGTCTCGGCACTGATCCACCACAGGTCGGACTTGCCCATCTTCCGGAATGGCCTCTGCCCATCCAGTCATCCAGCACATCAGCTTGCCATGGATCCAGAATCAAACCTCCAACCCTTAACAGCTTCGTTGCATCGAACCCATCACTCTCAAGATACTCCGGAGCGATTCTTACGGACGGCTCCTGACTTCCCATCAGCTTCTCGTCCTGATAAGATTTCTGCGATTTCGTCATCCGGATCTACGCTCCCTTCAATTTCGTCTATCTCTCGTATGGTTTCCCTGTACTGCCTAGCCAGCTGAGCAAGTGATTTGCTGTCTGCACTGTCCATCGCGCTGTACAGCCTGACCTCCAGTTCTTTCAGTTTTTCAAGCCTATCGGTCATGTCAAAAAACTCCCTGTGTGTAAATTGGCACA
>JAEIGA010016377.1_pt1 | contig 11282 bp, 10 predicted proteins | sample 9270691 | NCBI WGS metagenome assembly JAEIGA01 (sample SAMN17057246, study PRJNA624740) | gut metagenome | biome: biome; isolation source: fecal sample | host: Bos grunniens | place: China: Xizang | collected 2019
GAAAATAAAAAATCCCGATTTTCGTTGAAAATCAGGATTTTACGTTGTTTTGCTTTTCTTTGCTGTGGTGCCACCAGGAATCGAACCGGGGACACAAGGATTTTCAGTCCTTTGCTCTACCAACTGAGCTATGGCACCATCTTCGTATATGCTTCGTGTCTTAAAGCGAGTGCAAATATAGGGTGTTTTTTCTTACTGTGCAAATATTTTATAAAAAAAATGCAAAATTAAATTCATTTTTTTTGTAACAAAATCGTAATACCCTACTAATCAGCACCAACCGCCAAAACAAAAAAATCCTCCTCAAGTGACTGAGGAGGATAAAATATATAGAATCTACGATTAGCAACTCTTGCAACCATCACACGCAAGCACTTTCCATACACCCGCAGCCAATGCAGCTCCCACAAATGGGCCTACAATAAAGATCCAAAGATCAGATAGAGCCTGACCACCTGCCAACACCGCTGGACCTATTGAACGTGCCGGGTTTACCGATGTACCTGTATAGTGGATACACACCAAATGCACGAGTACCAATGACAAGCCAATAGCCAAGCCCGCTAGGTTGCCCGCACCCTTCTTTTCATCGGTTGTACCAAGCACCACCAATACAAATACGAAAGTAAAGACCACCTCGGCAGTCACTGCACCACATACGCTGATGCCCTGCTGAACTGAATTAGCGCCAAGACCTGACTCAGGAGCAAGTGCCATTAAGATACCTGCACCGATGAAAGCGCCAATCACCTGGAAAAGCATATACATAGCAGCATCCTTACCACTCATACGTTTTGAGAGCCATACACCCAACGTGATAGCTGGATTGATATGGCAACCAGAGATTCCACCAATGGTATAAGCCATCGCAACGACAGCCAAACCAAATGCCAAAGCAGTTCCCACAACAGAAGCTGTGTCCACACCACAAGATAGGCTAACAGCAGTACCGCAACCCATCAACACCAGAACCATAGTTCCGACCATTTCCGCTAAATACTTCTTCATAATGATATAAGATTAGTGATCAACATTATAAAAATAGTAAATTTTTCTCAAACACACAATAGTATTTAAGAAAAATTTACTATCAATCACAATATATGCTAACAGGCTACCCTATTACAACAGCTTTTTCTTTGACGGTATCACCACAAAATCCTTCAAGTAGAATGGCTCGAAATATGCAATATCCTCTGTTTTGCCAGCTTCAAAACGCTGATGAGCCAAACGAGCCAATCCGCGAGCCGAAGGGGCTACATCTATATAAATAGCATCAGAGAGCACCTCTTGGCATTTTGCGGCGCCATTACCAAATATCACCATCTTGCGATCTGCTCGCCACTCAGCGAAGCTCTCTTGGGTGATAATCTCGGCGCTAACCTCCGACAACGACTCACATTTGGCATTAAAAATCTGCGTATATACCTCCATACGACGGGCATCCACCATAGGGCAGAGCAATGCATCATCCCAGCCCTCAACTGCGATAATTCCCGCCTCATAATCCTCAATAGCCACCTCCGTCAGTGCATCAAGTGAGCCAACAGCAATAAGTGGAATATTTAGACCATAACACAAGCCCTTTGCAAATGAAACACCGATACGCAAACCTGTATATGAACCAGGTCCCATACCCACAGCCACAGCATCAAGCTCCTCGGGCTTAACATCGGTCTCACGAAGCAACTCATCAACATATACCGCAACCAACTTGGCGTGATCACGACCCTGATTGCTCTCGCGTAATGACAAGAGCTCGCCATTGCGAGCTATACCTACGGAACAGATGTCTGTCCCCGTCTCAATACAGAGTATTAATGACATATCTCTACAAAAAAATTAAATCAAACCAAAATATTCCAATGCTCGGCTCACGCCATCCTCATCCACCGAAGTTGTAATATAATCTGCAACCGCCTTCAACTCCTCGCAGGCATTACCCATAGCTACTCCCAACGCCACATCACGCACCATAGGTACATCATTTCCACCATCGCCAAAAGCCATAGCCTCCGCCATAGTCAAACCATAGTACTTCATCACCTGCTGAATACCCAACGACTTATCCACTCCGCGCACATTGAGATCCATAAAGGTTTCAATCCAACGGCTGCCGACACAATCGGGCAACAGTGGCATAATCTGCTGCTCCAACTCATAACTAATATATGGGCACATCTGCACAACAGGTTGCGTAGCAGCAATCATTCTCACATCTGCCACCGTAGGAGTAATATTTATCATAGAGGCTATTTTTTGCACTCTTTCGCCCATCCCGCTAACATACATATCCTGATGGGTCATCACATTCAAATCGAAATCATACTGTTCCGATAGGTCAATCACGCGCTCCACCGTTTGACGTGGGAACGAGCACTCAAAAATAACCTTGCCATCAGAGGTGATGCAATATCCTCCATTTACTGTGATGTAGCCATCGACCTCAATATCATTAACTATCGCGACGTGCTTCAACAGACGACCCGTAGCGATAAAGACCTTTATACCCTGCTCACGCAAACGCTCGATAGCTCGACGAGCAGAGTCGGGCACGGTATGAGTATTAAAACTCACCAATGTGCCGTCAATATCGAAAAATACAGCCTTTATCCTACCCTTCATCACTACTTATATCGCTTCATTGCCTTATCCATCTCACGCTTGGCATCGTTCTCCTTCAGATATTCGCGCTTATCGTATGCCTTACGACCACGTGCCAGACCGATTACCACCTTGGCGTAGCCCTTCTCGCTCAGGAATAGACGCAAACCGACAACTGTCAGGCCTCGATCCTGTAATGAACGCTGCAACTTATTGAGCTCCTTGCGGTTCAACAACAGTTTACGGTCACGCTTGGGAGCGTGATTGTTGCACGTACCCCAACCGTACTCCGCCACATTCATACCCCTAATCCATAGCTCACCCTGATCGAAATAGCAATAACAATCGGTAAGCGATGCCTTACCCAGACGTATAGACTTAATTTCGGTACCAACCAAAACAATACCTGCGATGAACTCTTCGATAATCTCATAATCGAATGTCGCTCGCTTGTTTCGAATATTTATATTTCTATAATCTGCCATAATTTTTACTACTTCGCAAACTTTTTAGTGGCACTATTTTTGCCAATTACACTATCGGGGTAGGACTGGATTAAGGTAACTTTCTTTATCTTTTGATATGTTTTACACGACACATCTTTCTGTTTATTTTCTGTTTGCACACGGTATGCGTAGTGATACGTGTACGCCTCCAGCTCCTATCCCCTTTTTATAAAATAAGACGCTGGCTCTCCCTTGATATTTTAGTCCTTGCATTAATCAACTCGGTCATTCTCTTAACGCTCTCTTCGCGCTCCTGCTCGCTCAACGACTCATCCGAGATGCGTTGCAACTGCACCTTGATCATGCGATCAATCACCTTCGAACGATAGAGCATAATAGCTTTGGGTACACCATTCGAGAGAATCTCCACCTCGCTCTCAACGTGAACATCCTTCTGCTGCCACAATTTACTTGGGACAAGGTTATCATCCGATGTTAAAATATCAACTGCCATATTGCACACCTCGGGGTCAATATGGTTTACAAAATATTGCTCGGGCACCTTCACACCAACACCCAACTCCTGCCAATGCTGGCGATAGGTGTCATAGATCTTTTGGAATACAGGGCTGATAAATCTAATATTATCGGTATCCAAATTATAATATATCTCATCAGCGATATTCACCTGAACCACATTGCGTCCTTCGAGGATCTCGTAGCTCAAATGACCCGACTTAAGCAGATATTTTACCAACTCATACTCCAGCGCCTCAACACTACTACCTGCCTCTGAAGACTTGGTAATATCTACATCAACAGCTCGCTCCTGTGGCTTCTGCAATGCTTGCTGACGGCGTAAAAACTCCTCCGCCTCACGACCGCCACCAGCCTGCTGCACACGCTTGCGAGCTACCTCGGCAATAAGGACACCTTCATCGACATCCATTATACGAGCACAATCCTTGATAAATACAGATCGCTGAATAGAGTCTGGAATCTGCACAATAGACTGTACCATATCGGTCACCACAGCCGAACGCTTGATAGGATCCTTGCCCGCCTCTGAGAGCATCAGCTTCGCCTTGAAAGAGAGGAAATCCTCTTCATTTGCACGAATATAATCTCGCACCTGATCCGCCGTATGAGCACGCGCAAAAGAGTCGGGATCATGCTCCGCAGGAAGCAAAACGACTCTCACATTCATACCCTCCTTAAGGATCATATCAATACCTCGCAACGAAGCCTTAATACCCGCAGAGTCACCATCGTAGATGACTGTAATATTGCGAGTAAAGCGATGCAGAAGCTGTATCTGTTCAGTAGTAAGCGACGTACCCGAAGAGGCAACCACATTCTCCACACCCGCCTGGTGCATTGAGATCACATCGGTGTAACCCTCCACCATAATGGCGTAGTCCTGCTGCTGAATAGCCTTCTTAGCAAAATACAAGCCGTAGAGCTCTCGCTTCTTGCTATATATCTCACTCTCGGGGGAGTTCTGATACTTGGCAACACTCTTATCGGTGCGCAAGGTACGACCGCCAAAGGCAACCACTCGACCCGAAATATTATGAACAGGGAAGATCACACGATCGCGAAAACGATCTCGCAACTTACCATCACCCTCCCTTACAATAGACAAACCTGTTGAGGTCAAAAACTCCTGCTTGTAGCCAGCAGATAATGCCGCCATTGTCATAGCATCACCCACGGCAGAGCAGAAACCCAATCCAAACTTACGAATGGTAGCTTCGGTAAAGCCTCGCTTCTGCGCAAAATAGCTCAAGCCGACGCTTCGTCCCTCAGTGGATGTTATGAGATACTTCGCAAAATAGTCTGCCGCCCAACCATTCAAGGCAAACATACTCTCACGATCGTTGTTGCGACGTACATCCTCCTCGGTCTGCTCACGCTCCTCGACCTCAATGCCATAACGCTTGGCTACGATCTTCAGAGCCTCGGGGTAGCTAACATTCTCATGCTCCATTATGAAAGTCACGGCATTACCGCCCTTACCACAACCAAAACACTTATAAACTCCTTTTGATGGGGATACCACAAACGAAGGGGTCTTCTCGTTATGAAACGGACAGCACGCTTGATAGTTTACGCCCTTCTTCTTGAGCGCAACATAGTCGCTGATAATATCTACAATATCAGCTGCTGCATAAATTCTATCAACGGTGGCGCGATCAATCATATTAAACGTTGCATATAAAGTACAAAGATACAAATAAAATCAGAATTGAGAAATCATTTTCTCCAAATCAACTCACATCTTTGCATCATTACAACATTTTCCAACATTTGCTAACAACCCTTACAACATACTGCATTTACAATACAAGATCTTCAAATGTTGCATTTTTTAACTTTTTACCGCATAAAATAAGCCTGTTTATGCTAAAATTAAAAACAAATTGCTTATATTTGCGTTAATGTAGTGTAGGTTATTACAACAAATAAGAAAATAGAATAAAAAATAAGTTATACTCACTAAATACAAAAGCAGAGCCACCGCCATTAGTACTGCGCTCCGCTTTGAGTAACCCCGAAAGGATTCGAACCTTCATCGTAAGAACCGGAATCTTATATTCTATCCATTGAACTACGGGGTCGAGAGTGCAAACTTAACAAAAAAATTTGATATGGCAAACAATCAACATTGGGAGCGACTGGAGATGGTGATAAAGTGGGCAAATATGTCGGCTAACTCGTTTGGCAAACATATTGGTCTAACCCGATCTGAGAGTTTGTATCAAATCAAGGCAGGCAGATTTGGCATATCACACAACTTGGCACAACGCATCACAGAGCATTTTCCCGAGATAAGCATAGGATGGTTGTTATCGGGTGAGGGCAAGATGTTGTCGGAATATAACCCCACCCCATCAATACCCTACTACGATCAGGATATTTCGGGATGCAGAACCCTTAAAAGCGAGCAGTTACAACCATCTGGGATGCTTGTACTCCCTACATTGGAGTCGTGCGATTGCGCTTTCAGGAGCTTTGATACGGCGATAAATGACGACATAATGGCAGGATCGATTGTTTTTTTGAAAAAAACTGACTTAAAAGCGATTATTCCTGGTAGATTTTATGTGATTGTTACCGCAAATTATGTACTTTTGCGTAAGCTACGTTTCTCTGGCTCCAATATCACCGAGCAAGAGTTCATCCTTGAAGCGTCGGACAACGACACCAACAAGGTAACTCTTAAAGCCACCGATATTGAGGCTATTTACCGAGTAGTAGCCAACCTAAAGATGTATTAACTAAAACCAAGACCTATAAAATTAGACCTATGATGACAATCAAGACTAAAGAGAATGCTTCTCTATTACTGGCTTTAGCCGCAACCATAGCGCTATCTGCAGTGATGGCGATAAGTGGTATTACATGGTGGATGATTCTGGTTGTAGCAATCATTGTATTTGTTGCAATGGCTATAATATCACTTTATATCATCAAGGCTTACGTAGCCTATAAACTCAAACCGATCTACTCGATGGTATTATCGCGCCACGTACACACCACCGAGATTGTGGATGAGTTGAAGGATAAGCACGTTGAGAATATCTCTGAGGAACTGACAGCATGGGCTGATGATAATGATAAGGAGATCTCTCGCCTGAAGCAGAGCGAGGCGTTCCGTAAGCAATATTTAGGTAATGTATCACATGAGTTGAAGACCCCTATCTTTAACATTCAGGGCTACATATCTACACTGCTTGACGGAGGCTTGGAGGATGAGCTTATCAATCGCAAATATCTGGAGCGAGCAGAGAAGAGCATCGACCGTTTGATTAATATTGTCAATGATCTTGACACTATTAACAAGCTGGAGAATGATATGAACCGCATAAAGATGGAGAGCTTCGACATCGTTGCCCTCACAAAAGAGATCGCCGAGCAGTTGGAGATGGAGGCGGCAAAGCGCAAGATCACCATCTCGGTTAAGGGTGCCGACTCGTTGCCATCACCATTCCAGGTTATGGCAGACAAGCATTTTACAGGTCAGGTGTTGGTAAATCTCATCATCAACTCTATCAACTACGGCAAGGAGGGCGGTTCTACCCGCATCCGTTTCCGCGATATGTTGGATAAGATCTTGATTGAGGTTGAGGATACAGGTGTTGGTATTTCAAAGGAGGATATGCCACGTATCTTCGAGCGCTTCTATCGCGTTGATAAGGGTCGTTCACGCGAGCAGGGCGGTACAGGTCTGGGTTTGGCTATTGTGAAGCATATTATTGAGGGTCACGGCGAGCGCATCAGCGTACGCAGTGAGTTAGGCAAGGGTACAACATTCGCCTTCCCATTGAAAAAGGCAAATGCAACAAATGCTGCGACAAAATAAAAGTGTATAATAACAAATTATGTTGAATAATTTACTCTATATAGTATGGGACTTCGATCCTGCAATGTTCTCCATTGGAGGATTTGAGCTTCGATACTACGGATTGATGTGGGCTATAACATTCCTTCTGGGTGAGCGTTTCTTCTCTAATTACGCAAAGCGTGAAGGATTTGGTCAAGAGATTGTTGAGACGGGATTTGTCTGGATTGTATTAGGTGCAATTTTAGGTGCACGCATTGGGCACTGCCTCTTCTACGAATTCTCATATTACATCACAAAGCCTTGGGCTATAATCACAGAGTTCCGTAATGGAGGAATGGCAAGCCACGGCTCGGCACTCGGTATGTTGCTCGGAATGTGGATCACCTGCCGCAAACATAATATGCCTTATGTATGGTGGTTGGATCGTATTATGATTCCCGTAGCCATTGGTGGAGCATTAGTTCGTTTTGGTAATCTCTGCAACTCGGAGATTGTGGGTCGTATAACCGATGTGCCTTGGGCATTTCAATTCACACGCCTCTACCCTGGTATGCCTATCGAAAACATCCCAGCACAGCATCCAGCACAGTTATATGAGGCTATTTGCTATGTGATTACCTTTGTCATCCTGCTTTGGATGTATTACAAGCGTGACGAGGGTCGCAAACGCCCTGGATTGATGTTCGGCATAGGTGTTATGGGTATCTTCCTTACACGCCCATTTGTGGAGCTGGTGAAGGTTAATCAGGAGGCATTCGAGGAGGGAATGTTGCTGAATATGGGTCAGCTATTGAGTATTCCTTTCATTCTGCTTGCCGCATATATGATTTGGGGTGCTATGAAGGGTAAATTCCCCGTAGCCGAGCCACCAAAAGCCACACGTAAAAAACGCTAATAATAAAGACTAGGATATGGTAGGAGAGGTTAATAAGATTATATTCAATATGCTCATCAGCGGTCGCGGTGTGTATCTACCCGAGATCGGAACACTATACATTGAGCGACAAGGGGCAAAAAAGATTGCCGACAATAAGCTTTTGAGTCCACGAAATGTGGTTAGCTTCAACACTCAGATGCAAGCTCCTTCACTCGTTGAGGAGATAGCGCAGATTGCACATTGCGACATCAATCAGGCTCAAGATATTTATAATCGCTGGCGAGCAAAAACTCAAGAGAAGAATATCGTCACGATAGAGGGGATTGGCAAATTGACAGACAAGAGCTTTGTTGTTGAGAGCGAATTTAACAAGACGATAAACCCTAAAGGGTTAAAGACGCTCATTGTACGTCGCCGTCAATCACACGCATGGCTGTTTATCCTAAGCGGTATATGTATAATTATTGCGTTGGGTATATTTGGTTATCTGCTTTGGGGCGAGGGTATATCAACCTCAACTATCAAACCTGCTACCCCACCTGCTACCAACACCGAGATCGTAGCACAACCTGCAGATACGCTAACTACCGCCAGCGCCCCCGTTGAGGAGCCTGCGGCTGAAGTTGCGCCTGCAAATAAAGAGTATGCACACTATGTTGTGATGGGAATATTTGCAAATGCAGATAACGCTGATAGAGCTGTGGAGCAGATCAAGAGTAAGATCGAAAATGCAACTTGCAAGATTTTGCCATTCAAGAATAAGCACATGGTAACAATCTTTGGTAGCGATGATCGCGCAGAGTGTAACACATTCGCTTCATCATACCGTGATATATATCCCGATCTGTGGATTTACGATAAAAAATAATGCGTATAGCCGAGAAGATAGGATCACTGATAGATAAATTCTACATTCGCCCCATATCGAATTTTCTTCCACACGAGATATTCCGATATGGGGTGTGTGGTGGTGCAAATATGGTATTGGATATTATATGGTACTACATCATATATCACTACATCATAGCACTACGATTTATTGATCTGGGATTTGTGGTGGTATCGCCTCACGTTGCAGCGTTGATCATAGTCTTTCCAATCACATTCTTTACAGGCTTCTGGCTCAATAGAAATATAGCCTTCAGGGCAACAGAATTCGGGCAAGGGTGGCAATTGATTAAATATGCATTGACGGTTGTGGGATCAATCTTGCTGAACTACGTCTGCATCAAGATTTTTGTTGAAGAATTTCATATCTGGGCGACACCAGCCAAGGCTATCACAACGGTTGTGAGCGTTGCATACAGCTATCTTGCTGGCAGATATTTTACATTCAAAAAATAGCAACGCTACTCGCGTCCATCGCGCAACTTCTGCAACTCATACATACGATCACGGAAACGTGCCGCTGCCAGGAAATCAAGCGATTTGGCAGCTCGCTCCATATCCTCACGAGCCTTATCAATGAGCTTATCCAATGACTTGCGATCCATCGTTGGTTCGGCAGAGTACCCACCCTGCACATCAGCAGCCACAGCATAATGCTCCTCCACAATAGGATATACGGTTATATCAGCAGGACGCTCCTTGCTTGACAGCAATAGACTTTGACCTGTACCACTCTTCTTTGCTCGCTCTGGCATTTTCTGATGCTCGATATTATAACGTATCTGCTTATCACGACGACGGTTACTCTGCTCAATGGTGATACGCATCGAGTCGGAACATTGATCAGCATACATTATCACCTTACCATTGGGATGACGAGCCGCACGACCTGCCATCTGGGTAATTGAACGAACATTTCGCAAGAAGCCCTCCTTGTCGGCATCCAATATCACCACAAGGCTAACCTCGGGCAAATCCAAACCCTCTCGCAGAAGATTTACACCTACCAACACATCGAAAGCATCGGCACGCATATCCTCCAAGATCTGCACACGCTCCAGCGTTTCAACATCGGAATGGATATATCTGTTGCGCACACCTACTCGATCGAAATAACGCGACAACTCCTCCGCCATACGTTTGGTGATGGTGCAAACCAATACTTTATCATTTGAACGCACTCGCTGGTGGATCTCCTCCATCATATCATCAATCTGATTTGTTGTAGGACGCACCTCCATTGGCGGATCAACCAACCCCGTAGGGCGAATAACCTGCTCAACAACCACACCCTCGCTCTTGCGCATCTCATACTCGGCGGGGGTAGCACTCACATATACCGATGTTCCGACCAATGACTCAAACTCGTTGAACATCAATGGGCGATTATCCTTAGCCGCTGGCAAACGGAAGCCATACTCCACCAAATTCTCCTTACGAGCACGATCACCGCCATACATAGCATGTACCTGTGGCAGAGTAACGTGACTCTCGTCTATAATCATCAGATAGTCCTTCGGGAAGTAATCGAGCAGACAGAATGGACGCTCGCCCTCGCCTCGCCCATCAAAATAGCGCGAGTAGTTCTCAATACCAGAGCAATAGCCCAACTCCTTTATCATCTCAAGATCGTACTCCACCCTCTGCTTGATACGTTGAGCCTCCATAGCACGCCCCTCACTCTCGAAGAAAGAGATACGTTTTCCAAGATCTACATAGATATTACCCACAGCGCGATCTATACGCTCCTTTGTAGTGACAAACATATTGGCGGGGAACAAGGTAACTTCATCAAGCGACTCTATCTTCTGACCACTCGTGGGGTCAATGGTGTGGATAGACTCAATCTCGCCATCGAAGAATTCCACACGATAGCATATATCACCAAATGCCGCCATAATATCCACCATATCACCTCGGGTGCGGAATGTTGCGGGCGTGAGTTCCAGCTCGGTACGGGTATAGAGGGCCTCCACCAGACGATAGAGGAAATGTTTGTAACTCTGCGTTGAGCCCACCTTCAGATGAATAGATGTTGCGTGAAAGTCATCAGGATTTCCAATACCATACAAGCACGACACACTCGACACCACAATCACATCCCTGCGACCCGACAACA
>JAEIGA010016378.1_pt1 | contig 11282 bp, 16 predicted proteins | sample 9270691 | NCBI WGS metagenome assembly JAEIGA01 (sample SAMN17057246, study PRJNA624740) | gut metagenome | biome: biome; isolation source: fecal sample | host: Bos grunniens | place: China: Xizang | collected 2019
ATCATTACCTTTTTCTACACAAGCATTAACTCCTTTCACATAATTTTTATTTAATAATGTATATGCTCCAACAACTACTATTATAATTATCATTCCTAACACTACATCCTCTAAATTTGTACTATAAATTTTTTTATTCTTTTTCATTTCTTATCCCTTCCATTTCTTCTTTTATTTTTATTAACTCTAATTCAACCAACCCTTTAATAATTGCATCCATTGTTATTACACCTTTCTATAAATGAAATCTATAACTTTATCACCTGAATAGATAGGTATAAAATTATCATCATTTAACATACTATCAACCAATTTCCCATGAATGTAATTCTTTAACTTTTTCATTTTTATCTTCCCTTCTATTTAATTACAATACTATTGTACTATATTTTTTTACCAATGTCAACCATTTTTTACCATTTTATTACATTATTTAACATTTCATTGTTTTATAAGCATAAAAAAAGAAGCTAAGGTTTTCTTACCCTAGCTTTTTTTAATACTTTTTCTACTTTTTCATAATAATAATCATCTGGTTCTTCTAAACTTTCATTTAATTCCTTGAATAATTTATTTAATTCTAAATATATTTCATGATCCTTTACTTCTAAAACATGAAGATAATTATGTGATTTTTCCACAAGTAAAGCATAATTAGAAAATTCATTTAGTCCACCATATACTTGTTTAAAAATATGATGAATAGTTAATTTATTACACCTATCTATTGTATAACCCATCCAATCCTTTTTTCTGGTGTTATACATTTGAACCATTACTTTTGTTTTATGTTTCATTATTTTATTTCTATTTGAAGTTTAGTAATATTTCTACCAAATAATCCAGCATAGCCATCCATTCCATTACTAGTATCTGTATCATGTTGCCATCCATAATTATTAACTTTATATACTGCTTTTTTATATGGTTTTATATTGTTAGGAGTATAATAGTAAACTTGAATAGCATCAATAGGTTTACCGTTACCAGCATAACCTTTTATTCCATCTTTTATATTATATTGAGTAATCCAACCTAACCACTTACCATTTTTTACATGAACTCTATATTTAATACTTCCTTTATCTACTTTAATAGCAACATCAGTAATAGGACTATTTTCCCAACCAGCATAATCAGTTAGATTTTTTACTTCTCCTAACCAACCATGTTTTTGTGTTTTAACTCTATAATAAACATTAATTTTTTCATCTTTAGTAGTTACTTTACTATTTGAAACAATTTCACCACCATTAATTATTTCTGCTATAATATTAACAACCTCATTTTTCTTTTTATTATAAGCTGCTAAATCATTTTGATTATCATGAAAACATACCTCAATAAGATTATCAAAACCGATATTTAACATATAAAGATCAGTTCTTTTTTTTGCACCTCTATTTTTCAATCCTAAAACACTAGCAACTTTCTTTGATAATTCTGTTGCTTTTCCATCTTTATTTTTATAAAGACATTCTACACCAGTTGCATTACCATTAAATGCATTAAAATGAATTGATAAAGAATAATCATATCCATTTCTATTTTTTAAACTCCAATTCCCATTAGAATTTTTTTCTTGATTAACAGTTACATCATGCCCTACACTTCTTAATTTTATTGCTATTAAATTTGCTAAATCTAAAGTTCTATCTTTTTCATATCCTTTATCCGCTCCAATAGAACCTGCATCTTTTCCACCATGTCCAGCACTTAATAATATTTTCATAACTATTCTCCTTTTTTAATTTTAATTAAATCTGCTATTCCACCAGCACCCATAGTTGCAACTAAACATAATACAATTGCTTGAAATAAACTTGTTTCTATTTTAGTGAAATAACAAATAAATGCACTAATCAATCCAATTAAAACATTTTGAAGTGGTATATATTTATTTGGTATAACCTCTATAAATACTTTTGTTATTGCACCAAAAACATAAGCAACTAATGTAATTATTAAAATATAAGTAATTTCCATAAATTCATCTCCTTTTTTATATAGAAAAAAGATACTAATAATTAGTATCTTTTATAATTTAATCCACTTAATACCATCGCCAATATATGTTGGGATTGAATGATCTAATCCATTTTCTACTGAATAATAACTAACATTCAACACTTTACATTTTATTTTGTCCGTTAATTTTATATTATTATCGTTTTTGCTACCTTGAATTATGACAGTATCATTTGTATTTGTATAATCATTAAATACTGAGTCTATAAGACACCTTTGGGCATACCCTAAAAATTCAGGTTTTTCAGTAGTAGCTAAACTTGCAAGAGGAGTAGCTGTTCCACCTATTATATAAATAGAATTATTGGCATAAGCTACACTTTCTTGAATACGTCCTGCTGGGCAATACAAAGTTCCTTTTCTTATGTAAATATTGTTTAATGTGTCATACAAATATAATTCGTTAAATGTTTGTGTATTTAAATTAGTACCACCCATCACATAAACTTGATTATTTACTGTTATAGCACCCATACCAAACGCACCGTAAGGAAGTTCTTTTAAAGTTGTATATGTATTTGTTAAAGTATCATATTTTAATGCTTGATTTATTCCATCACTACCATTAAATCCACCAAAGATATAAATATCAGTTCCTTTACTTGTTGCTGTTGGTGTATTTCTTACAAACGGTAAGCTTGTTAGTTTAGTATAAGAGTTTGTTAAGATATCATATTTATAAGCATTTGCTGATTGTCCACTAGACGCTGTACCACCAAAGATATAAATATCAGTTCCTACTCTTGTCGCTCCTGCTTGTCCTATTGTATATGGTAAATTTGTTAATTTAGTGTAAGCATTTGTTAAAGTGTCGTATTTATAAGCATAGTTATATACTGATCCACCATTTCTACCACCAAATAAATATATATCAGTTCCATAAGTTGCAGCTGCTACTCCGTATGCTGTATATGGTAGATTTGCGATAGTAGTTATTTGGTCGGTTTTTGTGTTGAATTTATATGCTCGATTATAAACCGAACCACCAGAAAACATTCCACCAAATATATAAATATCATCTCCTACTGAACCTATAGTACATTCCCTAACTGCATAAGTTAATTGAGCTGATTTTTCACAATATAATGTGTCATTTTCAGCAAATTCAATAGTATCATAAGTTAAATCGTTCTTTTTAAACCATATACCATCTTTTTCTTCAGGTTCATTCTCTTGTATAAATAAATTTGTTTTAGAACCTGTGCTTGCTACATTAGTTATAATCTCAACATTATTTAATCCATTGTAACCTTCATCAGCTACTATGTTTGTAGTTCCATTTTCAGTTATAGTAATTGATTTATCTTGTAAGATTGGATCAGTTACTATCTTCCTAACTTTAGGAGTTAAGGAAGTAAAAGTTTCATTTTCACTTGCTTCTACTCCCATTTCATTTAATGTATTTGCTAGATTTTTTTTATCTTCTTTTAATTGGTTTATATAATCTAATGTTGTATTCATCTATTCACCTCCTAAACTTGTTAAAGAGGCTAATTCTTCATTTATTAATCCTAATTGTTTATCTATGTAATTATCACAATATCCTTCAATTGCTTTTATATCTTCTTCTGTCCAAAAATCATCACCTCTTACTGGTGTTTTTCCATCTTGTCCTTTTTCTCCTTGCTTTCCTTGTTCACCTTGTTTTCCTTGAAGTGCAATTATATCTTTCCATTCAGAAGTTCCATCAACTCTATATTTCAATACTTCCATTAATGTTACCCCCTTACTTCCCAACCACTAGGATTTTGTTCAGGTGTCCATACATTGTTATCTATTAATGATATGTATAATGTATCATTCCACCATCCTAATTCATCTTTGTTAAATGCAGTTCCTACTGTAATTGTTTTTGGTATAATTCTAAAACCTTCTTTGTATTCTATATCTTCCCAAAGTGTAGGTGCATTATTTGGATTGTTTTCTTTAGTATCATATAAATCTACTGCTGCTCTTTTTAATACTCCATTCCAATTAATTCTAGTACCTACTTTTATTAATTCTCCATTTTCATTTAACCTACCAAATAATTCAGGTGTTTCACTTGCAACTTTATCTTCTAAACTAGCAGAACTAACAATTATATTTTTTCTTAACATTCTTGCTTTTTCTAATATATTCATTATTCCACCTCACCAACTAAAATATCATAGGCTTTTGCTTTTTGCTCTAGTTCCGATAATTCTTCTGTTTCTATTTTTTCAGTTGTTTCTTCATATTCATAAGGTGCATTTTCTACATCTATTGCTTCATCATATATTTCTTCTGTGTTTAGTTTATGTATTTTATATCCTTCATTTGAATAAGTCTTATATAGATTTACTCCATCATTTCTAGTTCTATAAAATTCTCTTACTATACTCATTATTAATTTCCCTCCAATTCGCTTATAGGTTTTATTTGGTCTGCGTATGTACTCCAGTTAGTAGCGCTTTTATAACTGTCTACTAGTTCATCAGGTACATATATATAACCTGTTTTAGAAGCAAAAGGAGTATTTTGAAACACATAAGTATCTTGAAGTGTTGGGACACTCGTTGTATTGCCTAATACAATTTTTTTTAGGTTAGAACATCCTTTAAACACACTTGAACCAAAACTAGAAATGTTACCTAAAAAAGTTAATTCGGATAAACCAGTACAATTTTCAAAAGCATTATTCCCCAAAACATCTATACCAACAGGAATTTCTTTTATTGCTAAATTTGAACAACCATAAAAAGTTTTAATATATATTGTATCTTCAAAACTAGCAGGTAACTTAGTCAATGCTAGTTTAATACAATTAGAAAATGCATTACCATCTATTCTACTTATAGTATCTGGTAATTCAGTTATATTTAAATTTTTACAATTCATGAAAGCCCCTTCCGCTATTCGTGTTGTATTTTCACAAAAATTTACATTTTCCAAACTTTTAAATGCACTATATGCTGAACCATAGTATAAATAAGTATAAAAATAATACTGTCCAACTGTTGTCATACCTACTAATGAAATATCAACAGGGTTTCCATTTGTATCCCATTCATTAACAATAAAACCACTAGTTATAGTTGAATTTCCCCCACTTTGAATACCTGCTATTTCAGTAGCAAAATTAGAAGGTGTTATTTGTTCAGTTCCACCTGTCTTTTCTCTTATTGCATTTGCAATATTAGTTAATGTTGTATCTTCTATAACATATTTAGCCATTAGAAACCAACCCCTTCTGCACTAGGTAAAGCTTCTAATACTAAACTAACCATTTCTTGTTTATCTGCTTCTGTATAATAATCAGTGCCTTTTACTGGTGTTTTACCATCAATTCCATCTTTTCCATTTGTTCCATCTTGTCCTTTTTCTCCTCGTTCTCCAGTTTCACCTTTTTCTCCATCTTGCCCTTTTTCGGCAATCAATTGCCAATATTCATTATTAGTTGGTAAATTTCCTGTTGTTTCTTTTAATGCTAGATATGAATTACCTTGATAAGTAATTAAATCTAAATTTTGATATGTTGTATCATTATTAAACTCACCCTTTGGAGTTATAGCAACCTTTCCTAATATTTTTGTTGTCATTACATTATTACCTCCAATTCTCCATTATTATTTATATTAAAATCTACATTAGTGCTTTCACTGTATTCCATTTTTAAAATGCCATCAATTATATTAAATTGTGCATCTACAATTGTTCCACCACCACTAATATTTTTTAATGCTTCATCAACATATTCTTTAGTAGCAATTTCATCATTTGCTTCACCATCAGGATTAATCCAAATATTTATGTTTTCATCTATTGGTTCTTCTATACCTACATAAACTCCACTTTTTCCTGGTTCTCCATCTTTTCCTCTACTAGATTTTCCAGTATCAACTCCATTGATAAACCAATTATCATTTTCACCAATAGAAGGTATTACTTTTGTTTCTTCGGTTGTTAAATTTATGATAGTTTCACTATTATTTTCTTTTTCTAACCTAATTTCTAATTCTTCCATTGCTACACCTCATTACATTTCTTTGTATAATGATGATCTATTACTAACTCACCATTATTTAATAATGTTTTCTTTTCTCCATTTTCATTTATAATAGCAATGTCAAAACCATAAACTCCATCTCTTAAACTACAAGTATCATCTGATAATAATTGAAATCTATAATAATTATCATCATTTGAATAAGTTATAGAACCATCTTCTAATTTTTTTTGAAATAAAGCAGTATCACAACTACAACTATTTTTGAATGTTATCCACATTTTTTGTGGTAATGTTGTAATAACATTATTATTTTCATCTTTTCTTTGAAATTTATAAATTGGTGAAGTATCACCTTGAACTAATTCAATTTTATTCATTTTTTTCACCTCTCTTAATTAGAAAAGAGATACTAATATTTAGCATCTCTTTTATTTATGTAAATCTTTTAAATGTTCTATTTCATTCTCAACTACTGGTATTCTTCTAGCAAAATTATTATGTTCTCTTACTTCCCTAGTTAATTCCGCTATTTTAGTATCAGTAATGGCTTGATTTTTTGTTACTTCTAACCTAAATTCAGTTAATACTCTAGTATTTTCCGTTTTAAGATTGTTTTCTAACTTGTTATTATTTCTAGAACTTGTAACCAATACACCAGCAAAAGTTAAACCACTTGAAATTATTGCAGGTATTACTGCAATTAAAAGCCCTTCACTCATCTTTTTTTATTCCTTTCTATGCTGTTCTTTTCCAATAAAATTTATCGCAAGCACTATCTAACATATATTCCATTGGAACGGTAAATGAAAATTCAAAATAAACTTCAGAACCTACTGCAACATTTGAACCTGATGTTTTATGAACAACATCATTAGCAGATATTTCTCCAGTATCATACATTAGGGTACATTGAACAATAGCATTACCGCCATCTGTTCCACCTAAATGACTATATAAGGAATAATACAATTGAGAAAAACCTAATTCTTCAAATAATAAATTTCCTAAAATGATCTTATCATCACTTAATTCAACATTATTTTTAACCATTAATCTTATATCAATGCAGTTTCCATTTTTAACAAAATATAAGCTATAACTACCTACATTTGTAGAATTTTTACTAAAATATGTTCCTGCTCCTGTATCACTACCTTTAACACTTGAAAACTCTTTATTAACTAAAGTCCATGTGCCACCTAATTTACTAGATGGATTAGTATTTGTACTTGTGATTAGAATTGATCCAATAGGATTAACTTCATTAAAATTATTATTTAGGTTTTCAGCACTTATTGGTGTTTCTGTGCTAGGTGAATTTTCAAATTTTATTAAAGCCATTATTTAATCATCTCCTTTAACTTATCTATTTCTTTTCTTTGATTTTCTATTATTTCATTAAGTTCTTGTATTGCTTTCCATGTTATACTTATCATTGCATAAGTATCTATTCCATCCCCACTTTGAGATATTACTTCTTTTGGAGTATTATAATTTTCACCAATTACTAAACCTATATGTTTTTTATTTTCATCATCTTCTGTTTTATAATGGTATTTATAAATATTAGTATCTTTTATAATTGATAATCCTTCTAATAATTCCTCAAAATTCTTTTTCTTTGCTTCTAATGAATTTTGTACAAATTCATCAGCAATCATTTTAGTAGAAACTAAACTAACTCCACCATCTCTAAAGAATATTACATTATTTGCATCAGTTTTCATGTAAATACTTTTCATATTTTCATTCCAAAAAGCTGGTGTAACAGTTAATAAAGTATCATTATCAGGATTAGTTAATCTTAAAGCATTGTTAGATAGTGCTGCATAACCATCATCTTCATGGCCTATTGTTAATGAAACACTATCATTTGTTGAACCAATAAAAGAACTACCACTAATAACTCCGCTAAATTTACCATTATGTGCTTCAATAGAACCATCATCTAAAATTTTAAAATTATTATTTTTGGTCACTGTTCCCTCCAATGCTAAATTATTTATACAATAAGTCATTTCCATGTTTGTATCTTGTAAAGTGTAAACTATGTTATATCCATTGAATAAACTTATATAACTACTATTTGTTGCTTCTTCTTTTCCATTAACATTAATCTTTATTGAACCATTTTCAATTATAATATAATTAATTATTGTTCCTTTTGGAAATAGATCATTACTAGGAAATAAATCATCACTAGGATATATTAATTGTTTCTCTAAAAATCCACTAAAATCAAAATATAATTTATTACTTTCATATTTTTCATATTTACTACCACTAGTACCTAATTCTAATTGAGGATATATAGTTACATTTTTATAAGTAGCACCCTTTGGAATTACTAATGTTATATGAGTTACTAACTTATCATCATCAGTAAATTTAATTTTTCCACCAGTACCATTATAAATTTCAGTTCTATCTTTCCCATCATAATGATACATTTTTATTTGTTGGTTATTTGATGATAAATAATAATCTTTATTTTTCTTGAAACATAATAAAGAACTAGTATTATTACTAGTTCCAGCAATGTTATATTCTATTTCTTCACTTGATGTTCCATTAATAGTAATACTTCTATCTTCATTTTGAGTAAATTCTACATCTCCTATTATTTTGCTAGTTGCTTCATTCACTAACATATTCTTTTTGGTAACAATTAAATCTATATTATCAAATGAATAACAATCTATATTTGTTATCTTTATTCTAGGAAATACACTTTTAACATCATCAATTGCTATTAAATTTCCTGCTGCTGTTTGTTTTTTATATTGACTATCATTTACATATTGTATATCTTCTATTTGTTGTTGCAATTCATATATATCTTTATGTTTTACACATGAATTATCTTTTTCTTCTTTTTCACATCTTTTTTTTAGTTCGGTATATCTTGAATTATCAAATATTAAATTACTATCAATTATTTTCCATGCATTTAATTTTTCTAATTCTCCATCATACCATCCTTCTATTGTTTCATATCCATCAGGAACTTCACCATTATATTCAGTACATTCTCCTAAATCACATACAACTAATCCACCTAATGAAGCGTGACATACATAACCATCTTTATCTAATATGTATCTTAATTTGTGATAATCAAACATTTCTTCTTCTGGTGTTATAATTTCTTCTTCCATAATCACACCTCCTTAAACTTTTCCAATTGCTACCCAATGAAATGAAGTAGCACTAGCAGTTGTTCTATTTATATAAATATCAAAAGCATCTACATCTGTTCCACCTTGCCCTATTGCATAACTAAAATTTTGAGGTGCAGAACTTTGTCCAATTATAAATACATTTGGTTTAATTGAATAAGCAGTAGGAAATTTAACCGCCATATTATAAGTAGTATTTGCAGCAGTAGGTGTTATACTTACTTTTCCCCATTGAATACAAAAACCATTATTCATTCTAAAATTTCCACTATTTTCACCATTATTAAATAATGCTTCTATTAATATTGGTTTTCCACCTCTTAATATCTCCATATCAGCAGAAAAATGAAATTCCTCTACATCACATAAATATCTATAAATTAAATGTGCATTTACACTATCCCACATTCCAATAGAAGTACTAGAAGTACCATTACCTCCATATACTTTACAATTGTGATTATATTCACCATTACCTGAACTTTGAAAAATCAAGTTTTTTTCATTATCACTTCTTCTTTCACCGCCCATAAATGTATAATCACTTAAATATGTTTTGGCCATTTTTACATCTAATGTATCAGTTTCTGTTGCAACTCCACCAATTGCCATACTATGCCCATCTGCTCCAAAGTTCATTAATGTAAAACTTTCTGCTACATTATAATTTTTTAGAACACTTTCAAAATAATCTTTTACAGTTAATTTAAAATCATAAACATTATCTATATTTAAAGCAACATTAGTAACAACCCAACTAGTATTTATTGAATAACCACTTAAACTATTTCCTAATGTTGTCCATGTATCTCCACTTGATAATTTATATTGGAATACATAAGAACCATCATTTTTATTATTTAATGCTGTAATACTGCTTTTAACAGTAACTTTAAAATTTATTCCTTCATCATTTAAAGTTCCATCAGCATTACATCTTTCTACCTTGAATGTACTAATAGAGGGTTTAGAATATGCTAATACACTAAATGTTGTTGAATAAGTTGCAGTTCTACCTCTTTTATCAGTTACTGTTGTTGATATTGTATTACTTCCACTTGTTTTTAATACTCCTGTTGTAAATGTCTTTGAAGTATAAGAACTTCCATTAATAGTTGTTTTATAAGCACTTATACTAGATCCACTACCTGCACTTGCATTAACAGTTCCTGTTATCTTACTTTTATTTTGAATATAAGCACCAAATTTACTTGCTAGGCCACTTACTGCTTCTGCTAATGTTATTCCTGATATTGTAGGTTTTACACTACTAGGAATTGTACCTGTTGCAGTTTTTGTTGATGTTCCTACTGTTGAACCGCTAGAACTTGTTTTTGTTGTCAATTTAAATGTTACTGTACCTTTTGTTGCACTAGGTAATTTTGCATAGATATTATTTAATTCTGTTGTGGTAAAAGATACATCATAACCATTTGTTATATCATTTATAGTTTTAATAGTTGTTCCACCTACTGATATAGTTAGAACATCATAAAATCCACTATTATATTTTGTTATTGGAATGTTAATAGCATTTCCAAAAGTAAAACTACTAATTGTTCCTAAAACACTTGCAGCAGGTTCTATTGGTAATGAATAAGAATATGTACTATTTCTACTTGAACCACTACCACTATATATATTTAAACTTAATGAAGTTGTTCCACTTGTTTTATTTGATATAGTAATCCAATCACTAGTATATACAAGGTTAGAACTCCATTGACTAGGACTAGCACTTTTTAATGTATGAGTATCTTTTAAACTACTTTGTAAATATACTTTTAAATAGATAGGGTAACCAAAATATGATTGTCCTGTTACAGTTCCTGCTGTTACCCTAATTCTATATTGCATATTTGCTCCGCTTCTTTGCATTTCATAAGCAGGTGTTATTGTTATATCAGGGGATGAACCCCAACTTTTAGAACTTAAATTTACAAAAGCCATTTATTCACCTCCTAATATGTTACCTTTTTAAAATCTAATGATCCATTTGCTCTAGGTATAAAAGCAAATTGTCCAATTCTTAAACTATTTAAAAAATGTCCATCAGTAATATATAAAGTATTGTTTGAAACATAAGCAACTTCTGTACCATTTTG
>JAEIGA010016379.1_pt1 | contig 11282 bp, 10 predicted proteins | sample 9270691 | NCBI WGS metagenome assembly JAEIGA01 (sample SAMN17057246, study PRJNA624740) | gut metagenome | biome: biome; isolation source: fecal sample | host: Bos grunniens | place: China: Xizang | collected 2019
CCTTTGCACCGCATTGATGGGGGTATGCTTCCAATTTTGCCCCTGTCAAACGCTGCTCGAATGGTGGAATCGGTAGACACGAAGGACTTAAAATCCTTTGGCCAGTGATGGCTGTGCGGGTTCAAGTCCCGCTTCGAGTACGAGGGAGACAAATCATTATTTTTGATGGTTTGTCTTTTTTGTAAGAGAAAAGACTAACTGCATAGGCGTGTATTTCAAAGACATCATAGGACAAGACGAGGTCGTCGCATTGCTGCGCGCGGCTGTAGCTGAGGGACGCATACCCCATGCTCAACTCATCTGTGGAGGTGAGGGAGTGGGAAAGTTAGTTCTAGCAATAGCATATGCGCGTTATCTATGCTGTACGCATCGCAATAGCGAGGATGCTTGTGGTGAATGTCCTTCGTGTAAGAAGTTCGACAAATTGGTTCACCCAGACTTGCACTTTACTTTCCCCGTCTATAAGAAAGATCCCAATAGGGGACCATTAAGCGACGATTTTATCGATAAATGGCGTCAAGCCGTTGCGGAAAATCCTTACATGAAGTTGAATCAATGGATGGACCATATCGGCACAGAAAACCAACAAGGACTTATCTATACGTCGCAGGGGGATGAGGTTATCCGTAAGCTTACGCTCAAGTCAAGCGAGGGCGGATATAAGGTTATGATTGTTTGGATGGCAGAGAAAATGAACGCTGAATGTTCGAACAAACTACTCAAGATGATTGAGGAGCCTCCCGCCCAAACGATATTCTTGCTTGTGGCTGAGAACCCGGACTTGCTGCTCCCGACTATACAGAGCCGTGTGCAGCGACTGACCTTGCGCCCTATCGAGGAGGATGTAATGGCTCGTGCATTATGTGAGCGTTTTGGACTCGTTGATGCCGATGCTCGGCAGGTGGCCCATGCCTCGGCGGGAAACTGGTTACAAGCGATGGAGACCATCCACTTGGGTAGTCGTGCAAAGGAGTATATCGAACTCTTCATGACGCTCATGCGTAAATCATATGCTCGTGACCTCAAGGGGATGCGTCAATGGGCCGACGGCGTGGCGGGCATGGGACGTGAGCCCCAGAAGAATTTCCTCATCTATTGCCAACGCATGATACGCGAGAGCTTCATCTGCAACTTCCATCGCCCCGAGATAAACTATATGAACATGGAGGAGGCTAACTTTACTTCACGCTTTGCTCCTTTTGTCAATGAAAAGAATATCTTTGGTATCATGGACGAATTGAGCGAGGCACAGCGCCACATTGAGCAGAATGTCAGTGGCAAGATGGTGTTTTTTGACCTTGCGCTGAAAATGATTATGCTGCTAAAGCAGTAGTCGGCTCGTTTAATACTTTTGGTATCAGTTCGCTCGGTTGACCCGTAAAATCGCATCACTTTTTTGTTCATTCACAAAAAAACTCTACCTTTGTATCTTGAAGGATTGTGTACTAGTGCACAATGATGTAAGCGTAAGACCTATATGAATGATTACAAAACGACCGGTTGCGATGGCTTGAGTTGTCAAGGATGCGGCCGACAAGATAAAAAACTCAATGTGTTTGACTGGCTGGCCGATGTGCCGGGCAACCTCAGTGGTACAGACTTCGTGGAGGTGCAGTTCAAGAATACGCGTAAAGGATATTACCTGAATAGCAATAAGATTTCTTTGCAGAAGGATGACATCGTGGCCGTAGAGGCAAGCCCTGGTCATGACATCGGCGTGGTGACACTCACAGGTAGCCTCGTGTTGTTGCAGATGAAGAAGGCGCGCATCAAGAGTGATGCCGAGGTACGTCGCGTATATCGCAAGGCTCGCGAGGTGGATATGGAAAAATACTATGAGGCCAAGGCCAAGGAGCAAGACACGATGATACGTTCTCGCCAGATTGCCAAGGAACTCGGGCTCGATATGAAGATTGGCGACGTGGAGTATCAAGGAGATGGTAACAAGGCAATCTTCTACTATATTGCTGATGGGCGTGTGGACTTCCGCCAACTCATCAAGGTACTAGCCGATGTGTTTAAGGTGCGCATCGAGATGAAACAGATTGGTGCTCGCCAAGAGGCTGGACGCATAGGTGGTATCGGTCCTTGTGGTCGCGAACTTTGTTGTGCTACTTGGATGACAAACTTTGTGTCGGTGTCTACTGGTGCCGCTCGTTTCCAAGACATCTCGATGAATCCCCAGAAGTTGGCTGGACAATGCGCCAAGCTGAAGTGTTGCATGAATTACGAGGTGGATGTCTATGTGGAGGCTATGAAACGATTCCCCGCCCGCGATGTTACACTTGAAACGTTGGATAACACCTACTATCACTTCAAGTCAGACATCCTCAAGCGAGAAATTACCTACTCTACCGATAAGAGTTTTGCAGCAAACCTCGTTACCATTAGCACGCGCCGTGCATTCGATGTTATCAACCTCAACAAGAGGGGTGTCAAGCCCGAGTCTTTGCTCGAAGATGGACCTCAAGAGGAGTCACAACGTATCGACTTGCTGGATCAAGATAGCGTGACCCGCTTTGACAATGCCAAGAAGAAAAAGAAGAAGAAAAAACCTGCTGGCAACCAAAACAGAGAACATAGGCGTCCCTCTAATCATAATGAGAAGCAAGACTAAAGCGCTATACTTACTCTCCGTATCGGTCCTACTCGCTGTTCTATTCAGTTGTAAGGCCGATACGCAGTGTATTCACACAACCTTTATCCCGATTAGCCAAAAGGGATGGATGCAGTGCGACACACTTAAATATGCAATGCCCCCGCTGAAAAACACAGATAATTGTGATTTCTCCTTACTACTTCATGCCGAGGGATACAATTATGGGAATATCGCTCTTGATATAACCATACAGCAAGATACAACGCTAGTCTATCATGAGCTGCGCGACTATCTGCTCTGCGAAAACCTTCCAACAGAAGGCTTGGGCCGCCGTTGCGACTATACATTGCCCGTTGGCAACTTTGTTCTCTGTGATACTCTGCCCACGATAATTACTCTCGTTCACCGTATAGACCAACCCGTGCTCAAGGGTGTTAGAGAGGTTGGAGTTCATGTAAGTGCTCCTGTTCGTCAGCATGGAGTTGTTTGGCGGGTTGATTGGAATTAAAATACGGGTAAAAAAGAAAGGCTGCACATGTGCAGCCTTTTCCTTTCTCGTTAGTAGAGGATTACTTACGCAATCCGAGAGCCTTAACGATAGCGCGGTAGCGCTCGATGTCACGGTCCTTCAAGTAGTTGAGGAGGGCGCGACGCTTACCTACCAACTTGGTCAATGCTCTTGCTGTACTATAATCTTTACGGTTCTGCTTCAAGTGCTCCGTCAAGTGGGAAATACGGTATGAAAACAATGCCACCTGAGCTTCGGGTGAGCCAGTGTCAGTGTTAGACTTTCCGTACTGTCCAAAGATTTCTTGCTTTTTTTCAGCGTTTAAATACATAGGTTTAATAATTAAAAAATTGATATTTTTGCATTTGCGGGTGCAAAGGTAGTATAAACGAGGAGAATATGCAAACTTTTGTTTGGTTTTTTCCGAAATAGGACCTGATTTCGGTTCCGGTGGAGCTAAAAGTAGTGCAAGAGAAACGGGGACAATCGGAGGTGTTGAACAAAAAGTATCTTTGACTTTTTTAATATCGAACCAAGCCTAAGCATACGAAAATCACCCCTATAAACAAAAAACTATCTATTTTGGGGCGAATCGTGCCGAAATGTGGTAAAATATTTGGCAAAACGAGGAAAGTTTATTTCCTTTGCATCGCTTTAAGTTAATTATTCATCTATAAAAAAGTATTATTATGGCAGAAATTGAAGCAAGAGTAAAAGCTATCATCGTAGATAAGCTCGGCGTAGATGAGTCAGAAGTAACCGCAAACGCTAGTTTCACTAACGACCTCGGTGCTGATTCTTTGGATACAGTAGAGTTGATCATGGAGTTGGAGAAGGAGTTTGGTATTTCTATTCCCGATGATCAGGCAGAAAACATCTCTACCGTACAAGACGCTATCGACTACATCGCTAACAACGCGAAGTAATCACGATACCGCAATAGTATCATAAGAAAGTCGTAGTAATTGGTGTATTCCGATTATGCGACTTTTTTTATTGTCTCCACCTTAATATCTTTATATATTGTGCTGTTCAGCCGCTTGATTGACTATCTGTATTTCCTTGCGTGTCCCGACAAGGACTTTGCACGCCGCCTCCGTCGTATCATGGGATTCTATCCCCGAAAGGTTGATGTATATCGCGAAGCCTTGATGCACCGCTCGCTCAACCACTACCGTCCTCACGAGAAAAAGAAAGACAATGAACGCCTTGAATATCTAGGCGATGCAGTCATTGAGACGGTGGTGAGCGACATCTTGTATCACCATTTCCCGAAGAAAAAAGAGGGATTCCTCACCTCAACGCGTAGCAAAATAGTACAGCGCAGTAGCCTCAATCGCTTGGCCAAAGAGACAGGATTGGTAGAACTCGTGCAGTCGACGCATATTAACCATACGCACAACAGTTTCATCTCGGGCAATGCCTTCGAGGCCTTCGTAGGCGCTATCTATCTCGACCGCGGCTATACCTATTGCTATCGTTTCTTCGAGGAGCGCCTTATCGGCAAGTATATCAACCTCGACAAGGTGTCAAAAGAGGATGACAATCATAAGAGTAAACTCATCGAGTGGAGCCAGAAAACTCAATATCAAATTGATTTCGAACTGATTGATGAGAATATAGTCGGTACCAATAGCCCTACCTTCCGCACTCGCGTATGCATAGAAGGTATTGAGGTGGGCATAGGATTTGGTTATTCAAAGAAAGAGAGCCAGCAGCAAGCTGCCAAGGAGGCCTTGCGGCACATTCACAAGAAGGACGAGTTGTACCAAAACGTCGTTGAGCAACACGAACTGCGCATTGCAGAGGCCACAAAGAGTGTAGATTCTGAAGAGTCTACGGAGTTTCCTGCTTTGATAGATTCCGACACCGTTGAACCACAAATTTCAGCCCAAGAGTAGGAGTATCCAAGGATTTTTCGTAAATTGCGCACAATTTAGCAAACGTTCCTATGAAACTATCCACCAGACGAAACATATTTGTGGCAGCGATATTCGTTGCTGTGGTAGTAGGTATCTGCTCATTCCTCCCACGCGAGAAGAGCATCAGTATAGACTTCGTAGAGGGTAAGCCTTGGCGATATGAGCAGTTGACCGCAACTTTCGACTTTGCCGTAGCGAAGAGCGAAGCGGCCCTCGAGCGCGAGCGTGCCGAGGTGATGGTATCGCAACGCCCTTACTACATCAAGGACCTATCCGTAGGAACGGCGGCCGTAGATTCATTCAACGCATTTTACGACAACGAGATGAACTATATTGCGAAAGGTAAGTTGCAGCAGAAGATTGCAACCCAACTGCAGCAAATATATAGCAATGGTGTTATCAGCAGCAGCGACCTTGCTCGTTTGAAAGGCGATAGCATCAGTACCATCATGATTATCGAGCAGCGCAGAGCGCAGGCAGTGGCTGTAAACAGTTTATATACTGTACAGCAGGCCTACGAAAATTTGATGCATATTGACACCACCCGATGGGGACGTTACACCTTGCGCCACTGCAACTTGAACGACTATATCACTCCCAACATACGCTACGATGCCGCAAAGTCCGAAAGCGCACTCAACGACGCGCTCAACGCCATTTCACCCAATAGTGGCGTTATCCTCAAGGGACAGAAGATTATTGGTAATGGCGACATGGTCGACGAAGAGCATTTTCAAATTCTAGTATCATACCGCAACGAACTGAACAAGCGCATCGATGAGCAGAGCATACAGATGACCCTCATCGGACAAATCCTTCTCATCATGCTTTTTGTCGGAGCATTTGTGGTATACCTTATCAATTATCGTCGCAACTACCTCTACGCACGTAACAAACTGCTCTTCCTTGCTACGCAGTTAGTTATATTCCCTGTTGTTGCGTCGTGGAGCGTCATCAATGGCTGGGCACTCATGATCATCCCCTTTGCCATGGCTCCAGTGATGATTAGCGTGTTTCTCGATGCCCGCACCGCCTTCATGGCCCATTTGGTCATCATCTTGGTTTGTTCGACTATAGTTCCCGACCCCTTCGTTTTCGTTCTGTTGCAAATCTCGGCAGGTATTGCAGCCGTATACTCCCTCACCGAACTTACTGAGCGTTCGCAGATATTCCGCGTAGCGCTAGTCGCTATTCTGTGCTATTGCTTCGTGTATTTCGGGTATGAACTCATTACCAAGAGTTCGCTCATGGCATTCAATAGAGGCATCTTCGTACAGTTCCTTCTCAACGGAGTGTTGCTGCTCTTCACCTATCCCTTGATGTTGCTTTACGAGAAATTGTTCCGTTTCACCTCTGATGTAACGCTGATGGAACTCTCGAACTTCAACATTAAACTCCTACGCCAACTCTCCGAGGTTGCCCCTGGTACCTTCCAACACTCCATACAGGTGTCAAACCTCGCTGCTGCAGCGGCCAATAAAGTGGGTGCTAGCAGCCTCTTGGTGCGTACGGGAGCCATGTATCACGATATAGGTAAGATAGAGAAGCCTATCTTCTTCACCGAGAATCAAGGTACTACCAATCCACATGCCTGCTTGCCCTATGAGAAGAGTGCGCAGATTATCATCAGCCACGTGACCAACGGTCTCCGCCTGGCCGAGAAACATCGCCTACCCGAGGCCATTAAGGATTTTATTCGCACCCATCACGGACGTAGCAAGGCCAAGTATTTCTACATCTCTTACAAGAACGAACATCCGGGCGAGGAGGTCGATGAGGCACTCTTCACCTACCCGGGTCCTGCGCCTCATTCTTTGGAAACCGCTATTCTCATGATGGCCGATGCAGTGGAAGCCGCCTCGCGCAGCCTCTCCGAGTACACCGAGGAGAATATTGCCAACCTCGTAGACCGCATCATAGACGGACAAGTTGCCGAGGGGAACTTTGCAGCCTGTCCTATCACCTTCAAGGACATTTCCGACATCAAGACCGTGTTCAAGGAGAAACTGCGCACCATTTACCATGCACGCATCAGTTATCCCGAATTGAAGAAGTAAAATATAAAACCACGTTTTATTAGCGATATTCCTCATGGTACTCAACTATATTTGGATAGCCTTCTTCCTCGTGGCCTTTGCCGTGGCCCTGGTGCGCCTCATCTTCATGGGCGACACAGAGGTGTTCCCCGCCATCATGAATTCCACCTTTTCATCGGCGAAAACGGCCTTCGAGATTTCGCTCGGCCTTACGGGTGTGCTCTCGTTATGGCTTGGCATCATGCGCATCGGTGAGAAGGGTGGGGTGGTCAATGTCGTGGCACGATGGCTCGCTCCAGTGTTCTCGAAGATATTCCCCGATATTCCCAAGGGGCATCCCGTGACTGGCACTATTTTCATGAACTTTGCGGCCAATCTGTTAGGGCTCGATAATGCAGCTACACCCATGGGACTCAAGGCGATGGAGCAGTTGCAAGAGCTGAATACGAAGAAAGATACGGCCACCAACCCGATGATCATGTTCCTCGTGCTCAACACCTCGGGACTCACGCTCGTGCCCATCAGCGTGATGGTATACCGTGCTCAAATGGGGGCTGCACAGCCTACCGATGTCTTCGTGCCTATCCTCCTGGCCACCTTCTTCTCTACCTTCGTGGGACTTATCGTCACCTGCCTATATCAGCGTATCAACCTCTTTAATCGCACGTTGTTGCTCTTCCTTGGTGCCTTGTGTGCATTGGTTGGTCTCATCATTTGGGGTTTTAGCACTATGCCGCGCGAACAGATGGATGTGGTTTCTTCTACCTTCGCCAATGTGTTCCTCTGTGGTATCATTGCCTGCTTTATCATCGCTGGTATGCGCAAGAAAATCAATGTGTATGAGACCTTCATCGAAGGAGCCAAAGAGGGATTCCAGACGGCTGTGCGCATCATCCCCTACCTCGTAGCTATCCTTGTGGCCATCGGCGTGTTCCGTGCTTCGGGAGCGATGGACTTCCTCATCGATGGCATCGCTTGGCTAGTAGCACTCTTGGGTGGCGACACCGAGTTTGTGGGTGCTCTGCCCACGGCACTGATGAAACCCCTCAGTGGTAGTGGTGCTCGTGGACTCATGGTCGATGCCATGACCACCTATGGTGCCGACTCGTTCGTTGGTCGCTTGGCCTGCCTCTTCCAAGGTGCTACTGATACCACCTTTTATATATTGGCCGTATACTTTGGTAGCGTGGGCATACGCAAGACACGCCATGCCGTCACTTGCGGACTCTTGGCCGACCTAGCAGGCATTGTATCGGCAATATTTATTTGCTACCTATTCTTTGGATGATTTTAACGAAGACGAAAACGATACGAAGGCATTCAGCGATGGTGTTATCCTGATCGTAGCGAAGGATCTCGCATGGACCTGTTGTGACACTAAACTCTAGGCACTAAATACTAAACACTAAACTAATAATGATTACCTACCAAACCGATGGCACCCGAATGCCGAACATCAAGAAGCGTGAGACCACCTCATGGATACGTCGCGTTGCCGACACCTACGGCAAGAAGGTGGGCGATGTGAACTACATCTTCTGCAACGATGAACGCATACTTGAGGTTAATCGTGAGTACCTGCAGCACGACTACTATACCGATATCATCACCTTCGACTACACCGAGGGCAACACCATCAGTGGTGACCTCTTCATCAGTCTCGACACGGTGAAGAGCAACAGCGAGCAGTTCTGTACCGAGTACGACGAGGAGTTGCACCGCACCATCATCCACGGCATCCTCCACCTCTGTGGCATCAACGACAAGGGACCCGGTGAGCGTGAAATCATGGAAGCGGCCGAGAACCGCGCACTAGAGATGAGATAAATATTTAAAAAATAGCACAAATGAAAAAAGTACTTTTAGGAGCAGCCCTGATGGCCATGAGCTTCGGCGCTGCAGCACAGAGCATCACTCCGCAGATGTTGGAGAAGTTCAAAACCGACAATGCGCTCACCGCAACCGACCGCGCCATACACAATGCCATGGCTGCCAACGACGTGCGCAACCTTGCCCTGAACCAAGCCAACCAGGCCGAGATGGACACCTACTTCACTTATAGTGTACCCTCACGCGGCATCACCGACCAGAAATCCTCGGGCCGTTGCTGGCTCTTCACTGGTCTCAACGTGATGCGTAGCAAGGTCATCAATGAGCATAACCTTCCTAGCCTCACCTTCTCGCACGTATACAACTTCTTCTACGACCAGTTGGAGAAGTCGAACCTCTTCCTTCAGGCTGTTATTGACACGGGCGACAAACCCATGGAGGACAAGACCGTGGAGTGGCTCTTCCGTCATCCCTTGAGCGATGGTGGCACCTTCACTGGTGTAGCCGACCTCGTTGCCAAGTATGGTATCGTACCCGCTGGCGTGATGCCTGAGACCTATGCCAGTAACAACACCTCTCGCTTCACTAGCCTCATCACCCGCAAACTGCGCGAGAATGGTCTCATCCTGCGCGATAAGATAGCATCCGGCGCCAAGAAGAAGGAGTTGCAGACACTCAAGGAAGATATGTTGAGCGAGGTATACCGCATCCTCGTACTCGGCTTTGGCGAGCCTGTCACCACCTTCAAGTGGGCCCCCAAGGATGCACAAGGCAAGTACATGTGGGAGCCTAAGGAGTACACTCCGCAGTCGTTCTATGCTGAGTTTGTGGGCGAGGACTACCAGAACGACTACATCATGCTCATGAACGACCCCTCACGCGAGTATTGGAAGACCTACGAGATACAGTACGACCGCCACACCTACGATGGTCACAACTGGCTCTACCTCAACCTTCCTCTCGACGAGATTAAAGAGATGGCCATCGCCTCCATCAAGGACTCTGTGATGATGTACTTCTCATGCGACGTAGCCAAGGAACTCGACAGCAAGCGCGGCCTGCTCGACCTCGACAACTACGACTACGAGTCACTCTTGGGTATCAAGTTCGGCATGGACAAGACACAACGCATTCGCACCTTCGATAGCGGCTCGTCACACGCCATGACTATGATGGCTGTCGATGTAGATGCAGAGGGCCGTCCCACCATGTGGAAGGTCGAGAATAGCTGGGGCGCAGCAAATGGCCACAATGGTCATCTCATCATGACCGACGAGTGGTTCAACGAGTATATGTTCCGCCTTGTGGTGAACAAGAAATACGCTACCCCCGAGGTGCTCAAGGCAGCTAGCCAAAAGCCCATCCTCCTTCCCTGCTGGGACCCCATGTTCGTGGGTGAGGAGTAATACACCTCATATCAAGAAAGAGAAGACCCGCCAGTGGCGGGTCTTTCTTTTCATACGAAGCCTTATTCTACTAGCGCAAAGTCGATGAAGAAACAGGCTCAACTCGCCTTTGCCACCGTAGGTTTCACTCTACTAGCGCAAAGTCGAGTTGTTTCTTTTCCAAATTACAGCGGGCTACCTGTACCTTGATGGTGTCGCCGAGGGCGTAGGTCTTGTGCGTGCGGCGACCGATGAGGCGGTAGTTGCGCTCGTCGAAGGTGTAGTAGTCATCGTCAAGGTCTCGCATGGGGATGAGGCCCTCACACTTGTTCTCGATAATCTCGGCATAGATGCCCCACTCGGTGACACCGCTGATGATGGCGTCGTAGGCAATGCCCATGCGGTCGGCCATATACTCCACCTGCTTGTATTTGATGCTGGCGCGCTCGGCCGAGGCAGCGAGTTGCTCCATCGATGACGAGTGGTCACACAACTCCTCGTACTTGGGCTTGCTGGCCGAGCGACCTCCGTCGAGGTAGCGGGTGAGGAGGCGATGCACCATCATGTCGGGGTATCGGCGGATGGGCGAGGTGAAGTGGGTGTAGTAATCCATGGCGAGGCCGTAGTGCCCGATGTTATCGGTGCTATAGCGTGCCTTCTGCATGGCGCGGAGCGATACGGTCTCGATGAGGTGTTGCTCGCGTTTGCCCTTGACGTCGGCAAGTAGGTGGTTGAACGACTTGGCAATGTCCACCTTATCGCCCGTGGTGCGCACCTTGTGCCCGAAGGGTAGGGCGAGGCGTGCCAGGTTGTCGAGTTTCTCGGGGTCGGGCACATCGTGTATGCGGTAGGGGAACACCTTGGCCTTCTTGGCGGGCACCTTGCCGATGGTCTCGGCCACGGTGCGATTGGCAAGGAGCATAAACTCCTCGATGAGCTGGTGTGCCTCCTTGGACTCCTTGAGGTGTACGCTCACGGGATGGCCCTTCTCGTCGATATCGA
>JAEIGA010016380.1_pt1 | contig 11282 bp, 7 predicted proteins | sample 9270691 | NCBI WGS metagenome assembly JAEIGA01 (sample SAMN17057246, study PRJNA624740) | gut metagenome | biome: biome; isolation source: fecal sample | host: Bos grunniens | place: China: Xizang | collected 2019
CACCACTACTCAAAACCTGGAGAGGCTGGTTATCAGAAGTACTGGGACTCGATGACCTTCGACTACGGCAAGGGCGAGGTGCGCCACTTCCTGCTCTCGAATATAAAGTATTGGCTCGATGAGTTTCACTTTGACGGATTCCGTTTCGATGGCGTAACCTCGATGATATACCACCATCACGGATACGAGCCATTAGGCACGCACGAGTCATTCTTCGGAGCCGGTGCCAATCGCGATGCCATCGTCTACCTGACTCTCGCAAACAGACTTATTCACGATCTCAATCCTTCATACGTTACCATCGCTGAGGATGTGAGCGGTATGCCTGCAATGTGCGCTCCAACCGAGGATGGCGGCGTAGGTTTTGACTACCGATTGGGAATGGCTATACCAGATTTCTGGATAAAACTACTTGAGGATATCCCCGACGAGGATTGGAATATATGGGAGATGTGGGATGTGATGACAAATCGCCTGCCAGGTGTCCGCACCGTAGCGTATGCCGAGTCGCACGACCAGGCATTGGTGGGTGACAAAACCATCGCTTTCCGTCTGATAGACAAGGAGATGTACTACTCGATGCACCGCACATCACAAAACCTTGTGGTGGATCGCGGTATGGCTCTCCACAAGATGATTCGACTGATGACCATTGCCACAGGTGGCGATGCCTACCTTAACTTTATGGGCAACGAGTTCGGTCATCCCGAATGGATTGACTTCCCCCGCGAGGGCAACGATTGGAGCTATGACCACGCACGTCGCCAATGGTCGCTGGCAGAGAATGAGGAGTTGCGTTTCGGGCAACTTGGCGAGTTTGACAAGGCGATGATTACGCTAATCAAGGAGTTCAATGTCCTGGCAGAGGGTTATCCCTACCGTCTACAAATGGATGAGCCTAACAAAACTATGGTCTTCACGCACGGCGATCTGCTCTTTGTATTCAATTGGCATCCCGAAGCCTCGATTGCCGACTATGCAGTCGAAGTACGCGAACCGGGAAAATATCGACCAATACTCTCGACAGATGAGAAACGTTTTGGTGGTCAGGAGCGTGAGGATATGAAATCCGAACACTTTACCTACCCCTGTGAAATTGATGGAGAGATCCGCCACTTTATGCAGGTCTACAACACCTCACGCACAGCTAAAGTCTTCAAGCTCTGCCGATAAGGACACTAACAGAATAACAGCAAACAAAAGAGGTTGCCCCATCGGACAACCTCTTTTTCTCTTTACAGATCCACTCCGAAGTGGACTATTTCAGGCCAAGCTTTGCGCGAATCTGCTTGGGAATCGCATTTTTATTGACCATAAACGACATAGTCTTATACTCCACAAACGGACGCGAGAAGTAGTAGTAACCTCCATAGGGCGGGCGTACATCCCACGAGTTCTTAACCTTGAAGTAAGGATTACCTTTCTGGTCGGTGGCTGTGCCGATGATAACCATACCGTGATCATCGGTAGTCTCATAATTATCATAAGCCTCCTGGCGCATCTGCTGTGTGATAACCTTCTCCTTACCCGGCTTATCGAACTTGTAGAGAGCCTCCTCCTTCTCCTTTGCAGAGAGAGCTCCCCAACGCTCTGCCTCGGTGCCACTCATACTCTGGAGGTCTACCTCAGGAACAATAGCAATAGCCTTAGTACGGCTGAAGCCTCGCTCGCTGACATCTGCTGCCCACATAATCGAGTAGTCATTCTCAAGTGCATTGTCAATAATAGACATCATCTCCTCCATAGGCACATTATAAACCATATCCCACGCCCAATTATCGGGTACTTCGATAATGAACTTCGAGTAGAAAGGATGATGGGTATATGAGGTGATATTCACATAGTTATCAAGATTGATAGGAAGCGACTCGGCAAATGATTTGGGAGTATACTCCTTACCCTTGTAGGTAAACTTCTCTGGCATCACCCCAAAATATGCATCAAGAATTCCGTTCAAGCCATCCTTCCACGCAGTGGTAAGTTTCTTATTAGGATTACGGATAATCGCATCCACATAAGCCTTCAGCACTGCATCAATCTCGTTAAAATGAGGTTTCTCCGTACCATAGTTCAAACCCGGATAGACCTCCTGCGGAACGATTCCGTAATTGCGGATGCCGTTGGTCACATCGTGAGCCGCTCCACCGACTGCGAAGTTCAGGCTGCCGTGCAGACGAACATACTTTACAGCCTTCTCAAAGTAGATATTTCGTACAATCCACATCTCCGAAAAATCCATCTCCTCACCACCTGCACGAATAATTTCATTTTCGAGGAACGAAAGAGCCGAGAAACACCAACAAGTTCCGCTACGGTGCTGGTCTTTTACCGATGTTGTTTTGATAAGCTTACCATCCGTAAATTTGTATCCTTCTGCACTCTGTGCCGAGAGTGTCAGTGTCACCAACGCTGCTACGGCAGTCAAAATCAATCGTTTCATCGTTCTATTTTTTACTTGAGTTAATAATCTTCAAACAATCCTCTATTACAAGATAGGCCGGCTTTGTACCCTTTGGCAGGCGATAATTCTTGCCCTTGTAGGCGATATATGCACCATATCGACCATTCTTAATCACCAAATCAGGATTCTCCGGGAAGGTCTTGATAGGGGTATTGGCAGCCTTAACCTGTGCAAGATGACCATCCAGCAACTCAACAGCACGTTCGTATGTGATGGTATATGGGTCATCCTTCTTATCAAGCGAGGCAAAGGTCTTGCCGTGACGAACATACGCACCAAATTTGCCGATACCGACAACCAAATCCTCATTCTCATATTTACCGAGATTGCGAGGTAGCGCAAAGAGTTCAAGAGCCTCCTCCAAAGTCAAAGCCTCAATAAGCTGACCCTTCTTAAGCGATGCAAAACGGGGCTTTTCACCCTCTTCGCCCTCAATCTCAACCATCGGACCATAACGACCTATACGAGCCCTCACAACGTGACCTGTCGCAGGATCCGTACCGATAACTCGCGACTGGTTATTCTTATCTGCCTGTGTACCTATGGCACGCTCGACCATATCGTGGAAAGGAATATAGAAATCGTCAATCATCTTGCTCCAGGTGATATCACCTTCAGCAATACGGTCAAACTCCTTCTCGACATCTGCCGTAAAGTTATACTCCAAAATAGGAGCAAACTGCGCCTCAAGATAGTCGTTCACAATCATTCCCACATCCGTCGGCGAGAGACGATTCTTCTCTGTTCCGAAACTCTCCGAAAGGCTCTTTTCAGTAATTTTATCGCCACACAGAGCGAGTTGCACATACGAGCGCTTGCGAGCCTCCTTGCTCTGCTTCTCGACATATCCACGATTGATGATGGTCGTGATGGTCGGTGCATAAGTCGAAGGACGACCAATACCCAACTCTTCGAGTCGCTTAACGAGCAATGCCTCATTATAGCGCATCGGCGGAGCAGTAAAACGCTCGGTAGCAGTAATCTGCTCGGCAACAACTATATCACCCACCGACATCTGCGGCAAAATTCCACCACTCTGCTCTGACTGCTCGTCGTCTGTTGACTCCGAGTAGAGTCGCAAGAATCCATCAAAACGAACAGTTTCGCCCGAAGCGGTAAACTGTACACCTGTCGAAGAGGTGATACCTACATTCGTACGGTCAATATCTGCCGCAACCATCTGTGACGCCACCGTACGTTTCCAGATAAGCTCATACAGACGCTTCTCTGCTGCCGTACCCTCAATGGTGTGGCGATCAATATATGAAGGACGGATAGCCTCGTGAGCCTCTTGTGCGCCCTTGCTCTTGGTTGTATAGTTGCGTGAATTAGAGTATTTCTCGCCGAAAATTGATGTAATCTCCTCCTTACACTTCGCAATCGCAAGTTTTGACAGATTCACCGAGTCGGTACGCATATAGGTAATCAAACCCTGTTCGTAGAGATGTTGCGCCACAGACATAGTCTGCGAAACCGACATACCAAACTTACGTGCTGCCTCCTGCTGGAGTGTAGAAGTTGTAAATGGTGGTGCCGGATAACGCTTCGTCGGCTTCTCCTCAACGCTCTCAATACGATATGTAGCACCTATGCAGTCACGCAGGAACTTCTCTGCCTCCTCCTTGGTGGCAAATTTATGCGGCACCTCTGCTCGGAAGATTGTTTTCGGAGAATCAGCGATGCTAAACTGTGCATTGATGCGGTAGAATGAGGTCGATTGGAAACCGATAATCTCACGCTCACGCTCCACAATCAGTCGGACTGCAACACTCTGCACACGACCTGCGGACAATGCCGGACGAACCTTCTTCCACAGCACAGGCGAGAGTTCAAATCCCACCAAACGGTCCAACACGCGACGTGCCTGCTGTGCATTTACGAGATTCATATCAACCGTACGAGGATTCTCGATTGCCGACAGAATAGCATTCTTTGTAATTTCGTGAAAAACAATACGCTTGGTACGCTCAACCGGCAGGCCCAACACCTCTGCCAAATGCCACGCAATGGCCTCTCCTTCGCGGTCCTCATCGGATGCGAGCCACACAGTCTTGGCTGAGCTGGCAAGACGCGATAGCTCCTCTACAACCTTGCGCTTATCCGCAGGTATCTCATATATAGGTTGATATGTGCCGTCAAGATTGATGCCGAGATCCTTCTTTGCCAAATCACGGATATGTCCGAAACTTGATTTTACCGTATACTCTTTGCCAAGGAATTTTTCGATGGTTTTAGCCTTTGCGGGGGACTCGACAATTACTAAATTTTCCTGCATTTCGTTATCTGTTTTTTCACAACGAAACCCAAGCGATGACTCGGGTTTTGTCGTTTTTTATGTTACATACACTATTTAATCATCGTATACGAGAGATTGATTTTGATTGACGGATACTCCAATGCCTCCTCTTCAACCACAATATCAGGACTCTCCATACCAATGACCTTCGAACGCTTAAAAGTATAGAGGTTATACGCCTCTGGTGCCATATATATCGTTCGGGTAATATATTTACTGCTCTTTTGGTTCTCTGCAGAGTTATATACAGCCTCATAATCGAAATTATCACGATTCTCTGGGTTGAGGTGATCGACATAATTCTTCAACCACTGCATATATCCTGAGATATCCATCACATAATTTGCGCGACTACGATTAAGATTACCGCCAAAGGCCAGCTCTCCATAACTCTTCTCATAAGAGTAGTCATAATCAATAATTGGAGCAAGCGTATTGAAGTCGGTATACAGACCCATCCTCTCAACAGACTTGTCAAGCAACGGCGTAACCAGCTCAGGCTTGATATAATTCCAATCGTATTCTGAGCCTTCGGTATATACACTCATCACAGCCTGGTTAATGGCAGCATAAGTATATCCCTCTTCGGCACTTATTGCTCGCAGCTCTCGCAAGAAGTCGTCCGTAAAGTATATCTCCAACATCGGACCACCCATACCGCTGACATAACCAACAAGAGCTTCGGTTCGCAACTGTCTGTTCTCGTCCTGGCTCTTTGCAGGATCATTGGTCATATTATAATCTGCCAATTTCGACCCTGCGAAATTATGCTTCACGCTGTTAATCGAGCGATTACCTGTCTTGGCATACTTATCATAGAAGTAGTAGTACATATAGGTCGTATCCTTGATAAGCTTCGGGTCTTCCGGATTGCGATTTCTACCCAAAAGATAGATACCCGTAGACAAGAAATCAACCTTATACATTGCACCCTCTTTGCCTTCAGCAAGTCCTGCCTTAGGCTTGATGTACAATCCATTAAACTCCTTAATCCACTCCTTGTCATCGGCGTATATCTTGGTATCGTCCGCATAGCCATCCCAACTCTTTGTGTCGTCAGGAATAAGCATCAATCGACGCACAAAGTCCCAAGTCGGACTCTCTGCCGATAACGACACCGGCTTCATCGTCACCGCTGTCGAGGTTGTGTACACACCCTTTGCCTGATTCGGGAACTCAAACGTAAAGAGAGGCTTGCTGCTATCATACAACTGCTCCATATCGTAGTTGATATATGCAAGCGTATCCTTGTTTCCATCCTTATCAACCACCGACATTGCCTCGCCTAATGGCTTGTTAATCTCGTAAACCTCATAGGTCTGTACGTAGGTGGTATCTCCTACAAAGTCGGTCACAGACAACAACAACTGCATCGAGTCAAATATGGGCAGGTAGCCAAAGCCCTCCTTGCCAATATCGGACATAAAGAGGAAATTAGTTGCGTAACTCGCTTCCCGTTCTCCAAAAATGTTATCAAGATCACGCTCTCGACCCATATATCCCACTTTGAGATTGGACGAAATGAGCGAATCCGAGCGATAAATCGTCGTTCTGAATGAGCGACAATCCTTCGACTCTGTCACAAATTTATTCTGCTCCTTATCAAACGTGTCCTTGTAAACTCTGCCCGCATAGAAACTCTTGAAACGAATCTTCATCTTCTGATTTTCAGGAATAAGCTCAAATCCAAGAGTGTCATCCGAGGTGGTACACCCCGATAACAGAGAGATTGCCGCAATAGAAATTACGGCAACACAATTCAATATTCGATGCAGACTAATGAATCTCCTCATAGAAACGGTTATAATTATCGTAATACCCCTCTGCATCGGGCGATTGGTACTCCAAAATATGCTTACCACTATTGCGGGCGAACTCCACTACAGCAGCATCCACACCCTCCGAAGCAATTACCACGCCGTCAGCATATCCTATAACGAAACGATAGAGATTTTCGTATGAAGCATCGTCAAGAATAGAAATATTTTTATCCTTCACACCCTCGCTCTCAACCTTTGCTCTTAAATTCTTCAATGGTTGTGTAAACTTATCGTCATAGAGTGATACAACAATCTTCACATCCTTGAAAATCGGATCATCATGAAAAACGTGCTTCAAATAGATAGGCACGATGGCTGAGAACCATCCGTGACAATGCACCACTGTTGGCGACCAATGTAGTTTTTTAACAGTCTCCAACACACCGCGTGCAAAGAAGACCATACGCTCGTCATTATCCTCAAACTCGCTACCCTCTGCATCGGCAAGGACAGCCTTACGTGCAAAGTAATCGTCATTATCGATAAAATATATCTGAATGCGAGCCGAAGGAATTGATGCGACCTTGATGATAAGCTGATGGTCGTTGTCATCAATGATGAGGTTCATACCCGACAATCGGATAACCTCGTGCAATTGGTTGCGTCGCTCGTTGATACAACCGTAGCGCGGCATAAATGTACGCACCTCATTACCACGCTCCTGCATCGCCTGCGAGAGTACTCGACAAAGAGTCGATTGCTCTGTTTCAGGCAGGTAGGGCATTATCTCCTGACATACGTACAATATCTTGTTTTTTGCCATACGTTCGTTGTTGTTTAGATAGCAAAGATAGTGATTTTTCAGTAATTTTTATCTCTGTTTTTCAAAAAAGAGCCTAAAGTATCAGCATTGCATCGCCATAAGTACCGAAACGGTAGCCCTCCTCTTTCGCTACTTGGTAGGCGTTCATTACCATATCGTAACCGCCAAAGGCTGCGACCATCATCAACTGTGTCGAATAGGGCAACTGGAAGTTGGTAACCAACGCATCTGCAACCGTGAAATCATAGGGATGGAAAATAAACTTGTTAGTCCAACCCTCCATCGGATTAATCATTCCACGTGTAGAGACAACCGTCTCAAGAGTTCGCATCACGGTCGTACCAATCGAAACCACCTTACTGCCTCTCTCCTTTGCAGCATTCACTGTTCTGGCAGTCTGCTCGGTCACAAAGAACTGCTCAGAGTCCATCTTGTGTTTTGAAAGGTCTTCAACATCAACAGTGCGGAAGTTACCCAGACCAACGTGCAGTGTCACGAATGCTCTGTCAACACCCTTGATCTCCATACGCTTGAGCAGGTGTTTCGAGAAGTGAAGACCTGCAGTCGGAGCCGCCACAGCACCCTCCTTATCTGCATAAATGGTTTGGTAGCGCTCGGCATCAATATCCTCAACCTTCTCACGCACCCAGCGAGGCAGCGGAGTCTCACCCATACGGTAGAGCGTCTCCTTGAACTCCTCATACGTGCCATCAAAGAGGACTCGCAATGTACGACCACGCGAAGTTGTATTATCAATCACCTCGGCACAGAGAATATCATCCTCACCGAAGTAGAGTTTGTTTCCGATACGGATTTTACGCGCTGGATCTACCAACACATCCCACAAACGCAACTCTCGATTGAGCTCACGCAACAGGAAAATCTCAATCTCTGCGCCGGTCTTCTCCTTGTTTCCATAGAGGCGAGCCGGAAAAACTTTGGTGTCATTGAATACAAAGAGGTCTTTTTCGTCGAAATAGTCCAAAATCTCTTTGAATACGCGATGCTCGATAGTTCCATCCTTACGATTAAGGACCAACAAACGTGACTCATCACGATTGTCAGCGGGATACTTCGCCAACATATCGGACGAGAACTCATATCCGTACTGTGATAATTTCATCTCTAAATTGATATTTTTACCTTGTTATCATCCAAATTCGACTGCCTCAAAAAAACGCGACAATCAAAAACTATACGATAAATTGTCGTTTTTGTTTCACTCCTCACCGAGATTTTTCAGAAAATCATCAAGTTGCCACGCATTTTCCACCGTAAAACCTCCGCTGCGAACGCGACGCAATGATGTAAGATAAGCTCCGCTCTCAACCGCATCGCCTATCTCGCCAGCGAGCGAGCGGATATACGTTCCCTTGCTGCAACGCACTCTGATCTCAATATCGGGCATCTCATATCGCATCAACTCCATCTCATAGATATTGATAAGAGCCTTCTTCAGTTCAACCTCCTCACCGGCACGGGCAAACTCGTATGCACGTACACCCTCAACCTTCTTTGCCGAGTAGAGGGGCGGTGCTTGCAGACGCTCTCCCGTAAGTGATTGCAGTGCAGACTCAACAGCCTCGCGTGTGATATGTTCGGTAGGGAAGATCTTGTCAACGGGATGCTCCATATCAAAACTCGGAGTCGTAGCACCCAAACGGAGTTCTGCCACATACTCCTTCTCCTCGGCCTGCAACTGCTCGACCATCTTGGTAGCCTTACCGATACAGATAATCAGAATACCCGTAGCGAGCGGATCGAGAGTACCTGCGTGTCCAACCTTGATTTTGCGATAACCTTTACGGCGCAGGGCAAATTTTATCTTTCGGACAACATCTGCCGAAGTCCACTCGTAGGGTTTATCGATAACCGCAATATAGCCCTCCTCAAAGTTGTGATCGGCAAGAGAAATAATTTCAGACATAATTTATTAGATAAGATTGCAAACTATTGAAACAACACCGGCAAGGGCGCAATATACGGCAAACCAAATAAGTTTTCCCCTCTTGACAATGTCAATCATAAATTTACACGCCAGACAGCCGACCACAAACGCCGAGATAAAACCAGCCAACATCGGAGCAAAGCCTATCGAGCCAAGAACAACCTCTCCCTTCACAATATTGAGGAACAATTCGCCCAAAATCGGGGCAAGAACCATCAGAAACGAGAAGTTGGCAACAACCTCTTTCCTGTTTCCGAGTAGCAGTCCCGTTGCAATGGTCGAACCTGAGCGCGAAAGTCCGGGCATCGCTGCCACCGCCTGTGCCAGACCGATGATAAAGGCATCTCTATAAGAAATCTGCTCCTTCTCACGAGGTCGTGCATAGTATGCAAAAGCCAACAGAGTTGCCGTAAGCAACAACATCGCACCCACGATGGTTAGAATGTATGGCGAGGAGAGCATTGCATCGATATAATCTTTGAGGGCAAAACCCACGATACCGATGGGAATCATCGAGATAACGAGTTTCAGGATATACGCCTGCTCATCGTTAAAGTGCTTCGAGAAGAGTCCGCAGAGCAACCTTTTAACCTCGCTCCACAGCACCACAATTGTACTCAACACCGTTGCTGCGTGCAGCGTAACATCAAAGAGCAGATTCTCCTCAATTTCAACACCGAGCAGAGCCTTTGCAATTTGCAGATGTCCACTACTCGATACAGGCAAGAACTCTGTCAATCCCTGAACTATTCCCAAAACAATCGCTTCGATAATCTCCATACAGCCACTTAATTTAATATTTGCGGGTACAAAGATAGCGTTTTTTTTTGAGAGCGCACACCCCAACTCAAATCAACTGAGCTCATATGCACTCATAAATACAAAAAAGGGACCGTCAGACTCATTCGCCACAACAATCCCTGCACCAACTTAACGCTATACTCTATTTATCTATTGCAAGTTCAATCTTCGGATGCTGATAGTCTATATGCCACATATTCTCGACCTCAAAAATCGGGGGCAGATACTCGCCACTCTCTTTACTCCTGCCCAACTCTATCAGCAACGACTTAAACGGCTCCAGAAGATAAATACGATGTCCCAAACGCAAAGTCATTGCGACCGAACTGTTGTTAGTAAGGCGGAAGGTGCGACCATCCTCAGCAGTTTTAACCAATCGGCAATCCACAGCCGCATTCAAAAACTCGCTGAGCCACATCTCCTCGCCGATCAACGCACCACCCGCAAAGGCGATGGTACGATGGTCCAGAATAGCCTCTTTTACAGCCTCTTCCGTAAGGTCGCTCGCCAAGACCAAAGTCATCGTTCGGAAACGATCAACAGCGCCATAGCGTTGTTCTGTCAAATAGTGCTCATCGGTATTGGCAAACATCGTCAGCCCCTCATCAATACAACGGCGCACAATCGGGGGATAGAATCCTGTTCCATTAACCACCTCAACACCATCGACCAGACCCTCGGCATAGACCTGCTGATGGAACTCGGTCTTGTCGCAAGTCTTACGGCGATACGAGGGGTGGTTGTGAATAACGATACCTCCTTGCGCCTTCGCCTTACGAAAAGCCTCTGCGGGGTCTGCATCGAAAGCCGCATCTATATCTTGCAAGAAGAGCATATTAAAGTGTCCGATAGTTTCAGCCTTACGGGTAATCTCGCCACCCTTAACCAGCAACATCGGAAATCCCGACTTCTTCAACTGCGCCACCGCCTCTTCGTGAATCTTATTGTGGCTCACTTTCGCCATTCTGTAATTGATGACAGTCGAATCCTTCATCGTGATTGCCTTAATCACATTTTTCACTCCCGAATGATGCTCATAGTGGTCGGTAATCGCAACGATATCCAAGCCATCCAGCCACGCCTCCATCACACGGCCTGCGGGGCTCACCTTACCATCTGAATATGTGGTATGAACGTGAAAATCGCCCTTGTAGCAGGTATAACCCTTCACCTGTGGCAAGATTATCTCCGTA
>JAEIGA010016381.1_pt1 | contig 11281 bp, 12 predicted proteins | sample 9270691 | NCBI WGS metagenome assembly JAEIGA01 (sample SAMN17057246, study PRJNA624740) | gut metagenome | biome: biome; isolation source: fecal sample | host: Bos grunniens | place: China: Xizang | collected 2019
AAAAACACCTCGCTCCTATCTCAAGATTCTTTATGAAAAAACAATAAAGAATGTTACCAGTAAACATATACATAACCAAATGTATATAATGCGTTTAGATTTCTCTTTTTCTGACAGTTCTGTTTTATCGTAATAGCCAATAGTATCATCGTATGAAACTTTTGTGGCATGAATATAACCGATAACCCAAAATGGAACCAAAGTCCATAAGAACGAAATAGGAAGCCATGTCAGTGCAGTGATTAACATAATGCACAGAACAAAGGTTCTACATATTTCAGTCTTGGTAACATTTTTTCTTCGGAATGCAATTGCTCCGAATAAGAAAAGATGTGACATGAGAAATACAACACACTCCTGATGTAAGTTTTCGGCTTTAAAAAAGAAGAAAACAGACATAGCATAAAGTAGGGCGAAGACGCAATTCGCAATTACTTTTTTAACCATAATAAATTTTTTAATGATAACTAACTTTACCCGATAATACTCATTTTTTATTTTATTTTCAAGCCAAAAATCATGAGTATCGTTATAAATAAAGGACAATTTATAAAAATGCCAAAAAGCGATGTTTAACATTTTTCGTTAGGAAAGTGTGATTATTTGGCAATTTTTCCTTTGAAAAATGTGATAATTTTACGATTTTTCATTAGGAAAATGTGATTCTAAAAATATAACATCTTGTTTTTAAGTAAAAATATGTTTTTGTGTAATAAATAAACCTATTTTTCTTACAAAACCGTTCGGGCAAAAATACAGGAAATCTTATATACGTAAATGCAGTTAAAAATCTTTGACGGGATAACTGACGGACTTTGGTGACGGTTAGTGTTAAAAATGGGCAGAAAATAAGGCATAAAAAAAGCCCTTGAAATAAGGGCTTAATAAAAAACTGGTGCCGCTAGTAAGAATCGGACTTACGACCCCGTCATTACCAATGACGTGCTCTACCACTGAGCTATAGCGGCTTAACAGAAGTGAACATACATATATTAAATTTAAAAATCAAGCATAATTTTTAAAAATGTTGATTTTTTTATAACAGCCATAAAAAACTTGACAAAAAACAATATATATGCTAACTTATTCGTCAGTTAAAATTAATTAGTATGAAAAAGTTATTTATCTTAATTGCAGCTATTGCTGTTACATTGGGTATCACTTCTTGCACTGAGCAGGAACGTACCAGAACATTCGGCGGAACTATGGAAATCAAGCTCGAGCCGGGTGAAAAGCTGATGATGGCGACTTGGAAGAATTCAGATTTATTCTATCTTACCGAACCTATGGAGCCGGATTATCAGCCGAAGAGGAAAACTTTCAAGGAAAGTTCTTCCTATGGGATTATGGAGTCAAAGATTGTCTTTGTGGAAACCAGATAAAAATCCCGTTGGAGTTGCGATAAAGGGTTGTTCTTTTAAGGAACAGCCCTTTTTGTTTTGTATTATTATTTTTTTGTGCTTGATTCTTGCTCCTTTCGGTTGTTATATTTGAACAGGAAACAATTAAAGGAATTGATAATGTCTGAAAAAAAGAAATCTCGTGCCGAAGAACGTTTTGAACGTGAAGCTAAGATGTTGCAGCGAAATCTGGAAAAGAGGAAAAAACAACAAGCCGCAATAAATAAACAAAAAGAAGAAAAGGAGAAACGTTCAGATGGATAAGTTAAAGATTAGAGGCGGAAAACGTCTTGAGGGAAAAATATTTATCAGCGGTGCGAAAAATGCGGCATTACCGCTTATTTGTGCCTCACTTTTAACTGATGAACCGGTGGTCCTTACTAATATGCCGATGCTGTCAGATGTTCGCTCAATGAACAAACTGCTGTTGCAATTAGGCACAAAAATTGAGGAAAGAGACGAAATTATCGATGACAATGCTTGTAAAAATTATACCTATATGACTCCTAATTTTACAAGTTTGGTTGCTCCTTATGACTATGTTCGCAAAATGAGAGCATCATATTATGTTCTTGGCCCTTTATTGGCAAGAGAAGGTCACGTCGAATTATCACTTCCCGGAGGTTGTGCGATAGGAGCACGTCCTATGGATATTCATTTGTCATCATTAGAACAAATGGGGGCAAAAATTGAAATTAAAAACGGATACGTTCATGCAGATGTTAACGGCAGACTGAAAGGAACACATCTTGTCTTTAACATCGCTTCGGTAGGTGCAACTTGTAATATTTTGATGGCAGCAACTCTGGCTGAAGGTGAAACAATTATCGAAAATGCTGCTCGTGAACCGGAAATCGGTGATTTAGCTAATATGCTTAATTCAATGGGAGCTAAAATTACGGGTATCGGCACTTCTGTATTAAAAGTTCAGGGAGTTGAAAAATTACACGGAACAACCCATAAAGTTATTACCGACAGAATTGAAGCCGGTTCTTATGCTGTTGCCGCCGCTATCACTCGAGGAAGAATAGAACTTATAAACGCACAAGCTTCAACCTTGCAGACTCCGATTAAAATTTTGCGAAAAATGGGAGTACATGTTGAAGAATATGAAAATTCAATAGTTGTTGATGCTGTTGATTGCACTTTAACCGGACAAGATATTATGACCGATTATTATCCCGGATTTCCAACTGATTTGCAGGCGCAATTTTTAACTTTAATGTTGACTTCAAACGGCGCTTCAATGGTTACGGAAACAATTTTTGAAAACAGATTTATGCACGTGCCCGAACTTTTGCGTATGGGAGCAAATATTAATGTACACGGACATGCTTCGGCGATTGTGCGTGGAGTAGATAAACTTTATGGCGCTCCGGTTATGGCCACCGATTTGCGAGCATCGTTTGCTTTGGTGCTTGCCGGATTGATTGCCGAAGGAGAAACTACCGTCAATCGTATATATCACCTTGACAGAGGATATGAAAAATTAGAACAAAAATTACAAGCTGTCGGGGCTGATATAGAAAGAATAAAAGAGACAGAGGAAGAATAAATGCAACCTGAAATTACAGTATTAAAAAACGGTTTGCGGGTAGCCAGTTTTTATTATCCGCAATTTGAAACAGTTTCTTTGGGGATTTGGGTAAATACCGGTTCCGCCTATGAACCGGAAAGCCTCAATGGTATTTCCCACTTTGTTGAACACATGGTATTTAAGGGAACAAAAAGTCGCAATGCGTTTCAAATTTCTGAAGATATTGAAAATGTAGGCGGTCGCAGTAATGCATATACTTCAAGAGAATTTACCGCTTTTTATGCCAAAATGCTCAAAAATGATGCTGAATTGGCATTAGATGTTTTGTCTGAAATGATGACTTGTCCGTCATTTTTGGAAGAAGAGTTGGTAAAAGAACGCGAAGTGGTTGTTCAGGAAATTAAACAAACTTTTGATGATCCGAGTGATATTATTTTTGACTATATGCAAGCACAAGCATATCAAAATCAGGCAATGGGACGACCGATTTTAGGAACTCCCGAATTGGTTCGCAGTTTCGGTTCAAAAGAGTTGCGAGATTATATGAAAAGTAACTATGCCGCAAACAATATGGTTGTTTGTGCTGTCGGAAATATTAAACACGACGATTTTGTAAAAATGGTTGAAAATAAAATGTCTCTGGTGCCGCAACATTCATCATTCAGTATTGATGAGCAAAAATATTACGGCGGATATTTTGCAGAAAAAAGAGATAATGAACAAGCTCAAATTATTTTAGGATTTGATGGTTTTAAGTATGCCGATGAGCATTATTATTCATCAATGTTGATGACCTCTATCTTAGGCGGAGGAATGTCTTCTCGTTTGTTCAAAGAAATTAGAGAAAAACGCGGATTAGTATATTCGGTCTATTGCTTCCCTAATTATTATACCGGAAGCGGATTTACCGGAATTTCGGCAGCAACGGACAGAGAACAAATTAATGAGATGATGCCGGTTATGATTGATGAAATCAAAAAAATGACCAATGAAAAAGTTTCTGAAGAAGAATTATCCAGAGCAAAATCACAAATGAAAGCAGGTATGCTTATGTCATTGGAAAATTCTTCCGCAGTTGCAGAAAAATTAGCTCGTCAACTGTTGTTATTCAATCGTTATATGCCTGTTGATGAAATGGTTGAATATATTGAAGCCGTAACTGTCGATGATATTTTAAGAACAGCGCAAAAAGTATTTGCAACAAAACCTACTTATACTTTGGTCGGTAATATTGACAATCATATCAGTTACGAAGAAGTAGAAAAGCTTATAAAAGGCTAGTTATGGATATTTATTTGGCAAATCCGCGAGGTTTTTGCGCCGGTGTCAGAAGAGCTATTGATATTGTGCAAAAAGCTTTGCAAGAATATGGGGCGCCGATATATGTCAGGCACGAAATTGTGCACAATAAACATGTTGTTGAAAATTTAAAAAATCAAGGGGTGATATTTATTGAAGATATTGCCGAGGCAGATAAAAATCGCCCTTTGGTTTTTTCTGCCCATGGGGTTGCCGAAGATGTCAAAAAACAAGCTTTGGAAATGGGCTTAAACATAATTGATGCAACTTGTCCTTTGGTTTTATATGTTCATAAATGTATCAAAAAATTAGAAAAAGATAATGCTGAGATTATTGTTCTCGGCAAAAAGTCACATGCTGAAATTATCGGCACGGTCGGACAAGTAAAAAATACGAACAGAGTACATATTGTGGCAAATTTATCGGAAGCACGAAATCTGAATTTTTCCGAAAACGTAAAAATAGGACTGGTAACTCAAACAACACTTTCTACGGACGAAACAAAAGAAATAACAGACTTCCTAAAACAAAAATATCCGCAAATAGTGTTATATAATAATATTTGTTTTGCTACGACTAATCGTCAGAAAGCCGTGAAGAAACTGGCGGAAAAAACAGAAAATATTTTGGTTATCGGCTCTAAAAATTCTTCAAACTCAAATAAATTGAAAGAAGTAGCATTAAGTTGCGGTATAAAAAACGCAATGCTTATTGATGATGTTTCGGAAATAAATCGGGATGTGTCAGATAGTTTTGATAAAATAGGTATAACCGCCGGTGCGTCCGCTCCCGAATATCTCATAGAAGAATTAATCAAAGAATTTGAAAAGCGTTATGATAATATTAATATTCACAATGTTATAGTAGCGGAAGAAAATATTGATTTTTAGTCGGGAGAAAACAATGTCACGTGCGGAAGATATTTTTCAAAAATTGGTTTATTTCGGCGAAGAAGCTATTGATGAGTTTATCTTAACTTCTCAGAGTGAAGAGCTTTTTCTTGACTTTAAACAAGCAGATTCCTTGGGTAAAAACGGCAATTCATTACATAAAGACGACAGACGCAATTTAGCAAAATGTATCTCCGGCTTCGGTAACTCGGAAGGCGGTGTTGTCGTTTGGGGAGTTGAGTGTTCTCGCAATATTGAAATTGGTGACGTCGCCAGAGCAAAAGTAAAAGTTCAAAATGTTCATCGTTTTTTAAGCTGGCTTGAAAATGCCATATCAGGATGCACAATCCCGAGTCATAATAAAGTTAGAAACCATATAATCAGTGTTGATGAAAATGGCGATGGTTTTGTAGCTACATATATTCCTAAAAGTGAACAAGCTCCGCTAATGACAACAGTCGGCAATACTTTTTATATTCGCTCCGGCTCAAACAATGTTCCTGCTCCATATTCTGTTTTAGCCGGAATGTTCGGTCGTCGTCCACAGGCAGAAATAGATTTAATGATTACTGATAAGCATTTGGAAATTTTGGATAATAGCGAAGCTGATATTTTATATCCTTCCAGTATAGATTGTCCTCCGGATAAATATATGAAAATCGGTTTTGTTATCAGAGGACATAATGAAAGCAATGTGATTGCCAGAGAACTTTATTTGTCCTGTACAACAGCTTCAGATGGCGGGGATTATAATAAAGTAAGGTTTTTGAACTATAATCAAATGGACACGATAGCAGGAGTTGAAGGGCAACTAAATATTATTACTCGCCCCGAGTTGCGAGTTCCTCCCCGTAGTACGGTAAAATTTGTAAATGTTGAAATCATTTTTACTCCGTATATTGACGAAGACTTTTTGATGGACGGAGTTATCGGCGCAGATGGTACGGCGCCTCGCAATTTTAGGATTTATATTCCTAAAAATAAATTACGTTCTTTTGTGGCGAGAGGAATGCGAGAAGATGCGGATGCCAATATTTTGTTAAATGAATTTTTTGCCGAATATATGGTAGGAGATTTATAAATGCAACGTATAGAAATTTTTACGGACGGAGCATGTTCAGGTAATCCCGGAGCAGGGGGCTGGGGAGCTATTCTGCGATATAAAGATGTAGAAAAAGAAATGTCCGGCGGAGAAAAAGAAACGACTAATAATCGAATGGAAATGACCGCAGTTATAAATGCTCTTAAAGCTCTGAAACGGCCTTGTAATATTACAATATATACAGACAGTAAATATGTATTAGATGGGGTAAATGAGTGGTTGCCGAATTGGAAAAGGAACGGTTGGAAAACATCTAACAAAAAGTCGGATGTTAAAAACGTTGATTTATGGCAAGAATTAGACAGCTTATTACCTCAACATGAAATACGATGGGTATGGGTTAAAGGACACAACGGACATCCCGAAAACGAAAGAGTAGACACACTTGCTCGCAATGCAATTAAGGATTTGGTTTCATAATTGTAAAGTTAGAAATCAAATTGTTTAACTGATCGTCGTTTAATATTTCCGGCAAAACAATTCCGTCCGGGGCTAGCGGACTGAATAGAATATAAAAAGGTAGTCCGCTTCGTTTATATTTTTCCATAAACATCAGAACTTGCTTATCGTAGTTGGTCCAGTCTACTTTTATAAATTCGATATTAGGGTTGTTTTTTATTCTTTCAGCAAGAGACGGCTTGTCAAGCACCATAACGTTATTGTATTTGCAAGTCAAACACCAATCCGCGCCTACGGCAACAATAACGGTTTTACCATCCTTTATATGTTTGTTTATTTCATCATAATTGATTGTATCAACGGTTTGCTTTTTAACTTCTTCATAATGTTTATTATAATTATATCCGCCATCTATTAACGAAATTGCGAATAACAAAGCAAAAGTTGAATAAAAAATTATATTGAATTTTCTTTTTATGTATTTTTGTTTTTTGTTTTTAACTCCTTCATAGTAGTTTTCATCACTCAAAGAATTTAGCCACAGAGCAAAAAAACTCAAGATAAGATAAATTGATAATCTGACAATATACCAAGTATTTGTTTGAACCTGCAATATGGATATTAACCATATAAGAGTTAAAAATAGGGCCAAAGTCATAAAACTGTTTAGTTTCTTCATCCAAGGTCCCGGTGTGGGAACTAAAATAATTAATTTCGGGAACAAATATATCAACATATACGGAAAAGCCAATCCCAATCCGACAGCCAGTAAAATACAATAAATATCGACAACTGTTCCTGCCAAAGCAAAACCGATTGCAGTCCCTAAATAAGGAGCGGTACAGGGAGTTGCCATTAATACAACCATTCCACCTGTTAATAAATGCGGAATATTATCAGGATTAGAGGTGTTGATTTGTTTTTGCATCCATTCCGGAGTTTTAAATTGAACGACCTCAAAAAGTGTTAATATAAATAACATAACGGCAAATACCATTATGATGACAAAATACGGGTTTTGAAATTGCATACCCCAACCGATGTTATGTCCTAAATATTTGAGTATTGCCAAAAATGAAGACAGTATAAACATACTTGAGAATATGCCGATTAAGGTATAGCGAAAGTTTCTGCGAACATTGACATCTTGTCTTGCTCCGAATTTTGTCAGTGATAAAAGCTTAATTGATAATACCGGAAATACGCAGGGCATAAGATTTAGTAACAAACCGCCCATAAAACCTAAAATTATAAGTTTCCATGATAAACGAGGTTTTTCTTCAGGTTGATTATCGGTTTCAGGAATAATTTGAGAGCGTACAATAGTTTGTGAATTAAATAATATGCTAAATTCAAAACTCTGTTCTTCAAGTTTTTTATCTTGAGTTAACGGTAAAAAGCGAACGGTTATTTGTTTTCCGTCAATATTAATTCTGGGAGTTTCAAAGGCAATGTTATCTGCATTGCTTATGAAAATATCAAAATCTGATATTTTTTCGGATGCGGTTAGTTTTACTTCAATGAAGTCTCCGATATCGGGAAGATTTTTAATTTTAGCGCTATCTATACTTATGTCTTCGGATTTTTCTTGCGGAATATTCATGTGTCGTTGATATATAAATGTGGCAACCGAACTTTCTCGTTTATATTCCGAATTTAAAGTCAATTCCGGATTAAATGTTTTCGTAGAACATTTAAATTCTTTATCGCATACATCGACAATAATTTCTGATTTTAAAACCAAAGGTTTTTCGGTGTCTTCAACTTCAAAAGTTACAGGAATTGCTAATTCCTTAAAGTAACCGCTATAATCTTTTCTGTCTTCGGTAATTACTCTAATCGGTAAAGGAATATTTATTTGCGAATTTTTCAGGTTTTCTGATTTTTCAAAATTTATTTTCGGTCGATTATACAAACCGTCAATTCCGATAATCATTTTATTTTTAGGTAATGAAAAATGTATTACACCTCGGATATCTTTTGCATCTTTGACACCGGTTTGTTCGGTTATAATTCTGACATAAGCATCATCTGTTTTTTGCCATTCTCCGATACCTTTTTTACCGGTAAGAGGACTTGGATATAAAATATCATAGAAGGGCAATTCTACCAATTTTACTCTGGCGGCAATATGTATTAATTCATCAAAATCACCTTTTTTATTGAATGAATATGAATCTCTTAAAATTTTGGCCTCAACAGCTTTACGGTCACGTTTATTCAAAGAGTAGGGGACAACAGTTTTAATATCGGAAATAATAATTGCATCTTCTTCTGATTCAATATAATCCGGAGCTTGACGATAATCGGCAATCTGATCGTCATCAACAATAATCGCAGGCTCTTCCGGAGTTAAGAGATTTTCTTTATACTTTTCATACAAATTTTTGAAATAACGATAAGCGCCTAATCCGTTTCTGATATACATCTGCATATCATAGGCACCTTGTTCGCTAATTCCCGGAAATGCGTTTTTTATGTCATCACGCATATCTTCATTAATTTTTTCTTTTGGGTATTGCTTATCAAAAAATTCTGCGGTTTTAAGTAAATTGTTTAACAATTCTTCCGTGTCAAATTTTTTGGCTGTTATTTCTGTTTCATAGTCAGTTGAAACATCTTCTTCCGCTATAACATCATCTTCCGCAAAACTAGGAAAAAGAGGGATTAAAACAGATAATAAAATTGTCAGTAAAAATTTTTTCATCGCAAAATTTCAATAAAGGTTTAAAAACATTAATTTATATGTTATTATATATGATAGTGTTTAATAAATGGTATAGTACGGGTGAATAAATGAAAAAAGATTATCTTACGGGAAAGTGCCTTGTTGCAATGCCAAACCTTGAAGATGAAAGGTTTAAGAACACTGTTGTCTATTTATGTGCCCACAATCAGGAAGGGGCAATGGGTTTTATCGTAAACAAACAAATAAAAGAATTTTGTTTTTCTGATTTGGTCGGACAGTTTAATATTGAAAATGTATCTCCGGTTGCTCCGATGATTTTGCATCGAGGCGGACCGCAAGAACAAGTTCGCGGTTTTGTGCTACACAGTAAAGACTATGAAAAAGAAGGAACGGTTTCTGTCGATGATAAATTTTCGGTTTCTTCTTCTATTGCAATATTAAACGATATTGCCTTCGGAGTTGGTCCGACATATAATTTGATTGCTTTAGGATATAGCAGTTGGAGTCCGAAGCAACTCGAGTTTGAGATAATAAATAATAATTGGTTGGTTGTTGATGCAACTCCGGAATTGTTGTTCAAAACTCCTGATAACCATAAATGGCAACGAGCAATTGATGAATTAAACTTTGATATAAATCGCATAAGTTTGCGAACCGGTAGAGCATAAAAAATACTTCTTATACAAAAGCTCGGAGTAAAATTCCGAGCTTTATTTATCATATAATATTATGTTTTCCTATATTACGTTCTAAAAGTCTTATTCCCATATCGTGAAATTGTTGGTTTTCGCTAAAACAATAATCTTTTAAAATAATCGGACGAATATTATTTTCTATCAAGTCCATTGCCGTTTTATAAATACAGGCATCGGTATCAAAACCGCAAATATGAACTTCGTCAAAGTTTTTCATTTCAGGTAGATATGACGAATAACTGCTCTTGGTAAAAATAATCGCATTTTCGTGGGGCTTAAAAGCGAGATTTTCATCGTTGTAACCCGTCCAATTAAGGATTTTTAGAATAGGAGAATTTTGGTTTATAAATTTTGAAACAAATATATAATTATATTGGCTTTGTAATTTTTCTATTTTATTGGCAATCGCGGGTTTTGTTACTGCCGATATTTGAACATCTATAATCAATAAAGCTTTTTTCATAAAATTACTCCCAACTTGACATATTTTTTAAGAATACCTTTCTGCTGGCTAATATAAAAGCGGTTACGGTTCCGATAACATTAATTATTGCAACAGAATATATTAAGAATTTTTGGATTGTTTCATCAGGAATGAATAAAATCGGCAACATAACGAATAACTCAATTGCCCATAAAATATAACCTATAAAACCTATGTAATATAAATATACGGATATTTTTGGAAAATTAGTTATAAATTTTTGTAGAAAGAGAATCTTTCGTTTTTTTGACATACAAGCAAAAAAGAGGATTATGAATGCTATATCAAGTATGGCAGATAAAACATCAAAGCAAGATATAGGTTGTTCTAAAAAAATATCAGTTTGCGGTTGTTGGAAAATATTTTGTAATTGGTCAAATATATATCCTAAAGTAAAATAAAATCCACCTAAAACTCGTATTGTTTTATTTGCTTCATGTTTCATTTATTATCCTCCGAATTATTCGGATTATAGTATTTAATATGGTATAATCAAGTTCTATTTGAAACAGCCATAGTCAGCTAAAAAGAACTTTAGTATGTAAAAGCCTTTTAAACTCCCGATTATTGGCTTGCGCCAGTTGTTTTAATTTATTTTTTTGATTTTGTTTGATATATGGAATTTCAATATGTTGAGGTTTGTTTTTCAGAAACCACTCAACAAAAGAGTTTGCGGTTAATATATATCCTTCATTAAATTTTTTTTCAAATTCGTTCTTTTGAATTTGATAAAAATATTTACGAAACGGAGCATATTTTTTATCTCGTATATTTGCTTTTCTTTGT
>JAEIGA010016382.1_pt1 | contig 11281 bp, 10 predicted proteins | sample 9270691 | NCBI WGS metagenome assembly JAEIGA01 (sample SAMN17057246, study PRJNA624740) | gut metagenome | biome: biome; isolation source: fecal sample | host: Bos grunniens | place: China: Xizang | collected 2019
AGCAAGAACTGAAGAAGTATATCCACTACTACAACAATGATAGAATCAAACTGAGACTAAAAGGAAAGAGTCCGGTGCAATACCGAACTCTTTACCAATAAACTTTTTTATTAATCCGTCCAACTTTTTGGGGTCAGATCAATCCCTATCTTTTTTTAATGGTTATATCAACATCAGATACCCATAGCTTCTTTCATGGCTGCAATAGTTGCATCAGCCTTCGCTACAGCATCAGCATAACAATTACGGCAACCCATCTTACCCTTAGCCTCCATATAGAACTTTATCTTTGGCTCAGTACCGGAAGGACGAACAGACACCTTGTGTCCACTCTCGGTAAAGTACTGCAATACGTTCGATGGCTCAGGCATATCTATATCTGTAACATTACCGTCAACGTCGGTCTGCTTCATTGCTTTGAAATCCTTGTAGCAAACAACCTTTTCGCCAGCCATTTCCTTTAGAGGATTAGCACGGAAGTTCTCCATCATCTGACGGATTTCATCAGCACCACTCTTACCCGGCTTAACGACATTAACAGTAATCTCCTTTGAGAAGCCATACTCTACATAGATATCCATAAGCATCTGATAAAGGCTCTTGCCATTATCCTTAGCCCATGCAGCAACCTCTGCAGCAAGGCTACATGCAGAAACAGAATCCTTGTCGCGGCAGAAATCCTCAGCCAAGAATCCGAAGCTCTCCTCACCACCACCGATATATTTTGCAATACCCTCGTTGTCACGTATTACCTTGGCAATCCATTTGAAGCCTGTATAGCAGTCGTACATCTTGATATTATTCTTCTCGGCAATCTCTTTGATAACCTCTGTTGTAACGATTGTCTTTACAACAAATTCCTTGCCGGTCATCTTACCCAAAGCACGATACTGTGTAATGATATAATAGAGGAATATCAAGCATGTCTGATTACCATTAACGATAACCCACTCGCCTTTATCGTCCTTACAAGCGATAGCCAAACGGTCGGCGTCAGGGTCTGAAGCCATCACCAAGTCTGCGTCTATCTCCTTTGCCAGGTTTATAGCCATTGTCATAGCCTCAGGATTTTCAGGATTAGGCGAAACCACAGTCGGGAAGTTACCGTCCTTAACCATCTGCTCCTCGACGCAATGGATATTCTCAAAGCCCCATTGACGCAATGATGCAGGAATCAACACGCGACCACAACCATGGATTGGAGTATATACAATCTTCAAATCCTTGTGACGTGCAATAACATCAGGAGCAATAGAAAGAGTATGTACCTCGTCGAGGAAAGCCTTGTCAACCTCCTCGCCAATAACCTCAATAAGAGCAGGATTACCGACGAACTTGATGTCTTCAACCTTTACATTCTCGACATTCTTGATAGTATTTACATCGTGAGGAGCAAGCATCTGTGCACCATCGTCCCAATAAGCCTTGTAACCATTGTACTCTTTAGGGTTATGGCTTGCTGTAATATTCACACCGCTCTGACATCCGAGATAACGTATAGCATAAGAGATCTCAGGTGTAGGACGCAAATCCTCAAACAGATATACCTTAATACCATTAGCCGAGAAAATATTTGCTGTAATTTCCGCGAACAGACGGCTATTGTTTCGACAATCGTGACCAACAACAACTGAAATCTGCTCCAAATCCTTGAAACACTCATTCAGATAATTTGCCAATCCCTGAGTTGCTTTACCCACAGTGTAGATATTCATACGGTTGCTGCCTGCACCCATGATACCACGCAAACCACCGGTACCAAATTCCAATTCGCGGTAGAAAGCATCAATAAGAGGAGTCTTATCCTCATTGTCGAGCATAGCCTGAACCTCTTTGCGAGTCTCTTCATCATAATTAGGAGAAAGCCACTCTGTAGCCTTTTCCGTTACCATTTTAATTAATTCCTGGTCCATAATATGTTAGATTTAAGTATATATACAACAAACAATCTGCCTATAAAACATTTTCATTTGGACAAAAATAAGAATTTATCCGAATAAAAAGAAATATAAACTGTTTCTTTATTTTACTTCGGGTATTAAATATCTCTCCCCTGTCTCTTCTGCAATCTTTTTCCAGAACTCCTTTGGATAGCCAGGACGCACTATTTCGTCAACAAGACCTGTATTTGAGCGTTTTATCCTACCGTTCTCCTCTTTCTTTACAACAAAATCATTGTATTTTACAATCACCTTCTCACCAAACTTTTTCCACTCTTCCAAAGCAAGTTCTGCGCTGTTGCAAGTAAAATCTGTCAAAATTTTCACAGAATATTCGGGAGAAGCCTTCGCTGCCTCAACAGCTTTCAGTTCCACTTCGCGACTCAATTCATAAATACCGTTCTCCAATTCACCTTGCACATTACGCATATCATCTATAACCATAGAGTATTTGGGGTATATCATATTCGACACCCAATTGAACACCCAGAACGAAGACTTCCATGAAAACTCCACCGGGTCAGCATACTGTTTTGCATAACAATCCGGAACAGCGGTTGCACAGCAATATACTGGGGTATATACCACCATATTGGCATCGTCTGTACCAAACCACATAACACCGCCAACTGCATCCGGCATAAACGAACGGAGCTGAGCTACAAAAGTAAATGCGGTCTGAAAGGTAGAAATAGGACGCTCATTGAAAAACTCCCTACCATCGACCTCGCAACTCAAAGGCGATACACGATAAGGCATTTTAAACGGACCGGCACCCAAGTCTTCGGTTATATCAAAAGGAGTACCCTCGTAATGGTCTCTCATACCGCGCTGTACATCCTGCAACGACAATGGAGCTTTAGGTTTGAAATAAAGAGGCATTGGCTCTGCCGTTGCATCGCCCGAAGCCCATGCGATATATTTGCTCATATCGGCATCGGCAAACATATTAAAAAAGCTCCATGCGCGTGCATCACAATAACGCAAACCGCCAAAATCGGCAGGACAATATGCTGCAGCAAAGTCGAAATCAGCATCAGAGCCATTGTAATATCCCATCTTACGTGCGAATTTCACAACATCCTTTGAATAACGCACATTCTCCTTATCTTTCATATCAAACTTACGTATTCTTGCCTGATTGGCATGAGCAGAGATACAGTCATCGGGAATACGCACAGCAACCCATACAGCACCTTTTTCCTTACCGCCTTTACCAATAAGTTCAAGCACCCATATCTCATTAGGGTCTGCAATAGAAAAACTCTCACCACTGCTGTAGTATCCATACTCCTGTACAAGAGAAGTCATAATATCTATAGCTTCACGAGCTGTTTTGGAACGTTGCAAAGCGATATACATAAGACTACCGTAATCAATTATACCCGTTGTATCAACAAGTTCAGGACGACCTCCAAATGTAGTTTCTGCAATAGCAACCTGATGCTCGTTTATATTACCCATAACGTTATATGTCACTCGAGCTTCCGGTATTCTTCCAAGAAACATACCTGAATCCCAATCATACACATCCCTCATTGCCCCTTCGGGGTAAATCGCCGCCGGGAAATGAGCCAAATAACCACTCATGCCATAACTGTCAGCACTATACGATATAAAAACAGAACCATCTTTAGATGCCTTCTTTCCAATCAGGAAATTTGTACAGGCATTACCTGTCACCACCGCAAATAGTATTGCCGATAAAGTCAAAATTATCTTTTTCATATTATATCTTGTTTTTAATATTCTATATCACGTTCAAAAACCGCTTCATTCCCACATTGGTCAATTGCCACAAAACGCAAGCGATGCACACCCGGTTTCACTCTCTCCTTTTTTAAATCCAATGTAAACACCTTATTTTTACTGTTATACTCAAAAAGTATGAATTTTCCATCCAAAGTACCCTTAAAACTCTTCAAAGAGGTCTCTTTTTCATCAAGAGAGAGAGTAATCATACCATTTTGCATCCATTGCGTCTCTTTTTCAGGAAGCAATACCGGCGCAATTGTATCAACAGCAACCTCGTAACAATCAAGAGTGGTTATGTTTGCCGTTATCCACCCATTAGCAAACACTCCACCAACAGAAGAGGTATCATTCGGTTCTATGTGCCTTACATAAAGTTTAGACTTATCAACCGGCAAATTTCTACCTACCCAAAAAGAAATCTTAGAACCTTTCAGCATTGGATAAACAGTATCAGTCAAACTATAGCGCCATGTTATTCCCTCACCCTCGTACAAACGCACATTCAAGAAAGCATCATCAAAAAGAGCTCCAGCAGGCACACAAAGACGCATACCGATATGTTCAATCCGGTTATTAGCCTTACAATACAGAGCATGAGTATATGTCGGTGGTGATGGAATATCCTTTCGCTTTCCTTTTACCACAAAAGAGCAAACGGTTGAATTTCCATGATAATCACTTAAACGACACTCAATATTATAATTCCTCTCTTCATCAACCGAAAGCCACCCTCTATTTTCATTTGCATTCAACAGACGTAAAGTATTATTTTCTGCAACAAAAAGCTTTTGAAACCATTCGCCGTCGTTATACATACGACCATAATCAATCCATGAGTTTATAAACAGATCCTCATCGAACGAAAAATTGTCCATCGCGGAACTGAAATATTTCTCTCCATCGACAAACAATTCAATCTTCCGGATACCATATTTGTTGCTGGTTCCATCCATATAATCCAGCGCCCTTACTCCGAAAGCAATATTTCCCCAAGCTTCAACAGCCACAGGTAGCGTATCACCGACAACTTCATAGACACACGATGTAGAAGAGTTACCAAGAACTCCTCTACCGCGTTCGGCGTATAGCGATATTGCATGAATACGCGGTGAACGGGTATCATTCAGTATATCTTTATAAAAGACCATAGGATCATACAGTTCATTACCTTTGGCATCGCGCACCTCAAAATGCAGATGCGGTCCAAATGAGTAGCCGCTATTTCCAGCATAAGCAAGAAAATCGCCTCGCTTTATACGGAACTCATTGGGGCTAAACCAAAGATTGGCTCTAAAAACCTCATTTTTATATTGATAATCTCTTATACGCTTATCTATTCCGTCGGGAAAACGGTCAAGATGAGCATACACAGTCATATAGCCATTGTCATGCATCACATAAAGAGCCTTGCCATAACCACCCGGAGTTACAGATGCACGGCAGATATAACCATCGGCAACACATCTTATAGGCTTGCCCACCACACCTTGTGTCTTAAAATCGACACCTGAGTGAAAATGGTCCGTACGCAACTCTCCAAAATTACCGCTTAAAAGCAGAGGAAAATCAAAAGGTGCAACAAAAAGCGTATCATTCCTTTGTGCAAAGCCGGAGAGAGTTTGTGCACATACAAAAAAAACGATTATAAAATTCCTAAACAGAGTATTCATATCAACGTTTAAGTTTGAATCGTTTTAATATTTTATTGAATATATCCCCATGGTGTGCAAGGAAATAGACCGAAAAAGCCATTGACATGAGCACCGCAGTCATAGAAGAAATCCACGACGGGATACCTTGCATACAGAATACGGAACAGAATGCCATAACAGCAAAAGCCAGACTTGCAAAAGCATATCTGAAAGAGCATGGTGACAATCTGAATCCATACCTGAAGTATGATATGGAAAAAGCAACAGTCAAATCAATTATTCTTGCAATCATCAAAGCAACACCGACACCTGCAAGGCCCCAATAACGATAGGCAGTAAGGACAAGTACCACATTGACTACATTATAAACAGTTTCCTGCAAGATAAAGACTCCCACATCGCCTTTAGACAAAGGCATAAAGGATATTGGATATGTCAAAATATGGAACAGAAGACCGAACATTGCAAGTTGAGTCATTGTCACAGCCGGAAGAAATTCACCGGAATAAAGTATCGGAAACAAGAACGGCAACACAACCACAGCAGTCAATATTATGGGTGTTTGCACAAGAAGATGCACCTCTATCTGCTCATTAACCATAGAATTACGTACTTTAACATTGCCAAAAGCTCCCGAAAGACGTGGATAATATTCTGAGTCAAGCGCAGCAAACAACACAGACGGCAACATAGACAACAACAGATAACCTGATGAAAACAATCCCAATTCCGCATCACCGCCAATATTGGAAATCATACTGTATATCATCCAAACAGAGAAGGATGTCAATATGGTTGTATATATATATCCGGCTCCGAGTTTGAGCATTTCAACGCCATCACGTAACAGTTGCAACGAGAAAGGAGCAACCTTATATTCAAACAACCTGACACTATTATATAGAACACCTGACATTTGTAATAAGCCTATAATGAGAATCGACGGCAAAATACCATCAATACCAAAAAAGAAATAAACAGGCACAGCCACAAACAGCGCGACGAACGAAGTCCACAATGTATATATAGCCAGCGAATTGAGTTGCCTTGCGCCACGCAACACCGCAACCTCTCCACCCGACACCGCCATAAAAAGGACCACCGGTGAAAGAGCCACGAAATACCACGAAGAATAATCGTTGCCATCGGAAATATATTTCATCACCAAAGGAGAGAATATCACAAACAGCAACATTCCGACAATACCGGTGAGAAGAGCGATGCTACGTGTAACCTTTACATAATGTCTCACATCTTCGGCCGTTGCATTCTCATAGGTATCGGACAATTTACGCACTGCGCTATACGACAAGCTCAGATTGGTACAATCACTGAACATCTGCACAGTACGATTGTAAAGCCCAATAAGGCCCAAGCCGACAGTTCCGAGCAGAGTCGAGGCTATCTTGTTACGCAAAAGATTAACAAGCAGAGAAACACCTTGCGCTCCACCCAGAAGTCCAAGATATTTGACAACACGGCCATACTCCCCACTTGTATTGTTTTTTCTTATTTTTTCACTCATTATGCCTTAAACAGCGACGCAAAAAGCGCGTCGTACTTAATCTTTGCGAAGATAGCAAAAAAACGCAAAAAACAGCATGAAATAATATAAAAGCCTCTTTAATAATGAAACAATTTGTAATAAATTATCGTAAATTATATACTATTTTATTACCTTTGTAACAAAGAGCCTATTCCACTTATCAATAATGAAATTAAGTATCATAGTTCCGGTTTATAAGGTAAGACGCTATTTGCAAAGATGCATCGAAAGCATTTTGCAACAGACCTACACCGACTATGAATTAATCCTTATAAACGATGGTTCTCCTGACGGATGTGGTTCTGTATGCGACCGTTTTGCACAGGAGTGCGACAAAGTCAAAGTCATCCACAAGAAGAATGGCGGATTATCATCAGCGCGCAATGCCGGAATAGCAGTAGCAAGAGGTGAATACATAACATTCGTCGATGCCGACGACACCATTGCATCGGGGACATTCTACTACAACATGCGCATACTGTTGTCAAACCCGGATATTGATATTCTGGAGTACCCCGTAACAAAGAATTACGAATCACCACAAAGCGAAGTTCTCTCTTTCAACCCAGAAAAAGTAAGCGGAAACAATATTTTCCCGGATTGGGTAAAGCGCAAAGGATATGAACATTGCTTCTCGTGCAACAAAATATACCGTGCAGAATTATTCAATTTTGTACGATTTCCCGAAGGCGAAGTTTTTGAAGACACTTATATAACACCAATGTTATATGAAAGTGCTTACAATGTATATTATTCCGACTGCGGATTCTACTATTACTACAAAAACGAAGGAAGCATAACAAGCAATTACTCTTTCAAATCACGATACTTCCTATTCAAGAACACCTTTGCATTGTACGAGAAGGTAAACGACACCTACAAGATGCAAGACGAAGCAAAGGAGATTCTCTTGAAAACCCTTGACAGGCTCACCGACCTGCACTGTTGCAGCGATGGCAAGAAAGAGGAATATGCAAAAGCACGCAAAATGCTTAAAGGCAAAAAAATTCCCGTCAACGAACTTTTCAAGATGGACATTCCCGCAATTAAGAAAATAAAATACACCATATTCTCGCTTTTAGGAGTCGGAGCACACTGTTTCGTCTTTAGAACGTTCAAAAAGAAACTTTGTTGAGACCAAAATGTTCCTTTCAATAATAATACCCCATTACAATATTCCCGACAAACTGCTCAAACGTTGCATACAGAGCATTCTTACACAAGGAATACCCGACAATGAATATGAGATAATCATTGTCGATGACGGTTCAGACACAAAGCCGACATGGGTAACAGAGCTTGCCACAAACATCAAACTGATTATTGGCGAGCATGCAGGCCCGGGAGGTGCACGCAACAAAGGAATAGAAGCGGCTGCCGGAGAATACATAATATTTGTTGATGCCGATGATTATCTGTTCAATAACGGAGAGATACTCACATGCATAGATAAGTTAAAAAGCGAAAGGCCACATATACTCCGCTACAGATACATTGTCAAGAAAGAAGGAGACGAGAACATCATCCCTCAAAAAAAGAACATACGCTTCAGCAATACAATAAGCGGAGCCGTATATATGGAGAAGAACAACCTTTCGGGCAGTTCATGTACATTCTTTTTTCAACGCGAATTTGCAATCAAAAAGAGAATCGTATTCCCGGAGAACACTTTCCACGAAGACGAAGAGTTCAACACAATTCTTCACTACCACGCGCAGACACTCATTGAGAGCAGCGCCACTTTATATTGTTACTGCATCCGCAATGGTTCTACCACATCAAACAAATCAAACGAATTCGAAAAAAAGCGTATATCAGACTTCATCAACACAATTGCACGAATACACAATTTCGCAAAAAACAACAGCGCAAACAGCAACACCATTCAAACAAGAGCGATAGCGCATAAACTCGACACGCTATGTGTTGATGCAATACTGAACATGATGTACGCAGGAATGAGTGCGCGAAATATAACAAGACATTGCAAGGCTTCGCTTAGTCCCCTTGCCTTGTATCCACTACGCAAAGCCACATATTCGCTCAAATACAGACTATTCCGTTGCCTCACAAGCAACCTGTTCGGAATGATACTGTTGAGAATGATAATCCCCTCCAAAAAACCGGCAAAAAGATGAAAATTTTACTCATTGGAGAATACAGCAATGTACATTGGACACTTGCCGAGGGGCTACGTTCTCTCGGCCACAAGGTATGTGTTGTAAGCAATGGTGATTTTTGGAAGGACTACAAACGCGACATCTCATTGACACGCACCACATACAGCAAGTTCGAAGGAATAACATACCTTCTGAAAACATTAGCCATACTACCACACCTGCGCAACTACGACGTAGTACAGCTCATAAACCCGATGTTTCTTGAGTTGAAAGCAGAACGCATAGAACCCATATATCGTTTTTTGAAGAAAAACAACAAGAAAATATTCCTTTGCGCGCATGGCATGGACGCTTTTTGGGTTGAGGCATGCACCCGAAAACCATACATTTTCAGATATTCAGACTTCAACATTGGCAACAAGCCAATAATAAACGACTACACAACCGAACAGGCGACCGATTGGCGGAATACCCCCAAGGCTGACTTGAACAGATGTATAGCCAATGATTGCAACGGCATTATAGCCGGAATGTATGAATATCACACCGCATATACAAAAGAGCATGCCGACAAACTCACATACATACCATTCCCCATCGAAACGGAGAAGAACGACATCAAGTTTTACACAAACGACCGTAAATTAAGATTCTTCATAGGAATACAGAAGAGCCGCAGCATCTATAAAGGGACAGACATTATGCTACGTGCATTGGAGAGAATCCACAAGGACTACCCGAACGAATGCGAGATACTGAAAGCCGAGAATGTTCCTTTCGAAGAATATTCAAGAATGGTCAACGAGTGCGACATACTTCTTGACCAGCTATATGGCTACTCCCCGGGAATGAACGCACTGCTTGCCATGTCAAAAGGAAAGATTGTTGTAGGCGGAGCCGAAGAAGAGTGCTATCGTATCCTCAACGAAGAGACACTACGCCCGATGGTCAATGTCATACCCGACGAAGAAGATGTATACGAGAAACTGAAATGGCTTATCGAAAACAAAGAAAAAATCACCAATCTGCAACAGCAAAGCATCGCATTCGTCGAGAAGCATCATACGCCGCAAGGTGTTGCAGAAAAATACCTGAAGTTCTGGAATTCAAGCAAATAACAAGCAATAAAAAACCAAACCTTTCGGTTTGGTTTTTTATTGCTTTATTTCCTATAGGATTATTCAGCCTCAGCTACAACTGTGTAAGCAACCTTTACAGAAACCTCCTTGTGAAGTTTAACTGTAGCAGTGTAAGAACCTACCTCCTTAGCAGCCTCAACAACGATAATCTTGCGATCGATTTCGAAGCCAAGCTTTGCAAGCTCCTCTGCAATCTGAATTGCACCTACTGAACCATAGATAGCACCTGTTGCGCTAACCTTAGTTGCAATAGTAAGAGAGATACCCTCCATCTTCTTAGCAAGCTCCTCAGCGTCAGCCTTAATCTTAGCCAACTTGTGAGCACGCTGGCGCAAGTTCTCAGCAAGAACTTTCTTTGCAGACTCAGTTGCAATAACAGCCTTACCAGTAGGAATCAAATAATTACGGCCATAACCGTCTTTTACCTTAACGATATCGTCTTTGTAACCCAAGTTGATTACATCTTCTTTCAATATAAGCTCCATAATTATTCCTCCTATTATTTCATCATGTCAGTAACAAAAGGCAGCAAAGCCAAGTGACGCGCACGCTTAACAGCTTGAGCAATACGACGCTGGAACTTCAATGAAGTACCTGTGATGCGACGTGGCAACAACTTACCCTGCTCATTCAAGAACTTCTTCAAGAATTCGGGATCCTTGTAATCGATATACTTGATACCGTTCTTTTTGAAACGGCAATATTTCTTCTTTTTGACATCAACGGTAGGAGGTGTCAAATATCTGATTTCTGAAGGTGTCTGTGCCATAATTAATTCTCCTTATTACCTTTTAAATTTCTTCTCTTGGCAGCATACTCAGCAGCATACTTATCCAATTTAACAACCAAAGAGCGAATAACGCGCTCGTCGCGACGATACTGCAACTCCAACTTTGAGATTACTTTAGGCTCTGCGTTGAACTCGAACATTACATAAAAGCCTGTTGTTTTCTTCTCGATGGGGTAAGCCAATTTCTTAAGGCCCCAATTCTCCTCATTGACAATCTCAGCACCTTCAGCAGTGAGAATGCCCTTGAACTTCTCTACCGCTTCCTTCATCTGAGCATCAGACAAAACGGGAGTTAAAATGAAAACGGTTTCGTATTGATTCATTTTTAATTAATAAATA
>JAEIGA010016383.1_pt1 | contig 11280 bp, 16 predicted proteins | sample 9270691 | NCBI WGS metagenome assembly JAEIGA01 (sample SAMN17057246, study PRJNA624740) | gut metagenome | biome: biome; isolation source: fecal sample | host: Bos grunniens | place: China: Xizang | collected 2019
AATGCTTTTAAAAATTTAATAAACTTTTTTGATGATTCTGAAGGTCTTAGAAAAAATCCAGCTGGTCAACTTCCTTTCTTTAAATCCTTTACTACTAAGATAACCCAGGAAGCTTTAAATGATTTCATGGGGCCTGACCATATTATAGTTTTATTTGATGCTACAGTACTTGCGAATTCTTCTACTAAGTTTTCTAAATGTAAATTACTTCCTTACAACTTCGATGAGGGCGATGGTGCCATTCATGAATATGAATATCGATTGTTTTCTGAACATAATAGAGTTCCTGTGAATCCAGGTAAGGCGATTAGGGGTATTATATTTTGTCCAGAGGGTGGTGAAATTTCTCCTGAAGAGAAAGAGGAGATTCTTTTAAACTTAGATTATGCAGGAGTTGATATGCATAAACAAGGTAACGTACAAGTTATACGTTCTTGGAAACCTTTACGTCGACATTTTTTATGGCTTTCTGAAGATGATACATTACTTTCTACAAAATAGTGATATAATATTCCTATATGGACTTAGGTCATTGGGAATTAGGAAATAATGTTACTTTACCGGAAGATTTTGAAGAAAACCCACCTATGGGTTTTGTCTATCGTATTGAAAATAAAGAAACTGGTAAATTTTATATTGGTCAGAAAAAGATTATTAAAGTTGAAAAACGTCCTCCATTAAAAGGAAAAGTCAGAAAGCGTAAAATCGTTAAGCAATCTGATTGGAAAACTTATTGCGGTAGCTCTAATGATTTAAAAAATGACGTAAAAGAAGTAGGCGAAGACGAATTTAAGTTTATTATTATTCGTTTTTGTGATTGTAAATGGGAAATGACTTATTGGGAATTGTATCATCAGATGCATAACCATGTTTTGTTTAGAGAAGATTCATATAACGGTATTATTAACGTGAGAATTTCTAAGTTTCAAAAGTTTATAGATCAATACCGTGAAGAAATACAGAACTTGGACATATAGTTATTATGACAATGCTTGAAATATCAGAAATAGTAAAAAATACATGTTTGACTAATGGAGTCAAACCATTATTTGCATTTAAAACTGGTTCTAAAGCATATGGTACTGATAATGAAAAGTCTGATACCGATATAACATTTATTTTTTACCGTAATCCTATAGATTATTTTAGTATTTCTACTGTAAAAGATGAAATTAAACTTCCTGATGTTGACATTAAAGGTTGGGATATTAGAAAGTTTTTAAATATTATCTCCAAGGGTGGATGGAATACTTTTGAAATGTTAAATGCTCCATATTGGTCTGCTACTGATAGTGCAGATAGGCTGTTATGGGATATTCGTAAGGCCGCTGAATGTAACTTTCCGAATATTACTATTTCTACGACGTTTCTTCATTGTTCTCAAACTGCGTTAAACCGTTTAGGAAGAGACGGAAATGATGCTGCAACTATAATTAAAGAGTTTATATCTTATGCTCGCTTAACATATAGCGCTCTTTATATTCAGGAATTCGGGAAATATCCACCACTTAATTTATCTGCTTTAGTTAAAGACGTAACAATTTACCTTTGTGATGAAGGTGTGTCTTACCCTAATGCTATTTCTGCTTTTATTCTTTTTGTATTGGGTTTTCGAAAGGATATGCTAGAGGACAGAGTTGATTTTTCGTTATTTTCAGAGCAATTGGCAACTCTTCAGATATTAAATGCCAAGCTTTTAGATAATTTTAAAGGTAAAAATTATAAAGAAATTAAAGAAAATCTTTCTTTAGAATGTGAAAAAATTCTTCAAAATTTCTTTAGTAACTTTCTTAAATAAGTTTTATGAAGACATTTGCATTAATCATTACAGCATTTATTTTAACTTCTTGTACATTTAGTGGGAAGTATACATCTGCTACTCAAAATTTTGATTTTACAACTTCAGTCGTAATTCCTGTAGAGGAATATAAGAAGTAATATGAGAGTCCGTTCTTTAATTCTTTTTGATTTAAAGGATACAATAATTCACTCTAACAGTAAAGTGTTAGAGTTTATTAATTTATATGGTATCAAAAATAAAACAGATATTAATAACCTTTTTATTTTCTTTGCGTTATCTCATATTTTAGAGATTTACAAAGAACATAAAAACGGATTGGTTTTATTTTATTGTAGTTTAAATGACTATAATAGTCTTCAGGAAAAACGGAGATATTAATTATTCTAAATTTATTAAGATAATAACGAAAAAAATTAAATTTCCGATTATTATATCTTCCATATCATTTTCTTATTTTTGTACAACACTTGCATCTGATTGTCCTGAATACGATGAAATTATAAACTCTTATGTTTTTCTTCCATCTATTTTCGATGATATAGTTAAAATTGTTAAAAAATTGTCTTTTTATAAATTAGAAAAAGAGTTAGTTTCTGATTTAAAAAATCGTTTTAATCTTCTCTCTGTTTTTCAAACTAAATAATTTGTATCATGATTAAGAGAAATTTTAAAATTTTCGATACTTTAAATCGATATAAAAAGCTTTATGAGGCAGCTGAAGATGAAATGCAAGAAGGAGATACACCTACAGAAGGTGGAGATCAGCCTCAAGATGCAACAGAAGCACCGGCTGAGGGAGATGCTGCAACAGACCCATCTAAACAGGCTGACCCTAATGCAGGTGTATTCATGAGTGATAATCAGAAAGCTGAGATGGCAAAAATGATTCTTGATGCTTTGATGATGACACCTCCTGAACCTGGCACAATTCCACCAAATTTAATGAATGTTACTACTGATAATGCAGATGAAGTTATCAAGTATATTCAAGGTCTCAATGCTCTTTCAGCACCATTAGCACTTAATAATGATAGTGATGGTAATTCGATGGCAGGTGCTTTAAAGGATATTTAAAAATGAAAAGTTTTTATTTCAGTAAGTTTAACTTTCTTTTAGAAAGTATGGAAAATGAGCAAAAGGTTGCTCTTATTCCAGGTTCTTTTAAACCGCCCCATAAAGGACATTATGCGATGATTGAACACTATTCAAAGCTAGTAGGTCCAACTGGAAAAGTTATTGTTTTTGTATCTAAACCATCTGCAAAGAATGCAAGAAAAACAAAAGATGGTAAGATTATTGAACCGGAAACAGTAAAGCAAATTCTTGATATTTTTTGTAAAAATCTAGGAAATGTAGAAGTAGAAGTTTCTCAAGTTTCTCCTGTTAAATCATGTTACGATATCGGAGAACGTTTAGATTCAGGCGTTCTTATTTTTGGTTGTTCAAAGAAAGGTGATGATATAAAGCGTTTTAAACAAATAAAACAATATATTGAATCACGCAATCCTAATCTTATTGTTCTTGACCCATTAACAACTGCTGTTGATGTAACTAATAGTGGAGATAATGCAGTTTCTGCGACAGATTTTAGAGAAGCATTTGATGACCCAAGACGAATGATGGAATTTTTACCAGACCATTTAAACGATGGGACAAAGGAACAAATAATTAATATTTTATTACACTAAAAATTAAGGTCGGTTAAACCGACCTTTTTAATTTTGTTGAACTTCTTGAGATTGACCATTTTCCTGACTAGAATCTTCGGGTTCATCATCTTCTGCTGGGGCTGGTTCTGGTTCAGATTCTTCCTGAGGTTTTTCCTCTTGAGTTCCTTGCTCTTTAGCTCTAGCTATAATTTCATCAAAAACCTCTTGAGGATCTGACTCATTTTTGGATGCAATTTCATTGACTTTTTCCATAAATGCATCAAACTTATCTTTAAGAGAATAAAGACTTTGTAAAAGATCTTGTTGTTCTTCAACTGTATTTTTTAAAAATTCCTCGAGAATAAGAAACTTTTTAATATCTTTTATATATTCTTTTAAGTTTATCATATTTGCTCCTGTTCTACTGGTTGCTGCTCAACTGTTTCTTGAGACTGTTCATTATCTCCTTTTTCTCCTACATCATCCATATTTTCTTCGCAAAAATCAATTAAATCTTGTATTGATTGACTGTTGAGAATATCTCCTTCTCCAAGCATATCATCACCTAATGTTCTAAACTCGTTATTAAGCTCGATATATTCTTGAACAAGTTTATCATCTATCACTACTTCACCTTCGGCATTTACACCGAAGAGAGCATCTCCATCTGTATAGAACTCAGCTTTGCGTGAACCAGGTTTACCACTTACTAAGGCGAAGAAACCTTTCGCATTATCAGCACCACCATTTTCAATAGAAGAACCAATATCATTAGCAAATGGCGTAAATGCCCCATATTTCCAGTTCTTACCTTGAGCAATTTTCATACCCCAGTTTTCAATTTTGGATTTAGTGGTTCCTATAACAGCCTCACCTTCTGCGAGCTCTCTGCCACGGTTATCCTTCGTAAATCCGATAATATAAAAAATAGAATAGTTACGATTTTTTAACTCACCTAAAACTTCATTAACCTCTTCCTCTGTCATTTTTGAGGGGTCTTGTTGCTGTTCAGCATTTGCTAAATCATCAGTATTTTCTGGTTCTTTATCTTCTTCCGTTCCTTCTTCTTTTTTAGCATTCTGAGCAGCGGATTGAGGATTATTATTCTGAGTACTGTCTGGAGGCGTGGTAGTTTCTTCAGCAGCTTCGTTAACTGTTACCTTTTTGCCCTTATCAGCTTTTTCAGGATTTTTCTTATAGTCCTTGTAAGCTTCCAGAGCCTTTTGCATGCGTTTCTTAAATTCAGGGTCAGCATTTTCGGAACCACAAGTACCACCTGTAAAATCTAAAAGTTTATAAACTGCGATAGAATCTTCATCAGTCGGGCAATCTAATTTATCTTGAACTATCTCATTAGTCGGAGCCTTTGCAACATGTTGGCGAATTAAATTGGCATCTTCTTCTTGAATTTTCTTGAGTTCGCTAATATTTTTTACAGCCTCATCATTAGCAGGATCAAGTTTAACGGTTTTCTTAGGAGTACCACCCTCGCCCCACATAGCTTTACGAAATGCCTCAGCTTTATCAACCTTTTTTTGCATTGCTTCAGTACCATGAACAGCAGCATGCGCAACATTTTTAACAGCTCCTGCTGCTTTTTTAATTCCTGAAAGAAGTCCTTCTGTTACATAATCAACTTTAACATTATCATTAGCAATATTATCTTTAGTAACATCGATTAACGCATCTAATTCTTTACCTACGAAATCTTTAGAAATGAGAACTTTATGCTCATTATCACCTCTATCGGTTATAGAAAAGGGGATTTTCTTATAATCTTGACCTCCAAACTGTACGTCTAGCTCAACGACAGGTCTATCTTGTATATGTCCGCCACCAATGTTAATTTTAATTGTATCTTTTAATTTTTTAGATACTCTACGTTCATCGCCATCTTTGTTAAATGTTCTAAATGTAACAATATCACCTTGCATTATAATATCATCACCATGAATAACATTATAACCGCTGTTACCAGAATCGACTTTAGCAACAAGTTCGCCGATACCTTTAACAAGTACTGGTTCTTCTAGTCCTATTACCATCTTTTCTAAAAAAAGACGATAAAGTTTTGGATTAATACAAGTTTTCATTATTAAAACATTCCATTAAATGGGCATCCGCCACCAACTATTATAGCGCCACCTTGCGCTTGTTGTCCAGCTGCATCTTCCATATCGCAAATGAGCATATCAAGAGAGTTAGAAATACCAATTAATCGAGAAACTAATTCTTCTTTAGTTAAAGTTATGCCACGGTCTCTATCAGTTGGAAGAGAATCAGCTTTATCGAGAATTTCAGTAATCTTCTGGCCCATTTCTGAAGCTAACTGGGCAAGATAAGTCATTTCAGCTTCTCCTTCCTGCTTAACAACTGTAATATTCAAAGCATTATTTGTATTAGTTTGAGGTTGTTCAGCCTCCCAACCAATTTCACAATCTTCTTGAAAAAGTTCATCGAGAAACTTATTAGTTTCACTAAATTCATCGTATTCTGCTTTATAACGCATGAAAATATTTAAGGAGTTTTTAAAAAACGCGCTATAATAATTGTATATGAAAATTGCAATTTGCAGCAGTAATGATGATTCGCGAGCTAAGCTCATTAAGTCCTTTATTTCTCAATGGCCAATGTATGCAACACCGGCTGAAAATATTTTCCAAGATATTAAGTGGGAATGCAATGATGAAAGTTTAAATGAATCTTATAATAAGATGAATGAGGTTGAGCAATTATTGTTTTCTAAGTTAATTCTAATTGAACAACAATTGGAGAAGTATAAGGATCATGGTTATCTTGTTTTTAATGGTTCTGGCGCTGATATTCTTGTTCATTCACTTATTCTTTGCGAACAGGGATTTGTCTCAGAAGAATTTGTTGAAAAAGTAATCTATCACAATAAAAAAATTCTTCGTTTGTTAGATGTTGTTTATTTCCTTCCAAATAATTTGATTAACGAAGAATCGGAAGATGAAAAGAAAGTTTTAGAAAGTGTATATTGGAATTTTTATGAAAATTATCAAACCGAATTTGATTCTTCTCCGTTTTTTGACCATAAAAATTGTGCTTCAATTCTTTTATTAGATACAGATTCTCCTATCAACGAAATTAAAATGTTACTTGATAAGAATGGGAATCTTGAAGGAACTTCACAGGGTGGAACCGATGGAGATTTAATTTCAACAAGTAAGCTTCAACGCATTTTAAAGGGTAATCCAAAATTATTGGAAGCCGCAATTGAATCTCTTAAAGGTGGAGGACTTCAAAATACAGGTTCTATAACTCTATAAAAATTAAGCGGTCAAAATTGACCGCTTTTTATTATGAATGGGATATTGTTGTCGAAGTTGTCGAGGTTGTATTTCCCGAACCATCTTTAGAAGTAGTTTCAATCTTAGTAGTTCCGACTGTTAAACTTGCAGAAGAAGGAACTTGAGAATTAACTGTAACGTCAGTATACTTATAACGCCATTTAGATTGAAGAAGAACATCATCAACAGATACACCAGGTGTCATTCTACCAATATAACCTTGCACAGTAGCCAAAAGACCGTTTAACCATTTAAGTGCTTCACGACCTTCTTCGCTATCTATGTCATCAGAAGAGTCATCAGCTCCTTGAGTGATACCTTCGATAAGAATTTTAGAACGAATATTGTTCAAACCTGCAGAAGATAACCAATATGAATTAGAGCCGAGCATAATTGCAACAATATACTCAAGTGCACGAATACGTGATTTAAGTTCTTTGTTTACTGTTGTTTCAAGTTCATCTAATGCTTCCTGAAGACCTTCAATTTCTTCGTTTACACTATGCACGAAGGTTTGAATATCAGAGGCAAGTGTTACAATTTCGCTAATAGTAGACTTAAAACTTACATGGTCTAAGTCGATTATTAAATCTGCAAAGTCAACTGTAGCTGCGCCGTCACGAGCTTCATTCCAAATAATTAACTTGTCGCCATTACCTACAGATTTATACTGTGGAAGGTCCTTAATAGATGCATAAACTTTCTTACCGTATGAGCTATAAGCCATGACTATATTTAAGCTCAGAACAAAGATACATATAAAGATATGAACTTTGATGAGTTTTTTCCACTTCTTAAATCAATCTTTACTAAAGATGATTGTGATATAGTACCTTGTGCTGAAAATTTTAATGTGTATTTGGCAGTACGATATATTTCTTTTTATCATCCTTCTTTATGTGAAGTATTGAACGAATCAATTAACAAATATAAGATTAATGCGATGTTCAACGACGCAGAAGATGGTTATAAGTTTCTCAAAGGATTAATTCCAAAGCTTCCTTACCGACATATCAAATATATAAAGAAAGAATCAGTGAAGAAGCAACGAGAACAGGAAATTCCTGATGAAGTTATTACAAAAATTGCCAATTATTTGGAAATTTCTCAACGAGAAGTTAGAAATATTTTGATATAATAAAAACATATGCAAAACGATTTAATTTTAGACAAATATAATGCTGCATCAGTATCTGATATTAATCTCGAAAGTCCGAACTGTGCAGGTGATATGGCCATTCGAGGGTTTGGTGTGCAGAAACTTTATGATGATTTTGTATTCGCCGACTATATTGACGTAGATAATGGTTATATTAAGCATGATTCAGGTCTAGTAACTGTTGATACTTCTAGTTCTAAGACCTGGCGAAAGGCGAAAGTTCTTATGGTTGGTCCTTCTTGCCGAGAAACTAGTGTTGGTGATATTATTCTTTTTCCGAATGATAAAGGACTTCCATGTGGTGAAGTAGAATATGTTACTAATGGTGGTCTTGCGAAGGCACTTAATGGTATTTTCCTTTCCGAACATCGCATTTTTGCATCCTTAAAGCATGTCTCTGAGTCCATCAATAGTTGATTCAATGCTTCTTTCTAATGTGGTAGACCTTACTTTTGTTAAAAAGGATGGTTCTACTCGTAGAATGACTTGCACGAAATCATATGAATTACTTTCCTCATTTGAGGGACGTTCATTTTTAAAGTATCAAGAACCAAAAGGAAGTTCTCGCAACTTACCTGAGAATCTTTTAGTAGTTTGGGATATAGATGAGCAAGGTTTTAGAACAATAAACTGCGCAACAGTTCAGATTGAAGGAATAATTCCCGTAGAAAACTTTAGAAAAATGCTAATTGAAAAGTATGTTTAAGTTTTTACCTGCTAATTAATTACATGGTCAAGGACTTAAACGAGACGTTTAATAGCTATTTTTATAAAAAAGTCACATTTCTTTTAGATAATAAACCAATTAAAGATGGAAGGTTAAAGCTCTTTACAATGAAGGGTTTTAACCTTAAATTTTTCTTAGTTGATGAAGAAAATCTTATCAAAAATCTTGAACTTCCATATCCATTTAAAATGGTTAAAACTGATTATGGCTATATTTTTGATTATCGCTTAGAAAAGTTTAAACTTTTAAAGAACACAGAACTCTTAGAAAATTTAGAAGAACCAGATTGTCCAAAATCAAGATTTTATAATAAACCGTTAATAATCAAAATAGAATAATGCTTAACGAACCGCTAGTAACTGCATTTCCAGTAGGGGCGACTCCTAATGATGCACAAGATTATATCTTGTCTGAAATAGAAGAAGCTATTGCACAAGGTAAGAAATATATAATTATTAACGCTCCAACAGCAACCGGGAAGAGTTATATAGCGAAAACAATCGCAAATTTTTCTGATGATCCTACTCCTGGCTTTGTAGAAGCTTGTGAAACTTATCAGATTTATGATAATGAAGACCCTCAAGTTAGTGATAGAGATTTAGAACCTTTCGGAACGGCTATCTTAACAGTTACTAAATCTCTTCAGGACCAATATAGCGAATTTTTTGAAGATGGTGATTCATTAAAGGGCAAGTCTAACTATCCTTGTGCAATTAATGATATGTTTACTTGCGAGAATGGTGCTTGTTCGTACCTTAAAGGACAGTTGAAAAAGTGTCTTTCTAAGGATAAGTGCCCATATTTCAAGCAGCGTAATAAGGCAGTCACGAATATTTGTAGTTTTTATAACTATGCAATGTTTGAATCTTTGCCTGAAATTGTAAAAAATAAGGAATTTATTATTTGTGACGAGGCATCTGAACTTGAGGCAGAACTAGTCGGCCGATATACATTTGATATAGTAGTAAAAGAGCTTAAGAAAGTAGATCCTGAGTTCCCGATTACACCGGATAATAATGCTTCAAGAGCAACTGTTTTTACTTGGGTATCTGATATGGCAACCCTTTGCGAATATCAATACAACCAGTATATGATTCGTCTTAATAAAGAGCTTAAGGATAAGGCGAAAAAGAAGAAGTTAACTAAGGAAGAGTCACAGAAGCTTGCGTTACTTAGGAAATATAAGGATGCTTTTGCATCCATCAGAGATACTTGGTCTGAGACAGAGTATCTTATTGAACATACAATGACAGGTTTGCTTTTCCAACCATATAATGTAGATAAGCTTGCACAACGTATTTTCAAATATGGTAAGATTATTATTCTTATGTCTGCAACTATCGTAAATCCTGCTAAGTTCGCAAAAACTCTTGGGATAAATGATTATTATTTCATTGAAGCTGCTACTACTCTTTCCTCAAAACGTGCTCCTATTCGTTGTACCGATAAATTTCGAGTGAACTATAAGAATAAAAATCAAGTTCTTCCTCAAATGTCTAAGGTGGCTGCTATGATTTGTGACAAGTTTAAGAACAAAAAGGGCATTATTCATACTCACTCAATGGATGTATTGAAATATTTGAAGAATGAACTAGGTGGTAATCCTCGTTTTCTCTTCAGAGAACAAGGGAAAGATAATGAATATTTGCTTCAGACTCATCAACAATCTAAATTGCCGACGGTTCTTGTATCTCCATCAATGACACATGGCGTTGATTTGAAGGGTGAACTTGGTGAATTCCAAATTGTTATGAAGGCTCCTTATCTTCCGTTGAATGATAAACGAGTAGAAAAGAAGACTAAAGATGACCAAGAATGGTATACTGATGCTATGCTCTCTACTTTGATTCAGATGTGCGGTAGATGTAACAGAACAGAGTCAGATTATTCAGAGACATATATATTGGATGCTTCTATTCTTGATGCAGTACGTAAAAATGCAGAAAAACTTCCGAAATATTTTATTGAAAGATTTGTTTAAACATGAAATTTGATGAAACATATGTAAAGGTTCTTCAACATATTATGGAGAATGGTACCCGTAAACAAAATCGTACGGGTACCGATACTCTTTCTGTGTTTAATACACAGATTTGTGCTGAAGAAGATGCAGAAGGCTATAATAATATTCCACTTTCAAACCTCCGAAAGGTTTATTTCAAGGGTGCTTTGATTGAAGTGCTTTGGATTCTTGGTCTACATATGAAGGATGAGCGTTATTCTAACCTTCCTCAGACTAATACTCAATATCTTCTTGACCATGGTGTAAAATATTGGCAACCTTGGGCTGATAAAGATAATAATCTTGGTCCAGTTTATGGTGCTCAGCTTGTAAACTGGCATGATTATAAAGTAATAATTCCAGAGGACCAGGATGCATATGAATATGGTTATGATACCATTGAATATAAGAGCGTATATGTAAATCAGATTCAGAATATTATCGATACTCTTCGTACAAATCCTGATGACAGACGTCTTGTAGCAACTATGTGGAATCCGTCTAAGCTTTCTAAGATGGCTCTTCCTCCTTGTCATCATACAATGGAGTTTTATTCTCAACCAATGGAAGATGGTAAGCGTATGTTGCATACCAGATGGATTCAGCGTTCATGTGATATGCCAATCGGTAT
>JAEIGA010016384.1_pt1 | contig 11279 bp, 7 predicted proteins | sample 9270691 | NCBI WGS metagenome assembly JAEIGA01 (sample SAMN17057246, study PRJNA624740) | gut metagenome | biome: biome; isolation source: fecal sample | host: Bos grunniens | place: China: Xizang | collected 2019
CATGCCGATGCCGTTGTCCGCAACGCAGATCACCAGTTCCCCGCCCTGCTCCTGCACGCAAATGCGGACCTGTTTGTGTCCTGTTTTGTTTTTCAGACCGTGGTTCAGGGCATTTTCCACCAGCGGCTGCAGCGACAGCCGGGGGATCAGCGCCGCACGAAGCTCCGGCTGGATCTCGTGGACATACTCCACATCGTCATGCATCCGCTCGCTCATGATGTATGTATAGTTCTGCAGATGCTCGATCTCCTTTTCCACGGTGGAGAGTCCGTCTTTTGTATTCAGGCTGTACCGGAAGATCCGGGACAGGGAATAACTCAACCGGCTGACCTGGGGACAGTCTTCCATTTCCGCGATGGCCGCCATGGTCTCCAGGGTATTGTACAGGAAATGGGGATTGATCTGGGCCTGGAGCGCCCGGTATTCCGCCTGGTCCAGCAGCCGGATGTGCTCACGTTCCTTGATCCGGAAGGCTTCCAGATTGTCCAGCATTTCGTTGACGTTCCGGCTCAGGATACCCAGCTCGTCTTTTCGCTCCACTTCCACGCGCAGCTGGGTCTGGCCCTCTTTGATTCGGTGGATGGTTCCCGTCAGCTTGTCCAGAGGACGGGTCATGCTCCGGACCACGGCCGAGGTCAGCACCACCGCCACTAGAATCATCAGCGCCGCAATGGTCACAAGGTTTATGGACAAAGCCCGCTGGTTCTGCTGCAGCAGTTCCCGTGGCATGAGCGAATAGGCCGTCAGATCATACCGGGTCTGGGCCACCTGGAACAGTTCTGTATCCGCCAGCTTCGCCAGTTCCACCGCGGAGGCCTCTCCATCGGTATTCTCCCCGGAGATCTGGTGAAAATCCGCCTGCTGACCCTCGCTCAGCTGACCGATGGAGACCACAACCCGGTCACCGCCGGGCTGCAGCCACACAAACTGGGTCTGGTCGGGAATGCACTTTTTCATCAGAGAAGTAACGGTATCGCTGTCCACATCGCAGACGATATATCCCACCGCCCGGTCATACTGATAGCCCGTAAAGATCTTCATCACCAGGCGGATCATATCCTTCTGGCGATGGGTGTTGTAATAGCCGGAGATCATCATGCCGGTCTTGTCACTTTCGATATAGGACCGGACTTTTTCACCGTTATACGCAATATCCGAATGGATATCCGTGGGATAATTGTGTTTGGGCGTCACATAGCGGCGGTAAGTGGAAATCACCTGATGGTCCGCATTGTACAGGTAAAAGGCCCGGACACCGTCATCCGTTTCAAAGGCCGAGAGGGTAAACTCCTGGGCAAGGCCCATAAAGTTCTTTTTCAGTTCCTCAATGTCCGTATCAGCATTCAGCGCATCCATGAAACTGTCTTCTTCATAGATTTTAATGAGGTTGCCTTCCATGCTGTTGAGATAGCTGTAGACGCTGTTCTGCAGATTTTGCAGGGAACCTACCGTTTCTGCCTTTACCCGGTTTGTCAGAATCCGGGAGGATGTATCCTGAAACAGGATGGTCTGCAGCACCAGCGCGCTCAGCGTGCAGGCAAGACACATGATCAGAATTTTCATTCTCCATTTCATAGATTTCTCTCCCTCATTGGCTTTTCGTCATTATAGCACAGATTTCCGGCAAATGGAAAGAAAAATGAAACGCAGGCTTTGTTGCTGTTGTGCAGCATATCATAAATATGAGCGGATCGGCAGTTTATTAAAAATCTAAAAGGATGCAGGCCAAAACAGGTGGTGCATTCCACAGTAAGGCTGTGCATTGTATCAACTTATGACACCTTTGCCAGAATGAAAAACCGAGGCTTTTAGCCTTGGTTTTTTGTTTTCCGGGATAAGTGGATAATGGGATTCGAAAGGGCGGCCTGAGCAAAGTGAAGGCGGGAAAGTATCCGGTGGGCACTTTCTTAGCCCGTGGGAGAATCCATGGAAAGCCGGTGGCACCCATAAGGCATGTTGGCGGCTTTCCATCTTTTTTCCGGCGCTCCTCCGCAATCTTTTTTCAGAACATTGCTTTTCCTGAAAGAAAAAAATATAATAGCCGTGACCTTTCCGATCCAAAATCCCTCTTACAGGGTGAGAACCAATGAACAAGGAGGTGAACCCTAAGTGGAAGACGCAAACATTATCGATCTGTATTTTGCCAGGTCCGAGGATGCCATTTGTCAGACAGATGCCGCATACGGCAGGAAACTGTTCTGCCTGGCGGATCGGATTTTGCATGATGCGCAGGATTCTGAAGAATCCGTCAGCGATACGTACATGAAGACCTGGGAGACCATTCCTCCCAAGAGACCCGCCTATTTCTATGCGTATCTGGCAAAGATTTGCAGATTCTTCGCTCTGGGTAAATTGGATTGGAAGGCAGCGGCCAAACGAAAAGCAGAAGTGGTTTCCCTGACAGAGGAAATGGCACTGTGTATTCCGGACGAACGAAAAGAAGCTGAAGTGGAAGCAAAAGAAATCGGCAGAGCAATGAATGCATTCCTGGAAAATCTCAACCAGGAGAGCCGCGTGATTTTCCTGCGGCGGTACTGGTTCTGCGATACCATTGCTGAGATCGCTGAGCGTTACGGCATCAGCGAAAGCAAAGTGAAAATGCGGCTTCACAGAACCCGGGCACAACTGGCAGACTTCTTGAACAAGGAGGGAATCACGGTATGAACGGCGAAGATCTGTTTCGTGGTCTGAACTATGTAAATGCAAACTTTATCGATGAAGCGGAAAACCTTACGCAGCTGAAAGGCGAAAAGAAACGACTGTCTCTGCGCCGCCCGTTTCTGATCGCAGCCATCATTGCCATGCTACTGATGCTGGTTGGCTGTGCGGTGGTTTATGTGCTGCGTATGCAGGAAATCCATATCGGTCAGCAGCAGACTTATCAGGATGTATTTGCGTATGACCCGGATACCGGAGAGGCCATTTCCTACATCGGACAGGAAACTGTTACGGAAGAGGTGCTGACCCTGGCGGGTATTCAGGGCAGCCGGAACTACAGGGCAGCCCAGGAATGGTTTGCCTTCAAGCAGGAATATGACCCGGATCATTCCATTATCATGCAGCTGCAAAGGGAAGGTCGTGTCCCCGAATTCCCGGCGGAATATGCTGCCTACAATATCTATACCCAGGAAATGAAGGGCAAGCTGGACGAGATTGTTGAGAAATACGGTCTGAAGCTCATCGGCAAAACAGTACCCTTCCGTACGGAAGAACTGGTCTGTAAGGCCCTGGGGCTGGAAAATATTCTCGTTCCCGGCAGCAACGCAGTCATGGAACTGGACTATGCCGGCTATCAGGAGTGCGGCAATCTGAATATGGATTTCGGTGTGATCCTGCCTGATGACGGTTTGAAAACCCAATGCCATGTTTACTACATGCACAAGGATGCCTTTACGGAAGACGTGATCTCCCTGGAAGACATGGAAACCTGGGAAGAATGGAATTACACCACAGCTTCCGGTGAAGAGGTTCTGATCTTCCGTTCTCCGGAGGACTGGCGGGGATTCATTTTCTGTGATATGCCCAACTATACCGTCACCCTGCGCTATACTTTCATCCATGAGCAGTATGGCAATGACGCGAACGGAAATATGGTTGTGGATCGGGAGATCATGACAGACCGGCAGATTGAACGACTGGCAGATACCATTGACTTTTCCATTGAGCCGAAGCTGATTGATGGGTGGGAGAACCTTACCAATCAGACTGCCGCATCGGGACAGACCATCGACGGGTATTCCATCGAACTGAAGGATGTGTACTCCGACGGCAACAACGCGGTTATTACCCTTGCCATTACCGCACCGGAAGGTGTGAATCTGCAGGAATATGACGGCTATCCTATCTCTCTGCAGCCGGGCAACCGGTGGGGATTCTTTGAGCAGACCACAGAAGGCTCCGGCAATGTTTCCGGTGGGTACGGATCGGAAGATGACGGCGACGGAAAGGCAAATACCCAGAAGGTTATCCTGAAATATACTGCCGGCACCGAGCAAATGCGGGATGGAGAACGTCCCTTTGCGGATGGAAAGGCATGGAGCATTTACTGGCAGGATATTTACGGAAGTTATCTGAACGAACAGACCAATGAAGGGGAAAAAGTCCTGCTGGCAGAAGGCACCTGGTCCATCGACGTGGCCTTTGAAAATATAACTGTGGAAGAACTGGAACTGATCACGGAACCTCTGAAAACCAAAGCAGCTTACGGCTGGGATCTGCAGGGAAATGATGTGTACCAGGATACCGCGATCACCTCCTTCATCCTGCGGCCTATGAGCGCCAGCATTTTCTGCGATCTGGACTGCGCTCCGGACTTTCTGACAGTGGGTGACCGGTGTGTCTATGTGGTTATGAAGGACGGAAGTAAGGCCACCTTCTACGGCGACAGCGCAGGCTCCGGTATTCAGAACCTGCAGACAGATACGCCCATTGATCTGGAACAGGTTAGCTATCTGCTGCTTCCGGATGGTACCAAATTGGCGGTTCCCCAGAACTGACCGTATTTCCCCCTCCATCCTCCACAAAAAGAAGTTCCCGGAACTGACTTGGTCGGTTCCGGGAACTTTTTCTGGAAATCACAGGGCGAAGCGCAGCAGGGGGAAGCTCATCAGCAGCAGGGCTGCTTCATCGGAAATGGGCTCATGAAAATCCACGCAGAGGTCCAGTTCCCAGTCATCCATATGCTGGGTCTGTCCCAAGGGCAGGATCTCTCCCATTGGCCGGTCATCCCGGAAGAACCGATGATCTTCCACCCGGATCGTCACCGCTTCCGGTTCCAGGTTCAGTCGAAACGCATAACAGTCCGCTTCCAGCCAGGTCAGCCGGGCTGCTTCTACCGTGGGATCGTCCGCATCCACAACGGTTCTGCTCAGGCCGGGGAAAACAGTGCTGTCCGGGTCGAAACTGCTGTTGAACACCAGCGCGCCGCAGGAAAGCACCAGGGGAAAGTCTGCCCCGGGGCCTGCGGATCCGGTTCCCAGCAGCCGTTCCCGGCAGTAAAACCGATACTGTACCCCGCTGTCTGTCTTTCTGCGGAAAATCCGGTAACTTTCCTTTTCCAGAGCAAGCAGAGTCCGGGTCCGGGGGGCCTGCAAGGATGCCGGAGGATGGTCTCCGGAAGATGCTGTTTTCCGCCGGAACAGCCGGAGTAGTTTTCTTTCCGCCTCTCTGACGGCTTCCGCAGACAGCTCCAGCTTCGCAGCCGTTTCCTCCGGGGAATATCCCTGCCTCCGCAGGGGGTATACCTTTGCCGCCTCTGCGTATTCCAAAAGGCGCCTCTGCCGGCAGCTCTCTTCACAATTCCCGGCATCCTGCAGCACCCGATGGAAAGAAGACAGCATCCAGTCCTCTTCTCCGGCGCCATATGCCCTGGCTTCCGCTTCCAGCCGGCCGATCTCCTTCAGCATCAGGTTGAATACATGGTCGTGAACCCGCCGGGCATCTTCCGCTTCCCGGCATTCCTGCCATACAACCGCCTCCAGTGGGGACATTTCCCAGTCCTCCCAGGATTCGGTGCCAAGCCACCGGCGAACCGTCTGCTCATAAAATTCTCTCATACAGCCCCTCCTTCTTCCGGTACAATCCTTTTTCGCTGTTTATTACTATACCACGGTCTGTATCTTTCGCCAAGGGCAGAAGGGCGGAAAGAATAGCAAAACCGGCAGCGCCGTGATGCCTCTTGCGCTGCCGGTTCTTTCAGTCATTCAGCAAATCCGTCACAAATTCCCGGAGCCGTTCTTCCAGGGGCGGAATGGACGCGTCCATCCAATGCTGTCTGGACAGGTAATATTTGAAGGAGGGGGTAAACATGGCATTGTCAATGCGGAGGGGTTTGAACTTTATGCCTTCGGGAAGATTCTGGAAGGCAAGGTCGATCTCATTCAGCACATGCTCGGACGTGATGCTGTTCTGACTCAGAATCACGACAAAATAATTTGCCGAATCTATGGCAGCGGCAATGGATGCCGCATAGGTACCTTTTACATCCCGGGGCGCATACCAGACCTTGATGCCGTTCTGTTCCAGCTTGGCGCAGAGATTATCCGCAATGTTCTTGTCCTTGGAAGAATAGCTGATAAAGGCCATCTTTTTTTGAGGCTTCGGTTCTTCCGCTTTGCCGGATTCGAAGAATCGCAGGGATTTTCTCAGACTGTTTGCGATCAGCTCCGCCTTTTCCGGATTCCTTTCAATGAACCATATGTTCTTTACGCCATGGTTTCTTTTCAGAAACGCGATGCACTCATTGATCAGGGGAATCAGCAGCAGTTCTCCGGAAAGCCCCTGATTTCCGGCACCCAGCAGAGGCAGGGAAACCGTTTCCATGGGAATACCATACAGGGCAGCAATGTCCAGCATATGGAAATATGCCCGTATGGAGTTTATCATCGTCTGCTCCCGCTCGAAATCATCCTTGCCCGTCAAATGCCGTCCCAGCAACTCCACACAGCCGATCCGCCGGACATTGCCCTTATGGAAGGGTACTTCCCCGGACAGCCATACATGGCAGGGATCTCTCAGATCAATTTCCGGTTTTTTTGCCAGTCTTTCCACCGAAATCCCCATACTGAGAAGGGCCCTGAACAAGGTTCCGGGGGTAGGTGCATAGGAACCGACAAACGCCGAGGTTGTCATAACATCAATGGGATACGGGAACGCGGTAATATCGTCGCAGAAGACCGATATCTCCTTTGCGCAATCATCCGCCTGAATCTGGACAGAATGTATTTTTCCCATTTTCTCACTCCTCTTCCGATGTTTCTTGGTATATCTTAGCTGTCCCCGTAAAACTTGTCAGTGCGGCTTGCTTTATGGGATCTTTTGGTAAACCGGTGGGTATGATTTTGTATCTATCGTATCCTGTTTTACTCCACCCGGTAGCTCAGGTCTGCAAATCTGCTGCGGATCTGGGCATAGAAATACTTTCCCTGAGAGGGGGCGCCCAGGAACTCATACCACATTTCCTCCGGGAAATGGGTATACTGCCACACAACGCCGTTCTTGAATTCCAGTTCCAGGATCTGGTTGGCGGCATCATAGCCTGCGCTGACAATATTGCTCGAACTGATGGGCTGTCTTTCCATATTCAAAACTCCTCTTTTAAATCTTGGTTACGGTAATTCCGAAAAATGCCTTGGGGGAAACGGATACGCAGCTTTCGGGGATATGGATCTGCGTCAGGCCGCGGCAGTCCAGGAAGGCCATATCTTCGATGGCCTCCAGCCCCTCCGGCAGCTCTATGGATGCAAGAGCGGTGCATCTGGCGAAGGCGTGAGCGGCGATCCGTTTGGTTCCCGGCTTGACTCTATAGTGCACAGACTCCTGCGCTTCCATGGGATTCAGGGGTCTGAGGTCAGGGGCGTAGGCCTTTGTCAGGATCAGTCCCGCTTCCGTTGCGGTGTACAGGGCAATGCCGTCGGTCTGCAGATGGGCATTGGCACTGTCGATCCGGAAGGTCTGGGAGATCTGACCGGGATAGGTGGAAATGGCCAGGAAGCTGTTATTGCCCAGAACCGCCACGGAGGCAGGGATGTATACCTCCCCAATGGGGCAGCCTTCAAAGGCCTGAGGTGCAATTTCCTTCAATCCGTCGCAGAATTCCGCGGAAGTCAGGCCGCGGCAATAGCTGAAGGCCTGGGCGCCGATGCTTTCCAGGGAATCGGGTAACTCCACTTTGGTTACCGCCGTTCCCGCGAAGGCTTTTTCCCCGATCTTTTTCAGGGTGGAGGGGAAGCACACCCGGGTGAAGGAGCTGATCTTTTCAAAGGCCATGGGGCCGATCTCCTCCACACCTTCCGGGATCTCCGCCACGGCGGGGTCGCCCAGCTCCGCTGCCAGGAATGTTCCGTCCTTGGAAAGAAGCATGGTTCCCACGGCGGAGAAATAGGGGTTTTCCCCGTCAATGATCAGGTTTTCCAGACTTTTCTCTTTCAGGTACATGCCGGTGGCAAAATCTGCCGTTCCTTTATAGAACGCGTCCGGGCTGAGGGTTTTGACGCCCTTGCCGATATAGACAGTAGTCAGGGGAGAATCCTTAAACAGGCCCCGGGGCACGTCGGTCATGCTGTCGGGAATATTCACTTCCGACAGAGCGGTGCAGCCGGCAAAGGCCGTTGCCGTAAACTTGGTCACCGCGTTGGAAATATGGACCTTCTCCAGATTCACGCAGTCCTTAAAGACATCACCGTTCATGGCGCCGATGCTGTCATGGATATACACTTCCCGGACTGTATCATTGCCCTTGAAGCAGCCTTTTTCCAGGGAAGCAACGGGATGTCCCGCGATCATGGCGGGGATCACCACCACCTCTTCGTCTCCGGTATAGGCAAGGATCTTGGCGATGTTTTTCCGGTCTACCTTCAGTTCAAAGTATTCCGCAGGGGATGCGGCAGAATCCTGAAGGCTGTTCAGATCGAAAATGCAGCCGTCAAAGGCATCTTCCTGAATGTTGATTTTGGGATTCCGGAACTGTACCGTATCCAGCTCCCGGCAGTCGGCAAAGGCCTCGCTGCCGATGTATTTCAGCGATGTGGGGAAGCTGACGCTTCTCAGAGCGCTGCAGCCCAGGAACGCATTTTTCCCGATCCGCTCCAATCCTTCCGAAAATACGATGCTCTCGACGCCGGAGCACTCCATAAACGCGCCGTCACGGATCTCCTTCAGTCCGGGAGGCAGGATCAGCTGTGTGATATCGCTCTGACCGGCAAAGGCTTCCGGGGCGATGTAGTCGATGCCCAGGGGCAGCCGGAGGACACCGGTGCAGTCGTGGCTGTTTGCGGCATAGATCTCTCCGCGGATATTCTCTTTCAGCACCACTGCGTCCAGTCCGGAAGCATCCCCGAAGCTGCCGTAGGATCCGTCGCTTTCCTGATAAAGAGAGCGGATGCGTTCCAGAATTTTGGCACGGTTCTGGGATGTTTTGGTGCTGTTTTCCTGCTTTTCCGCCGGAACGATCAGGCCTCTGATCCGCAGATACTGCAGCAGTGTGGTTCCGAACAGCTCCATGGCCCGGTTGGACAGGGTTTTGATGGAGGGCTTCAGATCCGGATTATCCGCCAGCAGCGCCGACAGCTGTGTGGGCTTTTGCCGCTGGGCATACCGCTCCTCCAGAATTGCCAGAATGCGGGCGTGGTCCACTTCGGCGCGGCCGGTATCCACCGCCAGAAGTCCGGAAAAACCGTAAGCTTCCAGCATATCCGCCACAGACCGGTAACCAAGCCATACATGAAGTCCCAGCAGGGATCTGTGAATGGCGTTATGGCTTTTGCTCAGATTGGAGGTGATGGTTTTATCCGGGAACGCAGCAGACAGGGTATTCATAATATAGTCGACCCGGGACTTGACCGCATCCGGTTCATAGCCCGGCTGGTACATCACGCTGCTGCGAAGACTCCGGGCTTCCTCCGTGCTGATGCTGGAAAAACCGTAGTCCAGCATCAGTCGCTGGGCACTGGGATAGCCCGCCTGAATGTACATCGCCGAAATTTCCCGGGACAGCTGCTTGGATACCGCCTCCAGAGCAAATACCTTATGCTCGGGATAGAGTTTGTCCAGCTTCGCAAACAGCCGCTCTGCTGCCGGACGAAGCGTTTCATCCGCAACGCCGTAAAAACGGGAAGCCCCGTCCAGCGCGAAAAGCCGGGCTGCCAGGGTATCGGCATCCATGGTATAGGCATCAATGCTCTGGGCCCGCATGAAACGCATATCCAGACCGTAGGGAAGGGCCACATCCTCCAGATAAACCAGCAGATAGTCCTTTCCGGTGTCTCTGGAGAAGTTCAGCTCGTCCACCATATCCAAACTGGACAGATAGGCCCCGGACATAAAGGCAATGAAGAAATCACAGTTTTCAATATGGGTGGCGATCACTTCATCGGCATCGGTTCCGGGAGGGATGCCGTCATTCAGCCAGAACCGGAAGCCCCGGTTATCCAGCTTTTCCAGAACACGCAGTACCTGCTCCCGGTCTGCGGGGTGGAAGCTGATGCAGATATAGGGATCCTTTCCCTCGTACACATCGGGTCTGTAGATCAGTTTTTCCATAAGATCTCCTTACCCCCGTGCGGCCTGCATGGCCTCGGTCTGGGCCAGCCGGGCAAAAAACGCCTCTTCTTCCATACCGGTCATAAACAGCGCCTGGATTCTGCCGTAACGCATCCGCATTCCGGGGCTGAGCTGTACATCATCGATATACACCACATTGATGGGCTTGCTCTTCTTCCGGGAGAGAGCCAGTTCGTCTCTGCAGTTCTGGGATTTTACATACGCCTTTGACAGAAAACTCAAAACATTGCAGCAGCGATCCAGATGCATGGAGATATATTCGTCCCAATTGCTGCCGGGAACAATGCCTTCGTCATACCAGACCCGGTATCCGTCTCTCTGAAGGCGGGATATAATGGGCAGCACAATTTCAGAATCCTTATGGGCGTAGGATATGAAGATATATGGCCTGTCGCCCTTATAGGCCACGGGAGTCATTCCGTCCAAACGCAGCGCATCCTTTCTTTTGACCGGCGCAATACCGCCGGCATATTTGCCGAAGGGGGCATCATCATACATTTATTGTATCATGCAGGCAGAAAAAAGTAAATCGCCGGTTTGTGCGGGGCGGATTTCATTCCGGCAACTGCCCCACAGTTTTTTAACGCCGTCCCTGCAGCAAAATAACAACCCGGGGATGCCGAAGCATCCCCGGGTTGTTATTTTGTTTCAGAATGCCCGGTCAGGTGTTATGCCCAGGGGTTCTCGGTGGCGTAGGGCAGGGACTTGGGCTGGTTGTAGGCGATGTCCTTGATGCCGAAGTACTTCAGGACCTCGAACAGAGCCTTGCCGCAGTGTGCGAAGGCAACAGCGCCGTGGTGGGGGTAGCCCTTCTGGATCAGGACGTGACGGTAGAAACGGCCCATCTCGTTGATTGCGAAGATGCCGATGCCGCCGAAGGAACGGGTGGGAACGGGCAGGACTTCGCCTTCAGCGATGTAGGAACGCAGGTTGCCCTGGGAGTCGCACTGCAGACGGTAGAAGGTGATGTCGCCGGGAGCGATGTCGCCTTCCAGAGTGCCGCGGGTGATGTCGGGAGTGCCGCCGTTCTCCAGCAGACGGTTCTGGATCAGCTGGTACTTGACAGCGCAGTTGCCGCACATCTTGCAGGACGGCGTGTTGCCGCAGTGGAAGCCCATAAACGTATCCGTGAGGACATAATCGTAACGGCCCTTGATCTGCTCTTCCCACATCTTCGCCGGTACGGAGTTGTTGATATCGAGGAGCGTGACCGCGTCTTC
>JAEIGA010016385.1_pt1 | contig 11279 bp, 8 predicted proteins | sample 9270691 | NCBI WGS metagenome assembly JAEIGA01 (sample SAMN17057246, study PRJNA624740) | gut metagenome | biome: biome; isolation source: fecal sample | host: Bos grunniens | place: China: Xizang | collected 2019
AGATTCGGTGGCGTGGAATAAGATGTATCTCAACATTCTAATCGGAATCACGCAAAATACGATTCCTGATGCTTGGATCCCTGAGTATACTATGCAGTACATTAGATTGTCTGCCGCGTATTTTGGATTGGGAGATAATGAAAACGGATATTCGTATTTGGAAAAAGCTCTTGAATTAAGCAAACGATGGCATGAATTCCCCGAGAATGCATTGCTTGATTTAGGAAATTCGCTATTCTTTGGCGAAACCAAGCTTATAAGAAACGATTGGCATATTCAATTGCCGAACGGAGAGAAGCTACCTATTCTTCAAGGATTTAAGAGCAAAATAGCAAGCCTTGCAAGTATTATGAAAGCAGAAAAGGGTTGGGAATGGTTTAATAGCGTCAGAAATGAAGAACGTTGGTCTGCTATTTTATCTGAAGCGGAATCTCTAACTATTCAATAGGTAAAACTTAACAATTGGATAAATTGAAAACAAAAATTATCAAATAAATATGTAAACCAAACAAGCCTCCGATGAGAAAGAATTTTTTATCGGAGGCTTATACTTTATGAAATTTCCCCGCCATGTTCGGTGGTGAGTAAGTGCGCACTTGCAGGCAAACAAAAAGCCTCCCTTTACACAAGGGAGCCTTTGGCTGTAATCGTTCGCCGGTCTGTTGTTTTATTTTAAAAACTGTCCTTAAGAACCCGAAGCCTTGGGTTCCCGTTTTTTCTTCCGTTTTTCGGCATCTTTTGGAAAAGAAATTGACATTTGCCGCAAAAGATGGTATAATTGAAAAAATATCAGTTTTGAAAAGGAAATCACAATGAACATTTCGGAATATAGAAAGATCGAAGGGAAACGTTTTGGAGAGGAACGGGCGCTCTACGCCAGCCACGGCGTGCACGTGCGGAACTGCTCCTTTGACGGGGAAGAGGACGGCGAGAGCGCGTTGAAGGAATCCTCCCACGTTTTGGTGGAGGATACCTATTGTAACCTGCGCTATCCCTTCTGGCACGATACCGTTCTGGAGCTGCGGGGCTGTCAGCTCACCGAGCTCTGCCGTGCCGCCCTTTGGTACTCCAAGGAGATTTCCGTGTCCAACAGCCGTCTGTTCGGCATCAAGGCTCTGCGGGAGTGTGCAAACGTAAAGATCTCTGATTCCGAGATCCGCTCGGCGGAGTTCGGCTGGATGGCTCGGGACGTGGAGCTCTCGGACGCCACCGCCGAGGGGGAGTATTTCTTCTTCCGCGGTGCCGATATTCGTGCCAAGAAGCTCAACTTCCGTGGGAAGTACTCCTTCCAATACGTGGAGAACGCCCTGTTTGAGGACTGCGTGCTGGACACCAAGGACGCCTTTTGGCACGCCAAGAACGTTACGGTGCGCAACAGTGTGGTCAAGGGGGAATACCTGGCCTGGTATTCCGACGGACTGACCCTGGAGAACTGTAAGATCATTGGCACCCAGCCCCTGTGCTACTGCACCAATCTCAAGCTTATTGATTGCGAGATGATCGATACGGATCTCTCCTTTGAGCGCTCCCACGTGGAGGCTACCATCGTAGCACCCCTGATCAGCATTAAGAATCCCTATTCGGGTTCGATCACCGCCCCGGCCGCCCGGCTGATCCTGGACGATCCCGCCGCGCAATGCGCCATCCACCTCACCAGCCCCGAGCTCGTTTGATCGGCTTACAAAGAATCCCACAAAAGGAATAGAAAAACGCACCGCAGGATCGGTTTTACCGTTCTGCGGTGCGGATTTTTATTTCTGCTTGATCTTCTTCCAATACTCTGCGGCGGCTTGCTCGGTCTTGTTGGGGCCGGGATGGTAGAAGGTGGTGCCCAAAAGGTCGTTGGGGAGGTACTGCTGGGCAACGTAATGGTTCTCGTAATCGTGGGGATACTGATAGCCCTGGAACAGGGGGCTCTGCAGGTGGCGGGGGACGGTCTGTCCCTTGCCCTGCTTCACGGCCTCCATGGCGGCGAGGATGGCGGTCTCGGCGGCGTTGGATTTGGGGGCGGTGGCCAGGAGAATAGCGGCGTTGGCCAAAGGGATCTGTGCCTCGGGCATGCCCAGCTCCTTGGCCGATTCACAGCAGGCACGGGTTACGGCGGCGGCCAGAGGATAGGCGGGGCCGATGTCCTCCGAGGCGATGACCTGCAGGCGTCGGCAGACCGACAGCAGCTCTCCCAGGGACAGCAGCTTTGCCAAATAGAAGATGGCGGCGTCGGCATCCGAGCCGCGGATCGACTTTTGCAAGCAGGAGAGGAGATCGTAGTGGGTATCGTCGTTAAAGTTGCTCACCGAGGTATCAAAGCTATCCACGTGCTCCTTTTGAATGGTTCCATCGGCGGCGTGGTAGGCGTTCTCAAAGAGGACGATGGCGTGGCGCACGTCTCCCCGGGCGCACTTGCCAACGTAGTCGAGGATCTCCTCGGCAACCTGCTTCTCCAGGCCGTTTTCCTCATTCAAAAAGGCGAGGGCGCGCTTCAGGACGGGGCGAAGAGCCTCGGGACGCACCGCGTGGAACTCAAAGAGGGAGGAGCGGGAGAGAATGGCGTTATATACGAAGAAATGGGGGTTTTCGGTGGTGGAGGCGATGAGGGTGATCCGACCGTCTTCCATATATTCCAACAGGGACTGTTGTTGCTTTCGGTTAAAGTACTGGATCTCGTCCAAATAGAGAAGGACGCCTCCCGCGCCAAACATATTGTTGGTTTCGCTGATTACATCCTTCACGTCCGAGAGGGACGCCGAGGTGGCGTTGAGCTTGCGGAAGGTCATGCCGGATTGCTTGGCGATGATCGAGGCCGCGGTGGTCTTTCCGGTACCGGGAGGGCCAAAGAAGATCATGTTGGTAATGCGCCCTCCTGCCAGCATCCGGCGGATCACGCCGCGCTCTCCAAAGAGGTGCTCCTGACCTACGATGCCGTCAAAGTTCTCGGGACGCAAAAGGTCGGCAAGCTGTGCGTTTTTCATGCAAAAACCTCTGCCTTTCTTAGTCGTTGTCTTTATTATAAATCATTTGCAGGATATTTGCAAGGTCTTTTCCGGCTTTTTTTCGCATTTCGGCCACCGAATCCAGCAGGCGGGCACGGCGGGCGGTGGCATTGGTCAGGCAATCCTCCATGCGCTCCACAAGATTTGCCACCGTCAGCTCTGTGGGAAGAAGAAGCTCCTGCCCGGCAGAGAGGGCAAAGGCGGGGATCTTGCGGTCGGTGGCGTTGGTGGGGAGGCCGATGGCGGGACAGCCGGCGGCCGAGGCCAGGATCAGGGCGTGGAGGCGCATGCAGAGCACCAGGTCGCACATACCAAAGAGGGCGAGGGCGTCGGCGGCCTCTCGCAGTTGCACTATTCGCCCCTTGGCTTCCCTTGCCATGGCGCGAGCGGCCGACGCATCGGCGGGGGAGAAGGCGAGAACGAGGGGAATCCTTCCGTGGCGCCGGCAAACGATCCGCACCGCCGCCGAGAGAAGACGGGGCAGGGGAGAGGCTTTGGGGACACTTCGTACCACCACACAAAGGAATCGGCCTTCGTGGAGCAGATGATTTTCCTGTCGCAGGGTCAGGGCACGCCCCGGAGCGGGGGGCGGCAAAAAGAGGGCTACGTCGGCGCTCTCGTGGAGTCGGGCGGCATCGATCCCCAGGCGTTGCAGGGCCTGCAGGGAGTCGGGATCCCGCAGGCTAAGGTAGGGACAGCGGGAAAGCACGGCGGCGCAGGCGCTTTGAGAGGATCCCCTTTGCAGAGGTCCGATCCCCGCGGCGTAGAGGATGGGGAGCCTTCCCAGAAGGTGGGTCAGACGGAGCAGGGTGAGATAATAGAGCAGGGAGCGGCGACTGGTGAGGTCCTGCAAAAGGGAGCCTCCGCCGCAGAGAAAGGCGTGAGAGGAGAGCAGGGCACGGAGAATGGCGAAGGGGTTCCTTCGGGAGGAGCAGGACACACCGAAGCGTCTTGTGCTTTGGCGGGGGGAGGCGGTCAGAGCACGAACGCCCACGAAGGGATCGGTTTGGTGTAAGAGCTCCAAAAAGCCCTGGAGAATGGCGTCGTCCCCCAGATTTCCACAACCAAAATAGCCGCCCACGGTAAGGATTTTTCGGGGTGGTGGGGAGAGCAGACGGTGATAGATGGCCAGGGTGGCGCGGCAGGCACGGTGGGCGCTGAAGTGGGTGTGGATCAAATCGCGTCCCTCGGCGGCCACCCGATGGCGAAGCTCGGCATCGGTCAGGAGGAGTCGCAGATCGGCCTCCAGGGCGGCGGCAGTGGGGAGGGGGCTTCCCCGCCCGCACAAATTGGTGTGCACGGCCTGCTTGGCGGTTTCCCTTCTCAAGATCCCCAAATAGCCCTCGTTGCCGCACAGGATCACGGCGCATCCGCAGGCGGCGGCCTCCATGGCACAGCGGGAGACCCCCACAAAGATGTCCTGCTCCCGCAAAAGGGCAGGCATATCGGTCACGGTGTGGGGCATTTCCACCAAGGGGAAGCCCAGGGTGTGATTGACCGTTTCGGCACGTTCCTTCAGGGCGGCATAGGCGGTGCCCCCGCCGGCAATGGAAAGGCGCAGGGAAAGCCCCTCTCGGTGAAGGATGGGGAGGATCTGCAACAGCAGGGAGGCCCCCAGGGCGCAATCGGCATCCAGACGGCTGGCAAAGAGGATGCGCAGAGGGGCTCCTTCGGGACGGGGTGTGGAAGCGGGATGAAAGAGCTCTCCGTCGATGCCGTTGGGAATAACTCGAATCTGTTCAGGGGGCAGACGGTAGGTATCGCAGAGATAGGAGCGGAGATCCTCGCTCACCGCCAGCGTCATCTGTCCCCAGTAGCAGAGGCCACGCAGAAGGCGGTTGGCCGAAAAATGGGCGTGGGCGGTCACCAGCACCGCCACGTGTCCGCCGTCCCGGCGCGTCCAACGCTCGCTCCCGCGCAGCAGAAGGGCAGGAACACGGGCGTGGGCGTGAAGAAGGGAAAATCCCTCGTTCTTCACCAGCGCACGGATCGTTTTTCGAATCCTCCAAAGGCGCCACAAACGGTGGGTGGGCAGAGGGACCCGATATTGGCGGATCCCTTCGGCCTCCAAGGCATCGGCCAGGCGTCCGCCCCCCGAGAGTACGGCTACCTCCACTCCCGGTGCCGTCAGCCCCCGCGCCAGCTGGGCCACGTGGGTCTCGGCTCCTCCCGTGTCCATGCGGTCGGTCAAAAGCAAAACCTTCATCCCAATCTCCTTTTTTCTTTAGCATACCCGCGGTACGAGGACTCGATACCTTTTTTCTCATTGGGTCTTGACTTTTTCCATAAACGTGCTATAATGGAGATGTGAACCCTACAAAATAATAAAAAGGAGATCTCATTTATGAAGCTTTACGCAAAGGCACTTTGTGCGATCCTGGCAATTTGCATGCTGGCGGCTTTGGCCGTGGGATGCACGGCAGGGGGCAACACCGGTGACGCCACCAAGAAGCCCGGCCAGGCAACCGAACAGCCTGCCGACCAGACCCAGGACAATTTGGACGCCAACGGCTACCTCAAGGATTCTCTTCCCGAGGATCTGAACTTTAACCAGGTGGTTCGTGTGGTTGTCACCGACAACCAGGCGTTGAACGTGTATCAAACCGAGCTTTCGGATAACGTGATCGCCAACTCCATCTTCAACCGTTGCGTTACCGTAGAGGAGCGCTTGGGCATCGAGTTCGAGTGGTTTCCCATGGATGCCAAGTGGAATGCTAACCGCAACAACTTCTTCCAACACATTCAAAGCACCAGTAACTCCGGTGATGCTTACGATGCGCTCTGCACATACAACCTGATGCCCGGTGCTCTGGCTGCAAAGGGATATTGCGAAAATCTTTACGGTACCCGGTATCTGGATCTCTCGGCACCCTGGTGGCCCGAGGATTTCGTAGAGCAGATCGTTGTACACGATAGCCTTTACAGCTTGGTTGAGAACTCCTCCAGAGGTACCCTGTACAACCTCCACGGTGTATTCTTTAACAACACTCTGATTGAGGATTACAACCTGCGTTCTCCCTACGATATGGTAGCTGCAAACGAATGGACGTTTGCCAATATGATGGAGCTGATCAAGGATACCTGGTCGGATCGGAATGACAACGGTATTAAGGATAAGGACGATTTCTTTGGCGTTATGACCGGTACCGAGGCAAAGATCGAGACCTGGTTCTACGGCATGGGATACAAGTATTCCACCAAGGGCGCTTCCGGCGAGCCGGAGATGCTGATGAACAGTAACGAGTACATGGTTTCTTGGCTGGATGTCTTTACCAAGGCTACTGCTACCAACGATTTCTTGATTTGGGACCAGAACGGTCACACCAAGGCGTTCTTTGACAATCGTGCGATTCTGTATATGAGTGCCATCCGTTTGGTAGACAACGGTGTTTCTGCCGGCATTGAGATGGACTACGGTGTAGTTCCGGTTCCGAAGAAGGATGAAAGCCAGGAGAAATACATTACGAACGTGGCCAACTCTCACGACGCTTGGTGCGTTCCGCTGAACGTAAAGAACCGGGAGATGTCCGCCGCAATGATAGAATGCATGGCGTCCGAGTCTTACCGTCAGGTTGCTCCCGTATACTTTGATCAGTGTATTAAGCTGCGCTACGCTCCCGACGGCAGATTGGCAGAGATGTACGATCTGATCCGTAGCTCCATCGTATTCGACTTCTGCGTGATCTACAGCTTTGCGTTTGAAAAGGTTCCGAGAGAGGTTCTGCATGCTTCCGCAAAGAATCCTTCCTCCACTCCTTGGTCTTCTCAATGGGCAAAATACGGTACTGCTTATGAGGCTCAGTTCCTGGAAATTCTGAAGCTTTACGAGTAATAGCTGGAGATAAAATATTTATAACGAACAAGGGAATTCCCGCTGCGGCGGGAATTCCCTTGTTCGTTTTTACGGTATTGTAATTAGTGCCATTTGTTTGCCAGCAGATTGATGTAGAATCCGCCCAGCACCGAGCGTGCTTGGAAGGAGGCCTGCTTTGCATCGTTGGTGTAATACCAGTCGGTGATCGGCACACGGTCCTCGCTCTCGGAGATCATGCGAGCAATCGATTTGTAAACCGCATCGGTGTAGTCCTTGCGGTCGGTCATAACGGTGGTCCAAGCCATCCAGTCCAGCTTGGTGTAAGTGTTGCGGCTGTCCAGTGGAACGCCGTAGGGGTTCATCTTGGAGAGGTAGACCTCCACCTCTTCCTCGTAGACGCTCGCATCAAAGAGTCCCAGCCCCAGGAGGCGGTCCCAGATGATGTTGTACTTCATGCTCCAGGTATCGTCCCGATCAAAGGTGAGGCGCCAGCCCTTGCTGTCCTGCTTTTTGGCATCCTTCACCCAGCGATCGGCCATGTCCTTGGCGATCTCGCCGTAGCGCACGTCACCCGTCATTTGAGCGTAGGCGCCCAGGGCAACGATGGCCTTCAGACTCAGGTTGCAGTTGCGTGCCAGATGTCCCGCAAAGTCGTCGGTGCAAAGCTGGTTTTCGGGATCGTAGCCGTAGACCACCAGGTAGTCGGCCCACTTTTTGAGGAGATCGGCGTTGTCGTAGAGGAGCTCGCAGTTGCCGTCGGCACGCAGAGCCGCGGCCACCGTGAGGATCGCATTTCCGCATTCCTCGATGGGCATCTGAAATTCCGGTTTCAGGATACCCTCACGCAGGCCGTAGACCTGACCCGTGCAATGGGGATAGCGTCCACAGTCGTGGGGCGCGAAAGGATATTGCCATCTTTCATCTCGCGCGAAGGTGAAGAGGGGGCGCATCATGGCGCGAACCAATTCGGGGTTGAAGACCAGGAAGAGGGGGATCGAGGGATAGGTGACATCCAGCGTTGCGAGACAGCCGTTGCTGAAGCACTCCTTGGAAAGGAATTGGAGCTTTCCGTCCACCTCGATGAGCTTGTGGGCGGCAATGGCTTGACGGTACGCCAAAGCACCGATGTCGGCGTATTCGGGAGAGATCGCTTCCATGTCTGCCATCAGCTTTTGGTCGAACTCGGCACAGATCTTTCTTATCTCATCAGCTTCGCTGACCGCGATGGGAAGCATCTGTTCAAAGCTGCCGTACACGGTCTTGTAGTAGGCGTCGATTTGTCGGTCACCGTAGAAGAGGATCGACTGGATATCATCATAAGCGAATACGAAAACGTCATTCAATTTTTTCGAGGTGGCAAAGAGAATGGGGAATTTTTGGTATGGGATCGTTTCCGAGATATCTACAACACAACGGGTGGGCTTTTGATGCTTGAGGAAGAACTGGTGGCGCTTGAAGAATCTTGCCACGGAGGCATTGGGATGCACCAGATGCAGATATCCCCAGTCGATGCGGATGTCATCGCCGTTCTTTTCGAGAATCGGCTGCTCGGTGTTGCCAACCCAGGCGTGTCCCTCCTCGCAGTGCGCGGTAAAGCACTGTTCCACGGCGTCGCCTGCCAGCTCGGCGGAGGCATCTACATAAACTTCAAAGGTGTGGCCCTCTTCCTTGGGAGTGATCTCATAGAAGAGATAGCATACGGGGCGGGAAAGGATCTCCAGGCGATCCATGAGAAGGGGCGAGAGGAATGTGACCTTCAATTCGCACGCGGGATGAGAGAAGGTATAGATGCTGGCGGTGGGGGTGACCTCCAGAGAGGTCTGTTCCAAAGACTTTCCCTCGGGAACGTAGGTGTCAGTGACGTTGCTCTTGCCCATAAAGCGGAAAGGCTTGCCATCCACGGTAAGAATACCGCACATGGATTGGCGGTGTCCTGTCCAATGGCGGGTGTGGTCGTCGGTGAGACGGTCAGCAAAGCTCCAAACGCTGAAGTAGGGATCACTGGTGAACAGTGGAACCGCTACGGGTCGAAAATTCTTTTGCATGATGATTTTCCTTCCTTGGTTGTTTTGCTTTTTGATTATTATACAGGATTTTTGCGAAAAAAGAAGTGCATAAATTGCTGTTTTATATTGTAAATATTGCTTTTTTTCGGAAATTATTTCTCTATTGATTATAACGGTAGATCCGCTCCTCCAAAAGAGCGGCGATGGACGCGTCGTCGATCTTTTTGGTCATGAATCGGATATTGCCCTTCGCGTCCTCCACGAAGCGTGTGGCATCGGCGTTGGGATATTTTTCGGGATTGGAATTGTAAAATTCCAATTTTCCGGCAGGCGTCAAGCCGTAGATTTCTCCCTCGCCCTCGCAGGCAAATTGCACAGCGGTGAGGTCATAGGAGGAATTTCGGTAATGTTCCATGTGGGGATTGTTCTTGGTGTAGAGCTGATAGGACTTGAATAAAGGGTTGTTTTCCTGCGTGTCTTCCAGATCCTCGGAAAATCCAGATACAATGGATTTGCCCAGAACGAAGTCTGAGAGGAATATGGGCACGGGGCAGCTTTCAAAGACGTTTTTAGCTCCCTCATAGTCGCAATAAACGTTAAATTCCCGTCCCTCGGGATATTTTGCTGCCATGGAGACCACGGCGTGCACCTTTTGCTTGACCAGCTCGATGCCCGAAAGAGGACTGTACTCGTCGGGAGGGCTGTCAAGGAGATCCGAGAGGCAGTTGAGCATACCGATGGTGACGATGATCACCTCTTGATCCTCGGCGTTTGCCAAAAGACTGCGGTAAAAGGCAATGTGGGGAAGGTATTTTAACGTTTTGGTTTGAAACTTTTTTGAAAAACGCTCGGCAATATAGCGGTTGTATTTCTCATGTTTCTCGGACGCCATGAAATTGGGATCGGAGCACATGCCCAGAGGAATATTCCCAAAGCCGCAATAGGAGCAGAGGGCGTCCAGGGTGGCGGTGCCGTGGAGGTTGGCGGTGCAGTTGCAAATACCGCCAATCTGAAAATGCAATTCGTTTGCGTAGGAAAAGAGCACGGCAAGGGCGCCCACATCGTCGCAATCGGGGCCAATGTCGGTGTCCAGGATCACGGTACGGGGCTTACTTTTCAGGCTTTCAAACATCAGGCGTCCTCCGGATCGGATCAAAGGGCGATTTTGATCAGGATCTTCTTCACGGGGGCGGGCTGGCCGTCCACGCAAAGGCCGGGTTTGTGAACGTCGGTGGGGAAGAAGATGCCGAACTCTCCCGCGTGGACGATGCCCTGCACAGGGGCGTTGTGGTCGCGGAAGAAGGTCATGTCCTTCTCCTCGATGTAGGGGGTCTCGATCTCGGTATTTTCGGGATAGGAAAGATCCATGCGTTCCGCGCCGACCTGAATATACTGAATGTCGATGTAGCGGCGGTGGGCTTCATAGCGGGCTTCGGAGGGGAGCTTGGAGGTGTATTCTTGCACCGAGGCATAGAGGCAGTCGCCATCGATCTCGTAGCGACCCGCAGGGAGATCTTCCTTTGTGGCGCGCTCCAAAAAGGCAAAAGCCTGGGCAAAGCGGGGGTGTAAACCGTGGTACAGGGCGTGGTTGTTCAAAGAATCAAAGATCATGGCAGGGCACTCCTTTGGTATAAGATTGCTTTGATTATAGCACGGTTTTGGGTGGTTTGCAATCGTTTTTTACTTTTTTTAAAAGTTTTTTTGGGGGAGCGTTCGGAAAATGAAAAAAAGCCGTCTTTGACGGGGTCCTGCCCTTGACAAAAATTTTGGGGTATGCTATAATAAGGAGATGAAAGAAAGGAGGAAGCTCCATGGCAAAAGCAAAATGGAAGGGTGGAACCCTGCTCGCCCCCGTGCCCCCCGCGCTGGTGACCTGCTCGGATGGGGAAAAGGACAATCTGCTCACGGTGGCCTGGACGGGAATTGTGAATTCCGATCCCCCAAAAACCTATATTTCGGTGCGACCCTCCCGATTCTCCCACAAGATCATCAAGGAGAGCGGCGTGTTCGCCATCAACCTCACCACAAAAAATTTGGCTCGCGCCACCGATTGGTGCGGCGTGTATACCGGTGCCAAGGTGGATAAATTCGAGCGATGTAAGCTCTCCAAGGAAAGTGCCAACGAGATCCAATGTCCCATTCTTGCCGACGCCCCCGTAGCTCTGGAATGTCGGGTGACCGATGTGATCTCCCTTGGCTCTCACGATATGTTCCTGGCCGACATTGTTGCCGTTGACGTGGAGGAATCCCTCATCGGCGAGGACGGAAAGCTCCATTTGGAGCGCGCGGGACTGATCGCCTACGCCCACGGTGACTATTACGAGCTTGGCAAGCAGTTGGGGCACTTTGGGTACTCGGTGGCAAAGAAAAAGAAGCCGCAGAAGAAGAAAAAATAAGGATATATAAGACTTGTTAGCCACTTTTTTCTTTGACCTTATAGGCGCAAAGAAAAAAGTTCGCAAAAAAGAA
>JAEIGA010016386.1_pt1 | contig 11279 bp, 14 predicted proteins | sample 9270691 | NCBI WGS metagenome assembly JAEIGA01 (sample SAMN17057246, study PRJNA624740) | gut metagenome | biome: biome; isolation source: fecal sample | host: Bos grunniens | place: China: Xizang | collected 2019
ATTTGCTTCAATTCCGTACAATTTTCGCACAGAAATGCGTTTTTCTGTGTTAGAATACTTATTTTTGTTTAAAAAACTGTATGGTTGATAATATCCTTGTGCGTCTTGCTGATCTTCAATCATATAATCCGCAAGTCCTGCACCATTACCATTAATATCCATTACGATTGCTTTGAAATTAAATAAGGCATCCATCTGTTTAATATATATGGCTTGGTTTTTAAAGTGAGTACTATTCATCAGCTTAATGTTAACCAAATGTATTTTATATCTTTCTCCTGTTGTGTAAACCTTAAATATTAATGCTACAGTTTGGTCGCCTTCAAATCTCGCAACGTCGACTGCCATTATATAGAAACCATCTTTAAAATTAGCTTCCGGTTTAAACTCAGGTCTAACTAATTTTCTGCATTGAGATATTAATTCATAAGAATAATAACTGTCTTCACTTCCTCCTGACCATACTGACATATATTCACGCAAGAATGATTCAAGTTTGTAAGACGAGTTCTTTAATTTTTCCTGAACTTTATCAGGAGATAATAAACTATGCATTACTGGGATTCTGAAATCCCCACCAAAACAAAATGCCTTGTTTGGATCTATAGCCATATCTACCAATGTTTCTAAAGTTCTATCGTGAGCATAGGTTCCACGATATCCAGCTGTAGTAATCATAGTTTGTTGTGCATGCGGTTCTGTTGGATTAACAATACCCGCCACAGTTCTACGGTCTACGTTCATCAATGGAATAATAATTTCGTTTACTTCGTCTCCATCCATTAACGCAAACTCTTCCAGTGTACCCCAGTGTCTACGTCCACCACGGGCTGCATTACTTGTAGCAACGATGTCCATATGACTGCCATTCTTTAATTCAAGCTCCGCGTAGTCAGAACCAAAGTTACCATATTTCTTTTTAGCTTTATCCACATCACTTATATTAAGTTCATTAACAAAAAATGGGAATAGTCTAAAGATTTCATTTGTTTTTTCCTCGATGATTTGTGCCGCTTGCTTCTTTGTATCTGCACAGGTAAATCCCTTACTTGCAGGAAGCATTATACTACGAATCATGTTAGATATAAAGTTTAAGAATGATTTAGAATACGCACGAGGGAATGTTCCAGATACTTCTTGAAATCTCATACATACTCTTAAAAACACTCTTTGATAGAAGAATAATTTGAAGAATGAATCCTTTGGTGTAATTACATCAATCAAATAGTCTGGATATAGTGTAAATAGTGTTACTATATCTTCCATTTGTTGTCGATGTGAATCAACATAAGACGGAGTAATTACAATATTATCTTCGTCGTTTCTTTCGAGGATAGTAGTGTAATACTCGTCTAAGAATTGTTCCATTTCATTACTTGAATTCATTTTCTACCTGTCTAAACATGGCTTCTAATTCTTCTTCATTTAAGGTTTCTTCTATTTCTATATTTTCTTCACCATTACTAGCATATAAAGCTTCTAAATCATCGTCATCTATAATTGTACCAGCTTCATCTGCTAATGATTTTTGGTTATACATTTCTGTAGCCGTTTCTTGTGAGTCGTTGAATAGTCTACGAACATATTGTTGCATATTCTCAATAGTCTTGTCTACAACATCACGGCTTTCATTTATACGATAGTTTAATACAAAACCTTTCTTCTCTAAATAAGAAACAAGTTCCGAAAGAGTATTAATGCTATCTTCGTTATTTGCAATCTCATTACCAATACCAAGCTCTTTCATTAATGTATTGTATGCTTGTAGGTAAGATACTGCATCTTTAGTATTACCTGCAGTAATTGACTTATCCGATAATACAGAGATCTTTGCAAGCTTACGAATAACGTCTTTACGAGCCTCATCCTTAAATGGATAATGGCTTAATGTATGTCGTTCGTATTCTTCCATGCGTAAATAATCATCTAGCGTTAAATCACTACTAGCACCCCACTTCTTACGAAGATATAATAATAAATCAGAGTGCATGTAAGTCATCTTATCAACTAGACCATTATATTCACGCGCTTTCTTCCACAAACTGTTTACTTGTTGCCAGTTACTATCTTGATATTCCCCGTTACGCATTTCATAGCAGTAATCAATAAGTAATGGCCCCAGCTTTTCATAATCCTTTTCCATTTCAGCCCATCTATTGGCATCAAATGGTAAATCTAAATATTGACACATCTTATCAACGGTCTCAAGTTTATATCTATCTATGTGTTGCCCCATACACATAACACACATGATGGCAGCCCCATTGATTGAGTAAGGACATGAATTAGATGTTGGAAGATATAGTTCTAAAGGTTGTTTTTCTCCACATACGGGACAAACCCTATATTTTCCGTCCATAATTATTCACCTCTATTCATTAAAGTAAGCAACTTATCTGTAATCTTTAAAGCAAGGTAATCTTCTAATGGCATAGTCTCTATACCATCTTCAGTTTCTCTAATAAATACCTGTATCATATTTATTTGCTCTGCAGTTACAACAATTGGTTTACTTAGAGTTTTCTTTAGCAGCTCTTCTAGCACGTCTTTCCTCCCTGCGTTTTTCCTTTTCTATTTTTTCGAGTTGAACGCAATCTTTACAAGTATCTTTCCACGTTCCATCCATGTTTTGTCCAAAGTTTAATTCATCTGCAAATAATTGCTTATGACACTTATCACAGATTTTCCACTTTGTCATTGTTTTCATAGTACCGTCTGGTTTAAATTGTTTTTCATTCCACCACAAGTAAGCGTATTTAACCACTTGTTTAGAAATATGTTGTTTCCATATAGTGCTAATATAATTAACGCTATAAGACTTACCGTTAATTTTAAATAGTTCTTCAGCTATTTGCTCATTTGGAATCTTGTCTATCTTACGAATTAAAATATGTTCATGCTCTGGACTCCATCTAACTCGATGTAATAACTCGTCTAGGAAATCGTACATACACCACCAAGGATGATATGGATTATCTATTGTTTTAGCCTTCATGCCTGAATAATATTTAAGCATGTTATATATATGTTGCCAATTTCCAAAGTCTATCATCATTTCACCAGGACATAGAACATGAGGTCCTATACACATACCAAATTCATCTTTAGGTTCAGTGTATCCTTGGAAGTTCATGCCAGAACAGATAACCGGTTTAAAAATATCTTTTAGAATAAATTGTTCCCTACGAAGATCTACCATCCATTCACGTAAAAAGTATTTAGTTTGATATGTTGGAACCAAACTTCTATTAAAATCTATATCACGTTTTCCCTCTAAAACATCTTTGCAATATTGATATTGCTCTGTGATACAATCAATAGCTTCCCACAAATCTTTCATACCAGGAATGTCTGCATCTTTTTCTCTGTCTATTCTTGGTTTAGGTACTTTGTAAATTGAAAGTTCCTTATTTCTTTGTACTGTACTCTCTCCTAAAGTGGATTCTATAAGTTCCTCATAACTAACTTTCTTTTTACTTCCTTGTTTTAATTCTACTTCGGCATCTACATCTTCTGCATATAGAAGATAGTTAGCCACTTTATCTAATTCTGAAGGTGGGTATCCGTCTAACTCACCATTTTCAGCTAAGAAATTAACTAGCCCCACTCTTTCTTGATAGGCCTGTAAGTTATAATCTAATTTTTGTGCTACTTTCATATTATTCCTCCGGCCCTCTATACACAACTACCATACTTGGAAATGGGGCACTATTTTTACTGTTACCAAATTTTAATCGTCCTTTCAAAAATCTTATTTCAGCTTTATGATATATATACTTATGGAAGTATATTGTATCCGTTCTTGCTGGTATTAACATAACTACTGTTGTATTAGGCTTACATCCCTCAATATAAGCTTTACGTACCCAGTCTTTAATAGCTTTACCATAAGGAGGATTACAAAATACTATTTCTCCTTGCCAATCTTGTAATAAACCATCATCTTCTTCCGTATAATATTTATTACACTTATGATTACTATCATCTGCACATGGATCTAATGTAAATCCAAACTCAGCATTTAGTTCATCAAAAAAGTCTTGAGGAGTACTCCATTTATCATCTTTACTGCTAAACATAACTTGTATATTTTCCATTTTCTTCCTCCCTATCCATTCACTATATATATAATATCATACTTTTTTAATTTTGTCAATAGGAAAATTAAAATTTTTGTAAAAAAAAGTATTGACAAAAAGAAAATTATAATATATAATATAGATGTAAAATAAAAATGATAATAAGAATAGGAGGAATAGTATGATTACAATGAAATATGAAGTATTAATGCTTATAATGGCAATAGAATTAATAGTTATATTATTAGTACAATGGTTATATAAGGATAGTAAAAGGGGAGAAATAATTAAATGTAAATATGAAGTTATTTCCAAAAAGACTGGATATCATTATGATTGTATAGCCATAAGAGAAAACGAAGAATATATATATGAGATATTAATATATAATAACTTTACCGGTGATAATGAATGGCATCCATACAATAATTTTATATTTTTGAGTGAATAGAGTTTACAAAAGGTTCGTAATAGTATTATAATATAATTGTAAAATTAAAAAAGGAGGAATATTATGTGCAAATTGCTTAATAGAGTAGTATACGGTAAAAGTGAAACACCTAAGTTTATATCATCTAAAAACCGTTGGTTATATAAAAATAAATGGGTAGATAGTGATAGAGCATATGAAGTATTATCAGGAAAACAAGTGAGATATACATATGAATTAATTAAAGGTAATGTAGCATCATTTGGTGAATTAGATAGTTTTGATGATGTTGTAAGTATGATGTCTCAATATCCTACATATATAACATTTCCAGATTTAACTCAATTTAGTATGCAAGAAGTTGATATTCTTTTAGGAATCCAACATAAGTATATTGAAGAACAAGGCAAAAAGATTCGTAAAACAATATATGAGTCAAATAAAGAAATAGACAGAATCCAAACTAAACTTTGGGGGTAAAAATGCGTAACAGATACGATATAAGATTTTATCAAAACCAGCCCGGAGAATTGTGTGTATGGATTAATGATAAAATGAGAGAGCATGAAACTTTAAAAGGAATTATCACAACGGGGATTACGGCCGAATATGCCAACTCGTTCAAGAACGACTTGACTGACGCGATGCGTCAACTGGCCGTTCGATGGGAAGAAATTCCGACATTTTTAGATAAATGGCTAAAGTTTTTAGAAGAAAATCGCTCAAAAGAGTTTACAGACGGTTAAAATTAATGTTATAATAAATGTGTAAAATGAAAAAAGAGAAAAAATAAATCTCAGGAGGTACTACGCTATGGTAGAAGTTAGTAAAAACATTGCAGCCCAATCCCTCAAGTGGCTAGAAGTTTTACTTGACGAAAACGACGCGCTTAGTAATGAGGAAAAAGGGCAAATACAGACGCTCATTAATTTCTGGCGCATGTACTGTTCATTTACGAGCGAATAGTTTTTCGAGGAGGTGCGAAAGTTATGTTGCAAGCGTTCCTATATGGCGCAGCCGGCATGGCAGGTGCATTAATCGTGTACACTGTGTATGACGGTATATTCACTTTCTGTGCTTGGATGCATTCACGAAAGAATGCGAGCGCAAACTCTAAACGCCGAAAGCGTTAGGAGACACGTTGTGTAGTCCCAAACGCAACAACGGAAGTTCTGTATTGCATTTTATGTTTACAGAAACTTCCGAAAACTATTATAATTAAATTGTAAAAAATAAAAAAAGAAAAAATATTTTCTTTCGGGCATCCCTTTCACCCTTTGCCCAATTTTTTACGCAAATGGGGAAAATAAAATAGAAAGAAGGACTGCGCGCAGACGCAGTACCGTAGGAGGATTTTAATATATGAAACCAAGTTATGTAGTTTACGAATGTGAAAATTGTGGAAAATTATTCTACAGAGAAGTAAAAGAAGTGCTTACAGATGATGCAGAACACTGCGAAATTAACGTAGCGCTTATCGCGGAAAAAGATACAAACGATATCGAAGAATTTCCAATGTGCGAATGCGTAGGCGGAGATGGCGGATACATCATCGGCAGCGTAAAAGAAACTCCCACAGAAGTGGCTGAGTAATTTTCGAAAAGCCACAAACACCTTTGAGTGGGAATACATAGATACAACCAACTACGTGGCAATGGTCAGGGGCGTAGATGGCGTAGTTATTTACTTTGACCCGCAAACTATTGCTCAGAGCCAGCTTCTTGGCTACACAGCTGAGCAATATCCGGCGTATAGAATTTTTTATCAGAACGGTTTAGCCGAGGACATGATTGACGCTTGGGGCGTCATCCCTACGGCGCACTAAAACGCTAAGCGTTACACCCTTTCACCCTTGTGTAACATGCTGGCGTTTTTTTGTGTAAACAGAGTGTAAACCATTTCAAAAAATAATTTTGTAAATTCGGGTAGGTGCTTGATGATATATACGAACATTTGTACGAAAATTTACTTAACCCACCCCCCACGATACACCAGGTGGCGTTGTAGGTGGTTGAGTGTTTGGGGTGGTGGTTGTCAATATGATTTTAAAAAAGTTAAAAAAAAGTTAAAAAAGTTTTAAAAAAGTATTGACAATGCTTTTTTAATTTAGTATAATAAGTATGTAAGATAGAGAAAGGCATATACTATCTTATAAATAATAAAGATTAAAAAAGAAAGTGAGTTGAAAAGATATGCAAAAAAGTAATAATAAAGGGGTTTTAAAAAGAATTAAGTGGGAGAATATAATTACTATACTAATGATTATATTTGATTTATATGCTATTTATACACATATACAATTAAACGGATTTTATAATGAGTTAGGGTTTGAGTTCTTTATATACTTTGGTTTAACTTTTGGTTTAAGATATATGATTAAAGATATAAGAAAAAACTTTAAAGAATATATAAGTATATTCTTTGAAAATTAAGACTTAAAAAAGTCTTTTTTTTATGTTATAAAACTTGACTTTTAAGGGGTTTTAGTATATAATATATATTAAGAAAGGGGGGTTAATATAATGTTATATAAAAACACTTTCTCTTATAAACTTGATAGACTATGTCAAGATATAAGATTATACTTGAATAATCAAAAAAGTGACTTATCTCTAACTGAAAATGACTTTATGTTAATACAATATACTTATAACTTATATAAAGATATTTTAAAACATTATTATATAGGTTTTAAGTTCTTAAACAAAACAAATAGAGAATATAAAAGATATTATAAAAAAACAATTTTACCACTTTTTAAAGAATATTATAGTATAAAAGAATTGACACTTATATAAGTGTCTTTTCTTTTTTTTTATGGTTTGATCTTGCAATAAAAAAAAGATAAAAAAAGTTTATAAAGTGTATTGACTTATTATAAGTGGTTTGATATAATGTATATGTAGTAAGGTAAAGCAAGACAATACAATTACAACACTTTAAAAAGTTAAAAAGATATAACTAGTTTAATTGACTTATTAAAGATATAATGTTATAATTGATTATGTAGTCAAGCATATATCAATAGACTACTTAAAACACTTGCAAAAAGCACAAAATAAGCAAGGTTTTAAATGTTCTTTGACAATTTAAGTTATAGTTCTAATTCTTTATTTTAGGGGGTAAAAAACTAAATAGAGAAAGAGAGATAAAAGAGATATGAAAAAAATAATTAAAGGCAAAAGAGTAAATATTGACAAGATAAGATATTTACTATTTACTGATACTGAAACAATAGGAAGTATCTATGTAAAAGAAAGTGTTTTACCATTTGAAATAGGTATAAAGGTCTATGATACAATAGAAAAAAAAGTGGTATATCAAAAGAGTTATATTGTGAGAAAGTTCTTTAATGATAAATACATTATGTTAAGCACTTTTAGTGCTACAAAGTACCCACAATATAAAGAAAATATCAAAGACAAAAAAACTTATTTTATTGGTAGTGTTAGAGATATTTATAAGCACATTAAAAATATAATAAACAAGTTTAACATAGGTGTTATGGTTGCACACAATGGGCAATTTGATAAAGATGCACTTGCAAGATTAGGCAACGAATTTGCTTGTTATAATCCTTTTGAGGATTTGGACTTGTTAGATACAATGGAAATATCACAAGTAATAACAAATAGCAAACAATATGTTAATTTTTGTAAAAAGAATAAACACATTAAAAATGCAATGGGGGAAAGTGCTTTTATAACAAATAGTGGAAGGGTTAGACTAACAGCACAAGCAATTTATGCTTATATAATAGACAACCCAGAGTATCAAGAAAGTCACACTGCTTTAAATGATATAGACGACGAAATAAGAATATTTCAAGAGAGTAGCGACTTATTAGGTAATAGACTAGTTAGGTTAAATGTTGCACCTAATTGGCAAGAATACGAAAATTAAAAGGCACTAGAAAAAGGACTATAACTTAAATGACAAAGACAAGAAAGGGTAAAAAATGGAAAGAATAAAAGAAAAAATAAAGAATAACTTGTTTGAATGGGTATGTATTACAAGACTTTTAAACATACACCAAAAGACAAAACTTTTAAAATATTTTTACTAAAAAGACTTGACAAAGTCTTTTTTTATGGTATAATATTAGTGCTTTTAAAGAAAAGACATTATTTGTGCTTATCTTTTCTTTAAAGATTATTTTTTTCATAGGTGTAGCAATTTACCCTTGCTACATCATTTTTTTTGTAAAAAAAAAAAAAAAAAAAAAGAGTACACCCCCCATTATACCATAATTATAACACAAAAAACAAGATAAAAAAAGACTTGACTTTTTCTTAAAAATATGTTATAATAGTGGTGGGTGGAGAGATGGATCAAAAAGCGAACATTTGTTCGCCTGCGGCGGCGCAACGCACCCGGGCGTGTCGCGTGGGAGCTGGAGCTGGGCAACTCCGCCGGGCGTGCCGAAAATCTTGAAAAAAAAAAAAAAAAAAAGATCCTCCCCTTATATTATACCACAACACGCCGGGACTTGTCAAGAGATTTTTGAAAAATTTTTTTGTAAAATTTTTGTAAAATTTGGTTTGTCAAGTCTTGAAATTAAAAAATTTTTATGGTATAATATAATAGGGAGAGGAAGGCGACTAGCGAACAAACGTTCGTGTCTGCCCCCCCAACCCCCCGATCTTTTATTATATCATAAAAGGAGCTGCGTTGTCAAGTATTTTTGTGAAAATTTTTTTAGAAAATTTTTTAAAAAAGTGTTGCATTGTTTTTTTATTTGTGATATAATGTATATGTAAATGAGAAAGGAATACAAAAAAGAAAAATTAAAAAAGTAAAAAAAGTTCTTGACTTTCAAACCTCGTTATGATATAATATATATGTAAGTGAGAGAAAGAGATACAAAAAAAGAAATTAAAAAATCTTCTAAAAAAGTATTGACATCTCAAACTGAATATGATATAATATATATGTAAATGAGAAAAGGAAACGAAAGAAAAAAACTTTCAAAACTTTCTCAAAAAGTCTTGACACTAGACTTAAAAAGTGTTAAAATATATATATAGAGAAAGGGCGATACAGATAGTCAGTGTATCGTTAGGGTGAGAATTATGGCTAAAATGAACGGAATGAACGCAAACTACAAAGAAATCGCAGGAGTTTTAAGAACATTTGAAGGCAACAAAGCATTTGCTAGACAAGTACTAGACAAAATGGTTGAAGCAGGGTCAAAAAGAACATTCAACTCTGTAAATGCTACTTTAGCAGCAATGGCTGGAAAAGGCTATGTAAACAAAGCAAAAGCAGTATTTAACGATAAAATGTTAACTTGCTACACTTTAACTGATGAAGGTATCGCTGAATTAGAAAAACCTGAAGAAACAAAAGAAGATGCTGAATAGCATCTCTTTTTTTGATCTACCAGAGCCACCAGGCTCTTTTTTGGTGCGCTAGCGCAGCCAGCCACCTCTCTATAGGGCCCAAGGAGCTGCATGGGAGCTGCGTTCTGGGAGCTGCGAAATTGCGAAATTTTGTGGTTGGGAAATTTTTGGAGCTGGGAAAATTTTTAATGCCACCGGACCATCCCCCAAAAGCACTAGCCCCGCAAGCGGGCGGGGGCGAACATTTGTTCGTATAAAAGGAGCTGCGTCAACGCTGCCGGGTGTATCACACAAGGAGCTGCGCTTAAAAAAAAAAAAAAAAAAATAGAACCCCTTTTATTATATCATGTTTTGGGTGCGTTTGTCAAGTCTTTTTTTAAAACTTTTTTCAGAAAATTTTCATGTCAAGTACTTGACAAAGAAATTTTTACAGAAAATTTTTTAAATAATAGTTGACAAGGGGGCCTTTTTATGGTATAATAAAGGGTTAGGCCCTTTTTTTTAAAAATAAAACCCTTTTTTGAATATTATATCACGAAATACTTGCGCGTGTCAAGTGTTTTTTGAAAACTTTTTTAATTTTTTTTGAGGTTTTTTAGTTGATCTTTGGTCCTGTGTGTGGTATAATAGATATATCAAATGAAGAAAGGAGATTGAAAATGAGTTGGTCAAACTTTTAGTAAGAAATTACTAAAAAAGACTTGATAAAAGGGTCTAGATGTGATATAATATATATATAAATAAAAAATGAAAGGCACTCTATATTCCATAGATAGAGTGAAGGGTGGTAAATATGGAAAAAGTAAAAGTAACTGAAAACATGGTAGCAGTATTAACTGTATTAGCAGGAAGAGAAGATGGCAAAGGGTTCGCTAGAGAAGTATTAGCAGACGAAAGATTAAAAGGTAAAACTTTTAACGGGGTTAATGCTACATTAGCGGCAGCAGCAGGTAAAGGATTATGCACAAAAGCAAAAGGTGTATTAGGGGACAAAATGTTAACTGTATACACTATCACTGACGCTGGTAGAGCAGTAATTGCTCCAAGCGAAGCAGATGCTGATGCTGAGGAAGCAGTAGAAGGGGCTGAATAGCCCCTTTTTTAATACCTCCAAAATAGGCGAACAAATGGTTGTTTTTGTTTGCTATTTTTTTTTTTTTTTTTTTTAGGGTATACTCCCCCATCTTACAATATTATTATACCACATTTCAAGACCTTTTGTCAACTGTTTTAGAAAACTTTTACACCCCGTTTTTATGTGTGGATGCATCCCCTTAACAACGCGCACGCGCCCCCTCTTGTCAAGTCAAAAGGAGCTGGAAGGAGCTGGGAAATTTAGCGCGCAGGAGCTGGGAAATTTTATGGGAAATACTTGACAGAAGGACCTCGCTTGAGGTACCTCATTACCCCTTATTATTACTACCCGTA
>JAEIGA010016387.1_pt1 | contig 11279 bp, 7 predicted proteins | sample 9270691 | NCBI WGS metagenome assembly JAEIGA01 (sample SAMN17057246, study PRJNA624740) | gut metagenome | biome: biome; isolation source: fecal sample | host: Bos grunniens | place: China: Xizang | collected 2019
GAAAAAGCGGGTCGCGCTGTCGGATGCGGATCAGGAGCTCCCCGCGGTAGCCCACCGAGGCGTTGACTTCGCCCACAAAGCCGTTGCGGGCGATGATCGACTCAACCCGATCGAGGTCGATCATCGGGTGCTCCCCGGGGGTGGATTTTGTCGCGCGGAGCCACCCCTCGACCATCTCGCGCGTGATGAGTTGTCCGTGGGAGGTGCTGTCCAAAATCTCGATCTGCAGGCGATTGATCTTGCGGCTGCTGCGTCGCGTGTGGGCGCGCTCCGCGGCGATGAACATCGAGGTGCCCACCAAAAGCCACAGAAGCCCATGTAATAGCGTGCGCAAGATCTTCTCTTTCATTGTCTTATCGAGAGGTTGAGGGGTTGTTTCTTATCAGCATTTGCGGCTCAGTACCGCCGCCAGATCTCGGCAGCAGGCATCGATGTTGCCGGCACCGAAGCTCACCACCACATCGGTATCCATCACTCCTACGCGGCTTGCCAATTCCTCGCGCTCGAAGATTTGGCAGGGAACCTTTACGCGCTCGGCAATCAGTTCGCTTGTGATGCCGGGGATGGGCTCCTCGCGGGCGGGGTAGATCGGAAGCAGTACCACCTTGTCGGCTTGCGAGAGGGCCTCGGCAAACTCCTCATACAGATCGCGCGTGCGGGTGTAGAGGTGGGGCTGGAAGATGGCCAGCATCCTGCGTCCGGGGAACATTCGCTTCACGGAGGTGATGGCCGCCGAGAGTTCGCGCGGATGGTGCGCATAGTCGTCCATATAGACCTGACGGGGAGTGTTGAGGTAGAACTCGAAGCGGCGCTTCACCCCCGAGAAGGAGCTGAGGGCGCGCATCACCAGATCGCGGTCGAGCCAACCCTTCCGGGCGCGGGCTGCGCACCACAGTGCCGCCACGGCCGCCACGGCATTTTCGATATTCACCCAGCCCGGAATGCCGAGCGTGCACCCCTCATAGACCGCATCGGGCATCACCAGATCGAAGAGGTAGTATCCCCCTTGGGTCAGGTGCAGGTTGCGGGCATAGAAATCGCAGGGGGTATCGAACGAGTAGCGGTAGCAGGAGATCTCGCGGTTACGGATCTCGAGCTCCACGCCGTGTTTGATGATCAGCGAGCCTCCGGGCTTGATCCGATCGATGAACTCCGTGAAGGCCTCCTTCATCTTTTCGTGGGTGCCGTAGATGTCCAGGTGGTCGGGATCGGCCGAGGTGACAACGGCCACATCGGGGTTCAGGCGCAGGAACGAGCGGTCGAACTCATCGGCCTCCACGGCCAGGCGATCGCCTCGCCCCAGAACCAGATTGCTCGAAAAGTTTTTCGAGATTCCCCCCAGGAAGGCCGATCCTTCGCCTGCGGCGCGATGGTTGAGCCACGCCACCAGGGTCGAGGTGGTGGTCTTTCCGTGGGTGCCGGCCACGGCCATCACATACTTCCCCTCGGAGAGGAAGCCCAACATCTGCGAACGCTTTTCGATGCGAAAACCTTGTTCGATGAACCAGCGGTATTCGGCGTGGTCGGTCGGCACGGCCGGGGTGTAGACCACCAGGGTCGTCTGCGGGTCGCGGAAGGACTCGGGGATCAGCTCCACCCCCTCGTCGTAGTGGATCGCGGCCCCTTCCTGCTCCAGCTCCTCACACAGGGGCGTGCGCGTGCGGTCGTAGCCGGCCACCTTGCGCCCTTCGTGCAGAAAGAATCGCGCCAAGGCACTCATGCCGATGCCTCCGATCCCTAAAAAGTAGACATTTCGATATTGAATCTCCATCTTATTGTTCATTCTCTGTGAGTTACCAAATCTTTTTTAGTTCGCGGACAATGCGCTCGGCCGAGTCGCTGATGGCCAACTTCTCGATGTTTTCCGAGAGTCGGCTCAGGCGTTCACGATCGCCAACCAACAGCAGCGCCTCCTCCATGGCCCGCTCCACGGCCTCCGAGTCTTTGACCATCGCGGCAGCCCCCTTCTCAACCAGGGCCATGGCGTTTTTGGTCTGGTGATCCTCCGCCACGTTGGGTGAGGGGACGAAGAGGGTCGGCTTGCCCACCAAGCAGAGTTCCGAGACGGTGCAGGCTCCGCTGCGCGAGATCACCAGGTCGGCCGCCTCGTAGGCGTAGTCCATGCGCTCGATAAAGGCCCCCTGCCACACCTCCTTGTTCGGGTATTTTGCCAGGTGCTCCTTCATCTCCTTTTCGTAGAATTTGCCCGTCTGCCAAATTACCTGCACGGGGCTCTCGCCCTGTAACTCGGCCGTCCATCGCTTGAGCATGTTGTTCAGGGTGCGGGTGCCCAGGGAGCCGCCCACCTCCAGGATCACCGGTTTCTTGTCGGTAAATCCAAAGTATTCGAGGGCCTCGCGGCGATCGGTGCCCCCTTTGGCGAATTTTCCGCGCAGGGGGTTGCCGGTCATTGTGATCTTCTCCTTGGGGAAGAAACGCTCCATCCCTTCGTAGGCCACGCAGATGCGCTCGGCTCGCTTGGCCAGGATCTTATTCGTCAGCCCCGCGTAGGAGTTCTGCTCCTGGATCAGGGTGGGGATGCCCATGTGTTGGGCGGCCCACAAGACGGGGGCCGAGGCGTAGCCTCCGAAGCCCGCCACCACGTCGGCTCCGAACTCGCGGATGATCTGCTTGGCGCGACGGATGCTCTTGACCACCTTGTAGGGAACCAGGATGTTGTGCCAATCCATGCGGCGTTGCAACCCGGCAATGGGAACCCCCTCGATGCGATAGCCCAGGGCGGGGATCTTCTCCATCTCCATCTTTCCCTCGGCCCCCACAAAGAGGATTTCGAGCTTCTCGCCGTGCTGCTCCGCATCTCGGAGCAGGGCTTCGGCTACCGCTACAGCCGGGTAGATATGTCCTCCGGTACCACCACCGGAGAGGATAACCTTTTTCATAATTCAAAATTCAAAATTCAGAATTCAAAATTGCATCTTCAAAACTCATCTTCAATCTTCAAAAAATCGGGGAGATTTTTTCTTGCCTCTATTGTTTATCTTCTCCAATACCCAAAATGTTGAATTTTGAATTCTGAATTTTGAATTGGTGCGTTACCGTCCCCAGCTCTCGCGATCCAGCGAGCGGTAGTTGATTGCCTCGGCAATGTGGGCGGCCGCGATCTGCTCCTCGCCGGCCAGGTCGGCAATCGTGCGGGCCACCTTCAGGATGCGGTCGTAGGCGCGGGCCGAGAGGTTCAGCCGCTCCATGGCCCGCTCCAAGAGTTGGGCCGAGGCGGCATCCAAGCGGCAATACTCGCGCAACATCTTCGCATTCATCATGGCATTCGTGTGGACCCCATCGATCGAGCGGAAACGCTCCTCCTGCACCTTGCGGGCGCGGATCACACGTTCGCGGATCGAGGCACTTGTCTCACCGGACTCGGCCGAGGCCATCTCCTGAATCGAGACGGGGGTCACCTCGATGTGCAGGTCGATACGATCCATCAGCGGGCCCGAGATGCGGTTCATGTAACGATGCACCGTTCCTGGGGCACAGGTACACTCTTTCGAGGGATGGTTGTAGTAGCCACAGGGGCAGGGGTTCATCGAGGCCACGAGGGTGAAGTTGGCAGGGTACTCCACGCTGTACTTGGCGCGTGAGACGGTGATCCGCTTGTCCTCGAGCGGCTGGCGCATCACCTCCAACACCGAACGACCAAACTCGGGCAACTCGTCCAAAAAGAGAACCCCGTTGTGGGCCAACGAGACTTCGCCCGGTTGGGGCGACTGTCCGCCTCCGATCAGTGCCACGGGCGAGGTGGTGTGGTGCGGGGTGCGGAAGGGGCGACCCGTGAGTAGGCCGCGTTGCGACCCCAATTTGCCCGCCACGGAGTGGATCTTGGTGGTCTCGAGGGCCTCGTCGAGCGACAACGGAGGCAGGATCGTCGGGATGCGTCGTGCAAGCATCGTCTTGCCCGAGCCCGGGGCCCCGATCATGATCACATTATGGCCTCCCGCCGCTGCAATTTCGAGGGCTCGCTTGATGTGAGCCTGTCCCTTGACATCGGCAAAATCTTCGGCGTAGCGATTTGCTTCGCCCGTAAACTCCTCGCTCGGAAGCGGGGTTGTAGGGCTGAGGTCTCGATCTCCGTTCAACCACTCGATCACCTCGCGCAGGTGGTTGATACCCAAGACCTCCAGTCCGCTGACCACAGCCGCTTCGGCGGCATTCTCTTTGGGAACGACGATGCGCTTGAGACCCTTTTCGCGAGCCATGACGGCGATGGGCAGTACCCCCTTCACACCTCGGAGCGATCCGTTGAGCGAGAGTTCGCCCAAGAAGAGGGTTTCGCTCAATTTTTCGACCACCACCTGCTCCATGGCCCCCAGGATACCGACGGCAATCGGAAGATCGAAGGCCGATCCCTCTTTTCGCAGGTCGGCGGGTGCGAGGTTTACGACGATCTTCTTGCCCGATACACGGCGCTCACAGTTCTCGAAGGCCGAGCGGATGCGCTCCAGGCTCTCGCGAACCGCATTGTCGGGTAGTCCGACCAGGTAGAGTTCGGTGCCGGTTGAGAGGTTCACCTCTACAGCGACCTCCACGGCGTCGATTCCGACAAGTGCTCCGGCGTAGGTCTTGACAAACATAGGTCGTAATTTGCTAAATAGTTCTTTTGGGTTCGATCCGATTCAGTCGCTTCAAAATTCAAAATCTGATCTCTTCATCTTATTCAAAAAACAACCCTAAAGCGGGGAAATATCAAAATTTTGTTGTAATGAATTTTGAATTTTGAATTTTGAATTAGAACGGTACCTCTTCCTCTCTTGCAGGCGGGGTCATATTGACCGGGCCGACGGCGAATTCGTCGTTGGGCATCGCTCCCAGCGAGGCGTTCGACTCCGAGGAGAAATCTTCGTATTGCTGTGGTGCGGGCATCGCCCCCTGCGCCATGGGGATTCCTGCATCGTCGAGGTCGGCAAAGCGGGTCTGATCCTTCAGGAAGCGCAGGTTGACATCGGTCACCGCACCGTTACGGTGCTTGGCCAGGATGAACTCAGCCATGCCGGCCGTGGGCTGTCCGTCCTCGGTGGTGTTGATGCCGTAGTACTCGGGGCGGTGGATGAAGGCCACGATGTCGGCATCTTGCTCGATGGCTCCCGACTCACGCAGGTCGGAGAGTTGCGGACGCTTCGAGCCGCCTCGCAACTCCGTCGAACGGTTCAGCTGCGACAGGGCGATGATGGGTACGTCGAGCTCCTTGGCGATCGCCTTGAGTGTACGCGAGATGAAGGCCACCTCCTGCTCGCGGTTGCCGCCGTTGCCGGCCTGACCTCCGGTCATGAGCTGCAGGTAGTCGATGATGATGATCTCGATGTGGTTGTGCATCTTCAGGCGGCGGGCCTTGGAGCGGAATTCGAAGACCGAGAGGGCCGGGGTGTCGTCGATAAACAGGGGGGCGGCGCCCAGGGGCTTGGTCGAGGATTCGAGGTGTCGCCACTGCTCGGGCGTGAGGCGGCCACTCTTGATATCCATGCCGTTGAGCCCCGTCTCGGCTACGATCAGACGCATCATGAGCTGGACGGAGGACATTTCGAGGGAGAAGAATCCCACCCCTCGCTCGTGGTCCACGGCGATGTTGCGGGCCATCGAGAGCACGAAGGCGGTCTTTCCCATGGCCGGACGGGCCGCGATGATGATCAGGTCGGAGAGCTGCCAGCCGAGAGTAACCTTGTCGATGTCGCGGAAGCCCGAGGGGACTCCGTTGATCGAACTGCTGTTTTTCGAGGCCTCTTCGATCTGCGAGAGGGCACGAGCCAGGATGTCGTGGGCCGACTGCACCGAGCGCTTCACATGGCCCTCGGCGACCTTGAAGATCTCCCCTTCGGCAAAGCCGATCAGATCCGTTACGTCGGTCGATTCGTCGTAGGAGCGACGCTGAATTTCGGTGGCCGAGCGGATCAACTCGCGCTGCACATATTTTTGGGCGATGATCTTCGCGTGGAACTCCACGTTGGCTGCCGAGCCCACCTTTTGGGTCAGCTGCGCAAGGTAGGTGGCCCCCCCCACCTCTTTGAGCTTTTTCTGCACCTTGAGTCGTTCGGTCACGGTGTAGAGGTCGATGGGCTTTAGTTCGGTCGAGAGCTCCTCGATCGCCTTGTAGATGGTTTGGTGCTCGGGTTTGTAGAACGAAGGGGCGGAGAGGAACTCCTGAACGGTGATGATACTGTCCTTTTCGAGCATCAAGGCACCCAGCACAGCCTCCTCAAGCTCTACGGCCTGCGGGGGGACGGTTCCGATGGGGTCTACCAGCTCCTCGTAGGAGCTTCGGTTGCGGGTAGCGGGGGTGGAGTTGTTGTATTCTTTTGCCATAACGGATTCTTTCACGCAAATTCAGCCCTCAAAATTAGGCATTTGATGTGAATTTTCAAAGCCGCGAAAAGAATCTTTTTTTCAACAACGAAAAGGAGGGGTTATCAACAAGTTGATAATACCTTCGAAAAGGGGGTTACGGATGCTGGATGTTGTGTTTTGAGGCGGCCAGTACAGCGACGCTCAGACGGCAGTCGGGAACCGCTTTTAGAATCGCCTCGCCACACGAAATCAGCGTGGCTCGGGTGGTGAGCACGTCGTCCACCAGCAGGAGGTGTTTGCCGGCGAGGCGTTCGGGGTGGCGCACCGAGAAGATCCCCTCGACATTCTGCCAACGCTCCTCGCGCGAGCGTTGTGCCTGGCTCGGGTTGTTGCGGTGGCGACGGACGCTCCGAAGGTCGCACTCCACCCCCAACTTTTCGGCGATTCCCTGGGCCAAGTACTCCGATTGGTTGTAGCCACGAAGAAGTCGCTTGCGCCAATGGAGCGGAATGGGGATCACCCGATCAATCGAGTGGTAGAGGTCGCTCTCGGCGAGTTCGGCTCCATACCAACGGCCCATCTCCAAGGCCAGGCGCCATTGGTGGTGGTATTTGAAGTCGTGGATCAGGCGGCGCCAACCGCTGTGGGCCGAAAAGTAGAGCAGAGCCGAGGCCTGCTCCACGGGAAGTAGCCCCCAAAAGGAGCGGGTGAGTGGATTGTCGGGGGCGAGCCAGAAGTGGGTCAGCGGAGCCTCGGCAAGGCAGCGTGTGCAGACCATTCGGCTTCCCGAATTCAATTCCCGTTGGCACACGGGACAGCGAGGTGGAAAAAATAGGGCCTCCAGATCATGGGCCCACTCACTGAGGATCGACATCACAGAGAAGCGTTATGTTTTTGAATGCTCCCGCACGAAAGGCCGCGATCTCCTGACGCAGGATCGAGCGGGCGCGTTGTGACGAGGCTCCACTCTCGATCTTGAGAAGGAGTTCGGCCAGGTATTCGTCGCGAATCTTATCCACGGCCGGCGTAACGGGGCCCAGCAGACGTCGCCCAAAGCGTTGGCGCAGTTGTTCGCCCAGCGAGAGGGCGGCGCGGAAGAGCACTTCGCGATCTGTGTGGCGCAAAGTGAACCGAATGAGCCTTGCGTAGGGCGGATAGCGAAAACTCTCGCGTTCGGCGAGTTCGGCCCGGGCCATGGCCGCGTAGTCGCCTTCGACCACGCGACGGATCACCGGGTGGGCGGGGTCGGAGCATTGGATCACCACCTCGCCTTGGCGGTCGCGGCGTCCGGCACGCCCTGCCACCTGGCTCAGCAACTGATAGGCGCGCTCCGAGGCGCGGAAGTCGGGCGAGAAGAGGAGGTTGTCGGCATTGAGGATCCCGACCAGCGAGACCTCTCCGAAGTCGAGCCCCTTGGTAACCATCTGGGTGCCAATGAGGATGTCGGCCTCGCCCCGCTCGAAGGCCGAGATGGCGCGCCGGAAGGCTGTCTCGGAGTTTACTGTGTCGCGATCCATGCGCAGGGTCTTGGCCTCGGGCCAAAGTTTGGCGATCTCCTCGGTGAGTTTTTCGGTGCCGAAGCCGGCGGGCGAGAGGGGACTTTGGTGACACTTGGGACACTCCGTGGGTAGGGGGGTGTGGTAGCCGCAGTAGTGGCACGAAAGCCGTTCGGAGGCCTTGTGGTAGGTGAGCGATACGTTGCAGTGGGGGCAGCGAGGCGTATGGCCGCAGCCGGGGCACTGCACGAAGGGCGAGAAGCCGCGTCGATTTTGGAAGAGGATGACCTGTTCTTTTCGCGCCAAGGCTTCGGAGATACGCAGCCGCAACTCCAGGTTGAAGTGGCTCTTGCGCTCGCCGCGCTTCACCGAGCGCAGGGTGTCGGAGCAGAGGATTCGGGGCAGGGGTGTCCCTCCGTAGCGTTGGGTGAGGGTGCTGAAGCCGTATTTGCCGGTTTGGGCGTGGGTCCAACTCTCGAGCGAGGGGGTGGCACTGCCCAAGAGGGTGCGGCACCCCAAAAGGCGGGTGGCGACCACGGCACAGTCGCGGGCATGGTAGCGCGGGGCGGGGTCGCTCTGCTTGTAGCTCGCATCGTGCTCCTCGTCAACGATGATGAGTTGAAGATTTTTCAGGGGGAGAAAGAGGGCCGAGCGGGCTCCCACGACAAACTCTCCCCCCTCGCTACGGCAGAGATCCAGGTAGGTTCGGGTGCGCCGTTCGGGCGAGAGCTTCGAGTGGTAGGGGGTGACACGGCTGGCGAAGATGCGCTCCAGGCGTTCGACCAATTGGGTGGTGAGGGCGATCTCGGGGACAAGCATCAGCACATCGCCCCCGCGAGCCAGCGTCTCGGCGATCAGGTGGATGTAGAGTTCGGTCTTTCCCGACCCCGTGATACCGTACAGCAGGGCGGTCGGATGCTCCTCGAAGCTCTCCTTCAGCCGATCGAGGGCCTCATGTTGGTGGGGTGAGAGTTCGGGAAGCCGAAAGGCGTGGGCTCCACGCTTGGCCAGCAACTCTTTGTCTCGGGTGCGCTCTCCCTCGCAACCGATGATCAACCCCTTCTTCTGCAAGGTGTTGAGCACCGTGGAGTCGCTCTCGATCAGGCGGCGGGGGATCCACGCAGTGTCGAGCTCGCGCGTAAGTTCTGCAAGGCGTAGCAGTGCAGTGTATTGGCGGGGAGCCCTGCGTTCGAGTTTTTCGAAATGGGGGTGTAACTCCTCTTCTCGAGGGGTGGAGAGGGCCAGGTATCGCTCCGTGCGGGGGCGGTACTCGGCCTCCAAGTGGCTCTCGGCATCGAGTGCCGAGGGTTTCAACAGGGCCGGTAGGGCGATGCGCATCACCTCGCCCAGGCTGCAGAGGTAGTAGTCGGCTACCCACTCCCAAAGGCGTTGCTGTGCGGGGGTGAGCAGTCGGCGCCCCCCATAAAGCAAGCGCACAACACGCTTGATCCGCTTCGCAGCGGGGGGCGTGTTGTGCACTTTCCAAACGATACCGGTGTAGTAGATATCGCGTTTCTGTCCGAAGGGAACCGCTACCGCCATTCCCTCCTCTATGGCCATATCCTCATCGACAGCAAACGTATAGGTCGGCTGTGCCAACGGAAGGAGGATATCGGCGAACTTTGTCATCGCAGTGAGTGGCGAGGAGTGGGCGTTGAGTCCTGGGCCGATGGGGCGCAAACCCCCTCGGTCCCACTCCCGACCTCTATCTGAAATTTAGATCTTGCTCAGGGCCTCGAAGCCGCGACCATAGACACCCATCACGGAGCCTACCGAGATGAAGGCATCGCCGTCGATCTCCTTCACGAGTTTCAAGACATTGCTCGTCTCGCGCTTGCGGCATACAACCATTACGACCTTCGAATCCTCACGCGTATAGCCACCCTCCGAGTTCAGGAGCGTCACACCGCGGTGGGCGTTCTCGATCAGCACCTGGCGGATGCGCTCGAAATCCTTCGAGAAGATGAAGACCTGGTTCGACTGCTGGTTACCCGACATAAGCATGTCGACCGTGTAACCGATGACGGCGGTCATGATAAATCCGTAGATCACAGCGGCCAAACCAAAGCCTACCAGAAGCGACGAGGCGATCACCGTACCATCGACATAGCGCAGGATCTTACCGTAGCTTACCGTGCGGTACTTGTTGATAATCATGGCGATGATATCCACACCTCCGGTCGATCCGCCTTGCATGAAGGCCAAGGCGACACCCGCACCCGAGAACATACCACCGAGGATTACGGCCAATACCGGATCGAGGCCCTCGAAGAGGTTGACACCTTCGAGCAGCGTCTGCCAGAAGTTCAGGGCCACCGACATGAAGGCCACCGTGAAGAGGGTCTTGATGCCGAAATTCCACCCCACGATGAAGCCTGCGGCAATCAAGAGGAGGCCATTGACAACGAATACCATCGTACCGAGCTGGATATCGATGCCGAGGTGCTGGCTGAGGGCCGTGCAGACCACCAGCGAGAAACCGGAGGCACCACCACCCACACCACCGGCAGGAACGATACAGCCGATCCAGCCGAACGAATAAAGGAACATACCCACGGTCATCAGGAAGTACTCCTTGATGAGGGTAAAGATCTTACCTTTGTCCATACCTTTCAATTTGTTTGGTTTTTATCGTTTTAAGTTTGTTTAGCCTTGTTTGGGGGGCAAAGATATATAAAATTCCCCTTGATAGCTCTTTTTGTCCAAAAATCTTTTTTCGAGCCGTTGCCAAAGTTGCTCGTTGCGGATCAAACCCCAGTTGGGCCCGTGGTGGAACCGTGGCGGAGCCTCGCTGGCAAAACGCTCCACAATCAGGTCGGGACGCAGCCTTCGCAGGATCTCCACCACCAGGTCGAGGTACTCCTCCAGGGTCCAAAATCGGAAGGCCGAGGGGTCGAGGTCGTACTCGCGAGCCATGGCCGTCCCCTTGAAGAGTTGCAGCTGGTGGAACTTGACCGTCTTGAGGGGCAGGGCGTTGATCACCTCGCTTTGGCGGATCAAAAACTCCTCACTCTCGCCCGGAAGGCCCAGGATGAAGTGGGCTCCGACATGCAGGCCACGCGCGGCGGTCGCCTCGATGGCCTCTTGCGCACAGCGGAAGTCGTGGCCGCGGCGGATGCGCCTTAGCGTCTCGTCCGAGGTCGATTCCACCCCATACTCCACCGCCACATAGTGGTCGCGGGCGAGCGCTTGCAGGTAGTCGAGTTTTTCGTCATCCACGCAGTCGGGCCGCGTGCCGATGACCAGCCCCACCACCTCGGGGTGAGCCAGAGCCTCCTCAAAACGCGCCTGCAACACCTCGAGCGGGGCGTAGGTGTTCGAGTAGGCCTGGAAGTAGGCCACATATTTCGAGGCCTTGCGATAACGCCACCGGTGGAACTCGATCCCCTCGTTCAGCTGCTGCGTGATGCTCTTCTCGGCCGAGCAGTAGGAGGGGGTGAAGGCTCCGTTGATGCAGAAGGTGCACCCTCCGGTACCGCGTGTGCC
>JAEIGA010016388.1_pt1 | contig 11278 bp, 9 predicted proteins | sample 9270691 | NCBI WGS metagenome assembly JAEIGA01 (sample SAMN17057246, study PRJNA624740) | gut metagenome | biome: biome; isolation source: fecal sample | host: Bos grunniens | place: China: Xizang | collected 2019
GATAATCTTCTGGATGATATCGCTCACATCCTTCTTGCCGTTAGCCTTCACATAGTCGGTCACCACAACATAACCTTTCTGCTTTGCGCTCTGCGCCATAGCAGGCACCGCCAGCATAACCACCGCCGCGAGCAGGAATAAAATTCGTTTCATAAGTTTACGGTTTTTGTTTACATTCACAAAGATAACAATAATTTTGGATTATGAATTTTGAATTATGAATTATTTACTATCTTTGTGGGATATTAATCTGCGCTATCTTTGATAGCGTGCAAAACAGTAGAAAATTATGAAAGCAGCAATTATTGGATATGGAAAGATGGGACGCGAGATTGAGAAGATTCTCATCGACCGCGGTCACGAAGTAGCACTTATTATAGACCTTAACAACGCAGCGGACCTCAACGCCGAGAACCTGGCGAACATTGATGTTGCGGTTGAGTTCACAACGCCCTCAACGGCTTACAACAACATCCGCACCTGCTTGGAGTGTGGCGCGGCGGTGGTAAGCGGCACAACGGGCTGGACATCGCGTCTGGAGGAGTTGCAGACACTATGCAAGGAGAAGGGTGGTGCTATGTTCTACGCATCGAACTACTCGCTCGGCGTAAACCTTATGTTCCGCCTCAACCGCGAGTTGGCACGCCTTGTGAACAACTTTTCGGGTTATAAACTCACTATGAGCGAGACTCACCACACCGAGAAAAAAGACTCTCCAAGTGGCACAGCCGTAACCCTTGCCGAGGATGCTATCGCACGCCTTGACAACAAGAAGGGGTGGGTGAATGAGCCAACGGATGATGATTCGCTCATCGGCATTGAGTCGTTCCGCATCGGTATGAATCCAGGTGAGCATAGCGTGGTCTATACATCGGAGGATGATGTGCTGGAGATTCGCCACTCAATCAAAAACCGCCGCACGCTCGCTCTCGGCGCAGTGGTAGCGGCAGAGTTCTTGTGCGGCAAGAAGGGTGTTTATACAATGGATGATATGTTTTAATCGGTCGGCAAAAGTCGAACAGAGTAACTGAATAAAAAGATGAATAAGATAAAGGCATTTTTTGCAAATAAGTGGGTAGGCTTCACATTGGCTACGATTCTATATGTGTTGTGGTTTGTGGTGTGGGCTGGTTGCTGGTGGGCTTTGATTGGTGTGGCGGTGATTTACGACCTCTACATCTCGAAGTATCTCTACCGCTATGTATGGAGCAAGAACGAGGAGTGGTGCGAGAAGAGCGCACTCTACCGCAGCGTATATGAGTGGGTGAACGCAATCGTCTTTGCAACGGTGGTGGCTTCGCTCATTCACATCTTCTTCTTCCAGATGTATGTCATCCCATCATCTTCGATGGAGAAGACCCTTTTGGTGGGTGACTACCTCTATGTGAGCAAGGTGGCGTATGGTCCAAAGATGCCAAATACACCCGTAGCGTTCCCATTCGTGCACCACACAATGCCGCTATCGCAGACCAAAAAGTCGTTCAGCGAGTGCATCAAGTTGCCATACAAGCGACTGAAGGGTTTGGGCGAGATTAAGCGCAACGATGTAGTGGTGTTTAACTTCCCTGCGGGAGATACCGTATTGCTGGAGAATCAAGCGGTGACATATTACGATGTGTTGCGCGAGTATCAGGCGCAGTTTGGTGCGGAGCAGGGTCGCAAGGCGTTGGAGCGCGACTACACAATCATCAGCCGCCCCGTAGATAAGCGCGAGAACTACATCAAGCGTTGCGTGGCGATGCCAGGCGATGAGATTAAGATTATCGACGGCGAGTTAATCGTAAACGGCAAGCCAGAGGAGTTTATCCCCGAGAAGCAGTATTGCTACTCAATCCACACATCGTCGCCATTGAGCGCCTACGCCATTGAGAAGATGGGCATCACGGAGATGTCGGGTAGCGGCACACACTACTTCTCGCCACTGACGGAGGAGATGGTTGAGCAGTTGCTCAAGATGGATAATGTGATTAGTGTGACACGCTACACCGTACAGGAGCAGTGCTTCCCACACAGCGCAAACTACCCTTGGACAGCCGACAACTTTGGTCCGCTGACTATCCCAGCGAAGGGAGCGACCGTAGAACTCACAACCGAGAACCTGCCTCTTTATGAGCGCATCATAGATGTATATGAGGATAACGACCTCGAGGTGAAGGGTAGCGATATTTACATCAACGGCGAGAAGGCGACATCATACACCTTCAAGATGAACTACTACTGGATGATGGGCGACAACCGCCACAACTCGGCCGACTCACGCTACTGGGGCTTCGTGCCAGAGGACCACATCGTGGGTAAGGCTTCGTTCATCTGGCTCTCGCTGGATGCAAACAAGAGTTTCCCAGAGAAGATTCGTTTCAACAGACTGTTCAACAAAATTCGATAGGCAGAGAGTGGGCGAGATTAAAGATAGTTACCTAACCGTCGAGGGCAGCGCCGAGGCGATATACAAGGAGAAGAGCAGTAAGTTCCTCTGCTACGCCTTCCATGTGGAGAGCGAGGAGGAGATTGCCGCCTGTCTGGAGCCCTTGTATAAGCGTTACTACGACGCTACACACCATTGCTATGCGTGGAGGCTCGGTCCAGAGGGCGAGAGGTTCCGCGCAAATGATGATGGCGAGCCTTCAAGCACGGCGGGGAAGCCCATACTGGGTCAGATGCTCTCGCGCGAGATTACCGATTGCCTTATTGTCGTGGTGCGTTACTTTGGTGGCACGAAGTTGGGCGTACCTGGGCTTATTGCGGCCTACAAGGAGTCGGCGGCAGCGGTGCTGGACGAGGCGAAGGTGGTGGAGCGCACGGTGGATAAGCATATCTTTATCGAGTATCCATACATCGTGATGAACGATGTGATGCGTATCATCAAGGAGGAGCAGCCAGTAATCGAGGAGCAGATATTTGACAATCTCTGTTCGATGCGACTCGCTATGCGATTGAGCAAGGCGGATATTCTGCTCGGCAGATTAAGAAAGGTTGAAGGGGCAACGGTAGAGGAGATTTAGAGATGTCACACGAAAACAAGATATACATCAAGGGTGCGAGGGTTCACAACTTAAAGGGTGTGAGCCTCGAAATTCCACACAATACGCTTACCGTGGTGACGGGTCTGTCGGGCTCGGGAAAATCAACCCTCGCCTTTGACACAATCTTCGCCGAGGGTCAGCGCCGATATGTGGAGAGCCTTTCGTCGTATGCGCGTCAGTTCCTGGGTCGCGTGACAAAGCCCGATGTGGACCTTATCTCGGGCATCGCGCCAGCCATCGCCATCGAGCAGAAGGTGAACACACGCAACCCACGCTCGACGGTGGGCACATCGACCGAGATATATGACTATATGAAGTTGCTCTACGCCCGCGTGGGACACACATTCTCGCCCGTATCGGGCAAGGAGGTGCGTTGCTATGGCGTGGATGATGTGGTGGGACTCATAACCGAGAAGGGAATGGGCGAGAGGGTAGTCATCACCTCGCCGCTACATCTAAAGGAGGGTCAGGGACTTATCGAAAAGTTGCTGCAACTCTTGAGCGACGGCTTTATGAGGGTGTGGATTGGTGGCCAGACACTCACCTTCGAGGAGTTTATGCCAACAATCAACGAGGCGACCCGCGCCGAGGATATACATATAGTGATTGACCGTCTGCGCGTAGCGGAGGATGATGATACGATGCTGCGTTTGCGTGACTCGGTGTCGCGAGCATTCAGTTATGGCGACGATGTGTGCGAGGTGATTATCGGTGGTGGCGAGCCACAGATATTCTCATCACGCTTTGAGGCTGACGGCATTGAGTTTGAGCAGCCAACGGAGCACCTATTCAGTTTCAACAACCCCATCGGTGCGTGCCCGTTGTGTGAGGGCTACGGCAAGGTGGTGGGCATTGACGAGGATTTGGTTATCCCCGACAAGAGCAAGACCATATACGAAGATGCCGTTGCCTGCTGGCGAGGCGCTACGATGAAGAAGTGGAAGGAGCAGTTGATAAACACCGCCTACCTCTTCGACTTCCCAATACACGAGCCATATTACAAACTTTCGGCAGAGCAGAAGTTGTTGCTGTGGCGCGGAAACGAGTATTTCCACGGTCTCAATGACTTCTTCCAATATATTGACAGCGAGCGTCGCAAGATACAGTTCCGCGTGATGAAGGCGCGCTATATGGGTAAGACCACTTGCCCCGAGTGTGGCGGCAGCCGTCTGCGTAAGGAGGCGCTCTATGTGAGGGTGGGAGGAAAGAACATCGCCGAGTTGGTAACGATGAATGTCGATTCACTGATTGACTTCTTTGCAAACCTCTCACTTGACGAGCACGATGAAAAGACCGCGCGACGCATCATAACAGAGATTGAAAACCGACTCTCATACCTCTCGGATGTGGGACTTGGTTACCTGACGCTTGACCGCCTCTCGGCGACATTGTCGGGCGGAGAGAGTCAGCGAATAAACCTCTCAACATCGCTCGGCAGCAGCCTTGTGGGCTCACTCTACATTCTGGATGAGCCGAGCATCGGTCTGCATCCACGCGACACACACCGACTAATCAAGACCCTCAAGCAGTTGCGCGACCTGGGCAATACGGTCATCGTCGTGGAGCACGAGGAGGAGATTATACGCGCCGCCGACCACATCGTGGATGTCGGCCCTCGCGCCGGCGAGATGGGTGGCGAGATTGTCTATAATGGTCCATTTGGCGAGTTGGAGGGGGCGGAGCGAAGCCTCACGGCGGACTACATCACACGCCGCCGCAGAATAGATGCGCCCGCAACGCCTCGCGGCTGGAGCAATGCTATCACGATTAAGGGTGCGAGAGAGCACAACCTCAAAAATATAGATGTGAAGATTCCGCTGGGTGTGATGACCTGCATCACGGGCGTGAGCGGTAGCGGAAAGTCATCATTAGCGAAGGGTATTCTATATCCAGCCCTGCGCCGAGAGTTGGCAGATACAGGTCTAAAGCCTGGCGAGTTCAGCGCTCTGGAGGGCGACTTGCGACTTATCGGTGCGGTGGAGATGGTGGATCAGAACCCTATCGGCAAGTCATCGCGCTCGAACCCCGTAACATACCTGAAGGCATACGATGAGATTAGAAAACTCTATGCCGAGCAGCCACAGGCGGTGCATACTGGCTTAACGGCAGCATCGTTCTCGTTCAATGTGGCGGGAGGTCGCTGCGAGGAGTGTCAGGGTGAGGGTACTATCAAGGTGAGTATGCAGTTTATGGCGGATGTCGAACTTGTCTGCGAGGCGTGCCACGGCAAGCGCTTTAAGGATGAGATTCTGGATATCAAGTACCGCGACAAGAATATATATGATGTACTGGAGATGAGTGTGGATGACGCCATCGAGTTCTTTAAGACCGATTGCAGCAACTCCACTTGCCGCCGCATCGTCGAGCGCCTGCAACCATTGCAGGATGTGGGCTTGGGATATATTCGCCTCGGTCAGTCATCATCGACATTGTCGGGCGGAGAAAGCCAGCGCGTGAAGTTGGCGTCGTTCCTTGCCAAGGATAGCGCATCGCGACCCATCGTGTTTATCTTCGATGAGCCTACGACTGGACTCCATTTCCACGACATAAACCGACTGCTAAAGGCGTTCAACGCGCTGATTGCAAATGGTCACACAATCGTTATCGTGGAGCACAATATGGATGTCATCAAGTGCGCCGACTGGGTTATCGACCTCGGTCCAGAGTCGGGCGACAATGGTGGCGAGATAGTCTTTGAGGGCACACCGCAGTAGTTGGAGCGTTGCGAGAGGGGTTACACTGGTCGCTTCCTCAAGGAGCATAACAAGGCGCAATAGGCGCACAAGCAGAAGGAATGAAAGAATTTGAAACATATACTCTACCCAACGGCATAAAGGGCATACATCGCCGCGTGAAGTCGAGCATCTCGCACTGCGCGCTGGTGGTGAATGCGGGTACGCGTGACGAGTTAAAGAGCGAGTACGGCTTGGCGCACTTTGCCGAGCACGCCATCTTCAAGGGGACAACCCACCGCAAGGCGTATCAGGTGAATTGCCGATTGGAAAACCTCGGCGGCGAACTCAACGCCTACACCACAAAGGAGGATACCACGATACACGCCACAACGCTCAAGAGCGACTTCTCGAAGGCGGCGGAACTCATCGCCGATGTGGCTTTCCACTCGACATTCCCCGAGAAGGAGTTGCAGAAGGAGCGCGAGGTGATTGTGGATGAGATAAATACCTACAAGGATTCGCCCGCAGAGATGATTTTCGACACCTTCGAGGATATGATTTTCGCGGGGTCGGAGTTGGGGCACAACATCCTCGGCACGAAGGCTGCGCTGATGCGTCACGATGGCGATGCGATACGCCGATTCATAGGGCGCACGCACACCACCGACCAGATGGTCTTTTCCACCATCGGCAACCTCTCGTTAAAGAGCGTGCAGAGCGTAGCAGAGCGATACTTCGGCAGCAAGGAGCCCACGAAGCGCACATTTCAGCGCTCGGCGCCCGCAGAGGTGGAGCCATTTGAAAAGACCGTCACGAAGCACACCCATCAGGCGCACTGCATCGTAGGTGCAAGGGCGTATGACATCAACGCCGAGAAGCGCTTGCCGCTGGCATTGCTGGTGAACATACTGGGTGGTCCTTCGGCGAACTCGCGTCTGAACATCCTGCTGCGCGAGAAGAACGGACTATCGTACAACATCGAGGCAAACTACACGCCATACAACGATTGCGGTATGGTGGCAATATATTTTTCATCAGACCACCACAATGTCGATTACTGCCGCGAACTCATCGCAAAGGAGTTGGAGTCGCTACGCACAGCGCCACTCTCGTCGCGCCGTATGGCGATGACCAAGCGTCAGTTCCTGGCGCAGATGGCCATCTCGATGGAGAACAACGAGGGTTACATGCTGGGTGCGGGCAAGAGTTTTCTGGTGCACGACGAGATTGACACGCTTGAGGAGGTCTATCGCAAGGTATCTGCCGTAACTGCCGAGCAGATTATGGAGGTTGCGGAGGATATCTTCTCGAACACATCGACACTTTTATACCTATAAATATGGATTTACTGGAGAAATACATACACGACAACTCCTCGCCAGAGGATGCTCTGTTGCACGAGTTGGACCGACAGACACACCTGCAAGTGATTAACCCACGAATGATTTCGGGGCATATTCAGGGCAAGTTGCTGGAACTGCTCGTTAAGATGTTCCGCCCGAAGAATATCCTTGAGATTGGAACATTCACAGGTTACTCGGCGCTCTGTATGGCAGCGGGCCTGGAGGAGGATGGCGTGATTGACACCTGCGAGGTGGATGACGAGTTGGAGCCTATCGCACAGTCGTTCTTCTCGCGTTCGGCACACGGTCACAAGATTCATCACCACATCGGTTCGGCGCTGGAGATTGCACCCAAGTTGGGCAAGCAGTTTGACCTTGTCTTTATCGACGGCGACAAGCGCGAATATCCCGCCTACTACAATATGCTGATGGACAACGGCTTGGTGCATAGCGGCTCAATACTTTTGGCCGACAATATCTTGTGGTATGGCAAGGTGGTGCAGCCAGTGGCGCACAACGACCTGCACACGCAGGCGCTCATAGAGTTTAACCAAATGGTAGTGGAGGATGATAGGGTAGAGAGCGTTATTCTGCCATTGAGAGATGGAATCAACATCATCAGAGTGAAATAGTATGAAACGACTAACCCTAACACTTTTTGCAGTGCTGGCGTGCGCCACGACCTGGGCGCAGGAGATTCCTGCATATTACTTTGAGAACGGCTACCTCGAGGATAAGATTGAGAAGATAAAGAAGAATATTGAATCCACCCAGGAGGGCGTCACATTCCCATACCTAACGGATGGTCACTGGCGCGACAATGGCAAGCAGTCGTTCCCGCTCATCAAGCACATTGGCGAGCAGGTAAACCTGCCATTTACCGTATATGGTGGCGACAACATCTTCGCATTCGGCACAAAAGAGAGCGCGATGGAGGAGGCGGAGTACTACCTTAAGGTGATGCGCGACTACGGCAAGGTCTTTGGCGTGAAGGGCAACCACGACATCACCATCCGCAACGGCTGGCACGACGAGGGTGGCTACACCGCAACGCAGAAGGAGATTTACGACTACACCACACGCCCAATCGCCAACCTCGTGAAGGGTGTGGAGGGCGAGTGCTACTACTATTGGGATGATAAGAAGCAGGGTGTGCGTTACATCGTGCTCGACCTCTTTGAGAATATCAACACCTCGATAAGTTGGGGCGTGAACTATGGCTTCTCGCAGAAGCAGGCGAACTGGCTGGTGCAGAAGGCTCTGAAGTGCAAGGATAAGACGCTTGTGGTATTCACCCACGCACCAATCGACCCCAAGTTAGGCGGTGCGGAGATGATGAAGTTCCTCCACGAGTTGTTTATCGCAATGCAGAATCGCGAGAAATTCTCTCACAATGAGGGTCTGAAGATTGAGGCTGACTTTACAAAGTGTAACAACACCATTGCCTGCATCATCAGCGGACACGCTCACCGCGACGAGTCACACTTCGAGCGTGGCGTGCTCTCAATCGGCACAATCTGCGATGCGTGGTACAACGACGACCCGAAATTCAAGCACCTGCCACGCCAGCGCGGCACGATAAACGAGCAGGCATTTGACATTATGACCATCGACACCGCAAGAAAGCGCATCCACGCCGTGCGTATAGGTCAGGGCGGAGACCGCGAGTGGAGTTACTCGGAGGAGTTTGGCGGTGAGATTTGGGAGGAGACGATGCCATCGTTCCAGGGCGGCGACATCAATATGTTCCGCGTGTGGGCAATGAGGAGCATTGTCTATCCGCAGGAGGCGATACAGAGAAAGATACAGGGCAGAGTGGTGGTCTCATTTGTGATTGACAAGAGCGGTAATCTTGGCGATATAAAGGTTTTGCAGACACCCGACAATCTGCTCTCGGATGAGTTGCGACGAGTGCTTCTTCGTTCACCGCAATGGACTCCAGGAACAATAAACAAGCAAGCAATCAAAGTTAAATACACATTGCCAATAATGTTCAAGTTCCAGTAAAGAAAAACCACCCCAACCGAAAAAGTTGGGGTGGTTACTTTTTATATTAAGGTATGCCTTACATCATCTCAACCTCGATAACGCCGAGCGATTGTTTGCCGCGCTGGACGCTGACAAGGTAAGTGCCCTTGGTGGCAGAGGGGTGGAGGGCGATGGGGATAGTGACGGGCAAATCCACATTCTCATACTGGGCGGTGTGGTGAACAAGTGACTCCGTAGCAGAAGCGAGTTCCAGAACGCTGACAGAGAGTCTCTTCGCGCCCGAACGGCAACTGTCGTTACCCGCAATCGTAAAGCGCACCTCTAGGCTCGCGGCATCCTTAATCTGCTGAACCTCTGCGCCATCGGCATCCAGAGCGACAAGATCAAGGGAGTTGATTGCGATGGGCACATAGGCATCCACAAGTTCGGGGTTGGCACGCAAAACCTTCGCCGAGTGGGCGACAACATTCACCACGCCAGCCACCAAATCGGGCGCACCAAAGCCCAGCAGACGCATAAGCGTGGCGGTGTCAATATGGTTCAAGTCGGGCGCCTTCTTGCCGAACGCCTCCTCCATAATCATCTCAACAAGCGGAGCATCGAACATCAACTTTGAGGTGTCGAAATCGGTGCCGAGCACCTTTTGAATATCATTCAGGCTATAACTTTTGCCCTCCCACGCGAAGGTGCCATCCGCCTTGACAAGGCACATTGCGAGCACATCAACCGCCTTGCTGTTATCCTCGCGCTTAATCTCGCGCACCCTCTTTTGCTGCAACTGCTGGACATTGCTCTGCGTGCGCTTGGGCACAGCCGCCATAAAGACGCTACGCGAGAGGTTATCCAAATCGTGGTAGGGGAGCGAGAGCACCTGCTCGCAAAGGGCGCTACGCCTTAAGTCGAAGCCGTCGGCAATGGCGTCACTTACCGCCTGCGCCACGCGCTCAACATCTGCGCCGCGCTCGCTCGCAAAGGTCACAATCACAGCATCGTTGGGCGTATGCTCGAACTCCGTACCGTCCTCCAGCACAAAGAGATGCTTCTCGCCAACCTCGCGGGTTGAGATAAAGTCACAGACGAGGTGAGCAACGGCATCCATCTTATTTACAGAGATTTGACGCGGAGCATCCTTGCCGAGTTGCAGGGTCAGGTGGTCAGGTGTAATATCAATGCGAAGGCGACTCTCCTGATTGGATGTGCCCACCATCTGCTGGCGTGAGATATGCTCCATAACCGCCTTTGAGAGTGACTGCATACGGGCAACGGTGGCGGGTTTATTGTTGGCGGCAGCGATGGAGTACTTGATGCGGGGATTGCGCTGCAACGCCTGCCAGAACTGCTCGGGAACGGCATCCATAGTGCTCTCTGTGCCATTGAACAAGACACCATCGTCGGTCACAACGACCTTGATTTTCTCCTCCTGCTCGGCGGTTTGCGCCAAGAGTGTTTGCGTGAAGATTGCCAGGCAGAGGGCAAGGAGTATGTGAAGTTTTCTCTTCATAACATCATATTTAACGATGCAAGTTAGGAAAAATTTTGGTTTGAGCGGTAAAGATGAAGAATAAAATTATCTTCGGTGGCGGGGGGGGTGATGCGCCTATAGCGCGTTACGCCACCGAAGATACAGGCATAACGCCCGTTTTCATTTACTTTGACTACAATAAATAATAAACAAATGAAGGTTGCAGCGTCGCTAAAGCTCCTCGCAATGACAAACATTAACAAAAAATCCGACTAACCCAAGGGTTAATCGGATTTCAGTTTATAGAGCGGTTGATATTAAACCAACTTCAAGTCCTGCTTGATAGCCTCTACCTTTGCGTCGAGTTTCGCCAATACCTCGTCGTACTGCTCAACCGATGCCAGTGGCTCCTTAACGCCGAAGTAGAACTTAATCTTTGGCTCTGTACCCGATGGACGAACAGATACGATAGTACCGTCGGCTGTAATCCACTGAAGAACATTGCTTGAGTCCTGCTCGATAGGAGTCTTCTCGCCAGTGAGGATATTTGTCTCCTCCAATGACTTGTAGTCCAACACCTTAACGACCTGTGAGCCAGCCAATGACTGTGGTGCGTTAGTGCGGAAATCAACCATCATCTGCTGAATCTGCTCGGCACCCTCCTTGCCCTTGCGAACAACTGATACCAACGACTCGCGGAAGAAACCATACTTAACATACAACTGCTGCAACCACTCGTAGAGTGTCAAGCCCATTGTATCCTTTGCCCACGCAGCAGCCTCGGCA
>JAEIGA010016389.1_pt1 | contig 11278 bp, 7 predicted proteins | sample 9270691 | NCBI WGS metagenome assembly JAEIGA01 (sample SAMN17057246, study PRJNA624740) | gut metagenome | biome: biome; isolation source: fecal sample | host: Bos grunniens | place: China: Xizang | collected 2019
GGTCTCAATAAATCTTCCTTATATTCATCGAGTCGGAAGATAGAAGGGGTAGCCGACCGAATATCGACATCACATAATAAACCGACAAGGTTCTTATCATCATCAATAATCGCAATGTGCCGGATTTTCTTCTCTTTAACGGTCTCGATGGCTTGTTCGATGGTGGCGTCCTCTGGGAGTGTAATAACATCTTTAATCATGATATCCTCAATAATCATAGTGCTGACCTCCTCATTAAAGATGATCTAGTACATATACCGGTTCATGAATCTCAGTTGGTCAAATCTTTGGATGCTTTCATTGCTTACATTCTTGCCGATGCGGGCCATTAAGCAGTTCGCTGGGTGGGAGCATATCTCCGGGTCGTCTGTTGCATACCATTCAAGACCTCCAGCACTCATCATGCGCTCCATCATTTTGCGGTAATCCCAAACATTCAGCCCGCTTCCCTTCAAATCCCAATGCCAATAATATTCTGTTGTAATGATAATGTAGTTCTCCATGAAATCATCCATCATGGCAACTTGAAGCAAATTCTTTCCGACTGAAGCGCCGCGATATTCTCGAATCACTTCAATGGCACCTAGCTCGAGCAAATCTTCCATCTTGCCTTCAGACCATCTTTCAAGCGGGTCTGGATAAAGATAGGTCACATATCCGACAATGGTATCTTCTTCTCTTGCTATGATAATCCGGCCTTCTGGCAGGTCACTGATTTGAATTAACGCCTTATGCTGCTTTTCAGGTATGCGAAAAGCGACAAGTCCTTCGTGGAATTTCAGCTCTTTTAATGTGTCTTTTGTTACTGGGCCTTCAATGGTGAGCGGCCCGCGCGGGGTCTCTATCATTCTCTTGTAATACGTTTTTTTGTGTTCCATTCATACACCACCTAGGTCACTTAATAACGTTATTATACAGCACTTTAAAGATTGCTCCTGAATCTGGATATGAACATTTTTCGTCGAAGGGACGTTTGTGAAGATACCCAGATGATGTAAAGCGCTTACAAGATGAAATGGAGCTAGTCCCTGCTTCGCTAATGGCTCACTTATGAAGGATTTAATCTATTCATAAGGATTGTAACATATTTACATAAGTTATCAAATATTTAAAAAATTGAGATAATATGGATTTTATACTATACTAGGAATATCTTTACAATTGATTAAGGGGGTAATGGAAAATGAAACTGGAAGCGCTTTCTGTCGAAAAAGGTCAATATAATTTAGCTAATTATGATGAGACCTATCGCAATTTTGATTGGACGGAGGTTGAAAAAGAATTTTCTTGGCATGAAACAGGGAAGCTAAATGCTGCGTACGAAACAATCGATCGGCATGTGGAGACCTTCCGGCGCAATAAGGTGGCACTCTATTATAAAGACCCTAACCGTTATGAGAAATATACATTCAGTGAAATGAAAGATTTGTCCAATCAGGCTGGTAACGTGCTCAAGGAATATGGACATGTATCAAAAGGGGACCGGGTATTCATCTTCATGCCTAGAACTCCAGAGCTGTATTTTGTTGCATTAGGAGCTATAAAGCTTGGCGCTATTATCGGACCTCTTTTTGAAGCCTTTATGGAGGGTGCTGTGAAGGACAGACTGGCTGACAGTGAGGCGAGTGTTATTGTGACAACGCCAGAGCTTGCGGGGAGGATACCTGCCGATGACCTGCCTAACCTAAAGCATATTTTTATTGTTGGCAGCGAAATAGAGGAGAAGGGCAAATACATTGATTTCCTAAGCAAATTCAGGAATGCCTCAAAAGAGCTGGAGATTGAATGGGTAGACAGGGAGGATGGATTGATCCTTCATTATACGTCTGGTTCCACAGGCAAACCAAAAGGAGTTCTCCATGCCCATAATGCGATGATTCAGCATTTGCAGACAGGCAAATGGGTGTTGGATTTAAACGAAGAGGATGTCTACTGGTGTACAGCTGATCCAGGCTGGGTGACGGGAACTGCCTATGGAATCTTTGCGCCATGGCTTAATGGTGCATCATCGGTTGTCACAGGCGGAAGATTCTCGCCAGAAGCATGGTATGAAACAATTGAGGAATTTCACGTCAGTGTATGGTACAGCGCGCCAACTGCTTTTCGTATGCTGATGGGTGCGGGAGATGAGGTAGTAAGGAAATATAATCTCTCAAGCCTGCGCCATGTCTTGAGCGTTGGCGAGCCCCTCAATCCAGAGGTCATTAAATGGGGACAAAAGGTCTTTAACAAACGCATCCATGATACGTGGTGGATGACAGAGACGGGCGCCCAGCTCATTTGTAATTACCCGTGCATGGAAATCAAGCCTGGCTCAATGGGGAAACCGATTCCAGGCGTTGTAGCTGCAATCGTTGACGACCAAGGCAATGAGCTTCCGCCATACCGCATGGGGAATCTAGCAATTAAGAAGGGCTGGCCGTCCATGATGCGCCAGATTTGGAATAACCAGCAGAAGTATGAATCCTACTTCATGCCGTCGGGCTGGTATGTCTCAGGGGATTCTGCCTATATGGATGAGGATGGATACTTTTGGTTCCAGGGAAGAATCGATGATGTCATCATGACATCAGGCGAACGTGTAGGACCGTTTGAAGTGGAATCCAAGCTGGTAGAGCATCCAGCCGTGGCGGAGGCAGGCGTCATCGGCAAGCCTGATCCGGTTCGGGGAGAAATCATTAAGGCGTTTATCGCTTTAAGGGCAGGCTATGAGCCATCCGATGAACTGATTGAAGAAATCCGCCAGTTCGTGAAGCAGGGCTTAGCGGCTCATGCTGCTCCGCGTGAAATTGAATTTAAAGAAAAGCTTCCAAAGACAAGAAGCGGCAAGATCATGCGCCGTGTCCTGAAAGCGTGGGAGCTCGAATTGCCGACAGGTGATTTATCGACCATGGAAGATTGATCGTTCAAATAAAACCGGCCCCCTAATAGGATAGGCCGGTTTTATCATGTCTTATTCAGTCTTCGATTTCAATGGTTCCAGTACGGGCGTTGATGGTCACTTCTTGAAGGAGGTTATCAGCTGTTTTTACTTCAACTTCATATTCATATTCCGATTCGGTCGGGTTATCCTCGATTTCAAGCTGTTTTGTAATTGTTAAAACTTCTCCATCCACATGGGATAAGGCGATTTCCTTTGCCTGGTTTTCTTTATAGTTGTCATGTTGGTTGGCATAATAATAGCCCAAGCCGTAAAATCCGCCAATGAGAATGAGGCCAAGCGCCAGAATAGAGCTTACAGTAATGGTGATAGCCTTCTTCTTGCCTTTAATTTTTTCCTGCATCATTTTGATTGTTTCCTTCATGTCCTTTTACCTCCGTTTTTTTTGATAGTTAGATGGTTTTGTATGAAAATGGGGTATCCTTATGCATAGCTTTCTAAACTCCGAAAGTATCATGAGGATTCGCCTGACTGAAAAGATTCATTGTGTTCATCTTCTCTTCCTCCTTCATCACTATCATAAACGGCAAAGATTAAAGGAAGATTAAGAGCGTAAAAAAATGTCCGTGTTATGCTTTTACATTGATATATGCTTTTCATTTAATCTTAATGTAGCAATGATATGATGGAAGAAAGGAATTGACTAAGGGGGTCTTATAATGAGGATTCTCATTGTAGAAGATGAACGAGATCTTCAGCAAGTACTGGTGAAGAGACTGATATCGGAGCATTACAGTGTGGATGCAGTTGATAATGGCGCCGATGCACTGCATTATATAAGTTTGGCGGATTATGATTGTGTCATCTTGGATATCATGATTCCAAAAATCAATGGCCTTGAGGTCTTAAAAACGATTCGATCACAAGGCAATGTCATGCCGGTCCTCCTGCTCACGGCAAAGGATGCCATTGAAGACAGGGTAATGGGTCTAGATAGCGGAGCGGATGATTATTTAGTGAAGCCTTTCGCATTTGATGAACTTTTAGCGAGAATTCGTGTATTGACAAGAAGGCAATTTGGCGGCTCTTCCAATACCTTTCAGGTAGAGGATTTGACGGTTGATTGCAATGCCCGCACCGTCATGCGCGGTGATAGGGAGATTGAACTGTCAAGCAAGGAGTTCGCCATATTAGAATACTTGATCCGCAATAAAGGAATCGTTCTTTCACGCGAGAAGATCGAGCAGCATGTATGGAATTATGATTATGAGGGCGGGTCTAATATTATCGATGTTTATATCCGCTATCTGCGCAAAAAAATCGACAGCGGGCATGAACTGAAGCTGATTCAGACCGTCCGCGGCGCTGGTTATGTATTGAGAGGGCAATCATGAAGAGATTATCCATAAAGATGAAAGTGACCATTTGGTATACAGGACTCATTATCCTTATGTTAGGATTTGTGTTCACGTTTATTTGGCTATTCGCTGGACAGGCAGTCACGTACCAGGCGGAAAAACAGGTAAAAAAAGCTGTGATTGAAAGCATGGAAGATATTTCGTTTCAAGATAGACATTTTAAACGTGATGATGATTTCGAATTCTATGAAGATGGGGTAAGCATCCTGATTTATAACGGGAATGGAACCTTGCTGGAGGGCAGTCTGCCATCAGGCTTCAATGATGAAGAGGCCGTATTTGCTCATGACCGTATTCGCACGATCGTCAGCAAGCAAACCGAATGGATGGTTTATGATTATCAGCTTAACCATGATGGGCAGAATGTCTGGATGCGCGGTGTAATGGCCATCGACCCATTCGCGAAGACGATGAATATCATCTTTCTCATTGTACTCGTTTCCATACCAATCCTTGTCCTTTTGGCCGGCTTCGGGGGTTATTGGATTACGAAAAAGGCTTTTAAACCTATTGAAGAGATGAACCGTGCTGTCAATGAAATCAAGGATGGCAAGGACTTGTCGAAGCGAATCCGCTTATCTGGAGCTAAGGATGAAATTCATGGGCTTGCGGAAACCTTTAATGGCATGTTTGAGAGGCTGGAAGCTTCTTTTGAAATTGAAAAGCAGTTCACTGCCGATGCTTCGCATGAATTGCGTACGCCCACTTCTGTCATCATTTCACACGCAGAATATGCACTCACCCAGCTCGATAAGCCGGCTGAAGTGAAGGAGGCGCTTCAGACAATCCTGAGGCAGTCGACGAAGATGTCTGAGCTGATTAATCAATTATTGCAGCTGGCTAGGGCAAATCAGGAGAACGTCTCCATCACTTATGAGACTTTTGATATTAGTGAACTCGCTGAAATCGTCGCGGAAGAAATGAGAGAGATAGGGGAGGAGAGCGACATTTCCATTGAAACGGACATCGAGCCTAATTTGAAGGCAGAAGCCGACCAAACCTTGATGATGCGTTTGCTTATGAATTTAATGATGAATGGGATTGCCTACAATCAGGAGAATGGCTTTGTCAAAATCAAACTCTATGAAGAGAATAATCAAATCATTGGGGAAGTATCGGATAATGGAATCGGCATCGAGAAGAAGGAACAGGAGAAAATTTGGGAGCGGTTCTACCGTGTTGATTCGGCGAGAACGAGCACAAGAAACGGGAATACCGGGCTTGGGCTCTCGATGGCTAAATGGATCGTCGACATGCATCATGGGACCATTACCGTTAACAGTCAACTTGGGAAGGGAAGTTTATTTCAATTTAGGATACCAAAGAGGAGGAACGAGTGATACCGTATTACGCGGAGGAGTATTGAAGAACATCAACAGTTATTTGGGACATAATGAATGTCCCCTTTTTTATATCCTGTAACTGATGACATCTAATCATTAGACACGCACGCATACACATCAACTTGACCTCATAAATTTTATGAGTGTTATTATAATCCTGCTTAGCTAAATCTCATGGAACAATGGAAACCCCGGCACAACGGAAAATAAAAAAGAATCATATTAGCCATGCTTCAGGATTACTGGGAAATAAATTTCACATCTATAAAATTAATACAAGGTGGGGATTCACTTGAAAAGAAGAATGAGCCAATTTGTAATCGTATTATATCCTTTCCTTTTGTTTATGGTAGCTGCTTGTGCCGAAGAAAAGGAACCTAGGGTTAAAAAGGAGGATATTCAGACTATCGAAGCTGTATTGCGCAATAGCCTGACAGGCCCAAGTGATGAGTTGAGGAGCATATTGGATAAAGAAAGTGAAGGAAGATCAGATACTTTACATCAATATGAGGAAAGGATATTTAAGGAATATTTCGCAAATGAAACGTCCTACACAGAATTCATTAATAGCTATGGTTCAGGATTGATGGTTGAACCAATAAATAATGGTTACCAATTAAAGATAAAAACCATTGACTATGAAAAGGCAGCCGCAAAGGATAGTGTTTATAATTTTTCGATAGAATTAGAGCTGATAAAAGAGGGCAGTGAAAAACTACATGTAGAAAATGTGAGTGGGCAAGCGAATCTAAATGATGAACATAAAATTGAAGAAATGCTGATCCGTACGGAAGAATTATATAAATCTATGACTAATTAAAGGTAAATGCTCATCTAGTGAAGTCTCTAGCTTTATTATATAAGAGCCATAAATTACGTGCAATCAAAAAGGCTGACCCGGAGTCCGTCATTAGTAACGGAGCTCAGGTCAGCCTCTTTTTGTGCATTAAAAGTTATGTTGCTTCATTTTCGTCAGGCTCAGCAGGTTCTGCAGGCTCAGCAGGTTCTGCGGGTTCTGAAGCTTCAGCAGGCTCTGGAGATTCCTCATCAGACGAATCTCCTTCATCCTTAGGTTTATCCTGTTCAGCAGCCGGCTTTTCTTGCTCATCTTTCTTTTTATCTTCTTTGTTTTCTTTTTTATCTTCTTTTTTGCTGTTCTCTTTCTTCTCTTCCGGTTTCTTCTCTGCCTTGAATTCAATCAGGTTGGACGGTTTTGAGACATTGCCGGCTATGTCTACAGCGGCAACATGATAGTTTCCTGTACCGCTTGTAGAGAAGCTGCGAGCTTCATCAACCTTGATGCTTGCGACCTTTTTGCCATTTTGGTATACATAATAGCCAATTACGTCGCTGTCACCTGAGGCACTCCAGCTGATAGCCTTGCCGTTTGCCGTGACAGATGGGGCACCAGGTGCTTTGCCATTATCATTTAATGTAGCGCCGCCGACGATAAGATTCTTGAAGTTATCGCCCTTCGGCATGATGGCTGATTTATCGGTTACATATTGGCCGCCAATGCTATTGAAGAAATCACTGCTTACGGCAATTCCTTTTACCGTGAACTCAGCAGGTGTTCCTTTGTGGGCGAGATATTTCTTGCCATTGATGAACACATAGCTTTCACTTGATGTCGGCATATTGCCGCCGCCCTTAGGCAGATAACTCGCATTGAAATAATCAGAGACGGTCAGCTTAGCATCCGCACAAGCTCCAGATGCAAGTGTTCCTGTCAGCATGCAATAGGATCTTGTCACGATTCCGCCAGGCATTTGATGCCGGCTTGCCGGAGCAATCAGCTTAGGGTTCACATCATAGGCTGAGTTGATCAATTGAGCCCATAAGCTTTGATTTCGCTGGGAGTAACTCATGCCGCCCGTTTCTACAGAGCCGTTCGAGTCATAGCCCATCCAAACGCCAAAGGTCACGTTCGGGTTGGTGGCTACAAACCAGGCGTCACGGAAATCTTGGCTCGTTCCGGTTTTGCCGGCCCAGTCACTGTAGAATTTCAGCTTGCTATTGATCCCGGCCGCTGTTCCTGATTTCAAGACATCACGCATCATGTCCAGTGTCAGGTAGGCGGTTTGTGGACTGAATACCTTAGTTGCCTTTGACTTATGCTCAAAGATGATGTTTCCGTCGCTATCTTCGATTTTTTCAATCATATACGCATCAACGAATTCTCCCCCATTGGCAAAGGTCGCAAAGGCATTTGTATTTTCCTCGACAGTGACCCCTTTTTCAAGGGCTCCCAAGGAAGTCGATAGATTTGTATAATCGGCTTCAATCAATGAGCTGAAGCCCATTTTTTTCAGATATTCTGCTGGGCGGCGATTCACTATTTCTTTATATTGCAGCACGGCAGGGATATTGTATGATTTCTTCAATGCTTCCCTAGCTGTCGTCAAGCCAGTGATACCGCCGCCGGCATAGTTCCCTGGTGTCCATCCATTGATATTGATTGGCGCATTAATCAATGTTTTCGCCGGGAAGGATACCCCATACTCCATAGCCGGGGCATACACCAATAATGGCTTCATCGTTGACCCATTCGAACGGACAGCAGCGGTTGCATGGTTCAGCTGCTCGCGCTCAAAATCACGTCCGCCGACAAAGCTTAAAATCTTGCCGGTTGAATTCTCAATCAGGATGGCGCCAGTATCAACAGGCTCATTGACGATTACCTTTTCACCGGTTTCCGGATCGGTTTTTTCCGCTGGCCGTGTCCCTTGATAATAAGGGAAATTCTTCGTGACCTTTTGCATATTGTCATACATTTTCTTATTGACGGTTGTATGGATTTTATAGCCATTTTGCCTGATGGTTTGGTCAGCGAGATTATAGTATTGCTGGTAAAGGTCCTTGCTTTCATTTAAATCCTTCTGCTTATATCCGTCCTTCTCGGCGAGGATTGGCATCATGATTTCAATCGCCCTTTTCTCTACCTCATACGTAAGATAAGGATAACGCTCAGTTGAGGACGGCTGTCTTTTCGCTAAATTCGCCTTTACATCATATTTTAAGGCTTCATCATATTCCTTTTTCGTAATATCCCCATTATTGTACATCCGCCTTAATACGGTTTTCATCCGGTTAAGGCCTGGGCTGATATCTTCCTTCACTTCCCCGAATTGCGTGAACGGCGTATACGAATATGGGTTTTGAGGCAAGCCGGCAATGAAGGCAGCCTGCGGCAACGATAGATCCTTGGCATCGACGCCAAAGATTCCTTGGGCAGCTGTTTGAACGCCAGCTATGTTGCGCCCTGAAGAGTTACGGCCAAACGGTGAAATATTCAAATAGGATTCTAGAATCTCATCCTTTTCGAGGAATTTCTCCAGACGCAGCGCCAATAAGATTTCCTTGGCCTTTCTATCGAATGAGACCTCGTTTGATAGAATTTGCTGCTTGATCAATTGCTGGGTTAATGTGCTTCCGCCTGTCTGGACAGCCGAACCGGTTACTTCTTGAATGACGGCGCGCATCAAGGCTTTCGGGACGACTCCGTCATGCTCATAGAAGTATGCGTCCTCGGTGGCAATCAAGGCCTTCTTCACGTTTTCGGATACGTCCTCGAGTTTCACTTCCTGGCGTTCAAGATCTGTGCGCAGTTTTCCTAAATATACATTGTCAGCGAAATAAATCTCTGATGTTTCCTCGTAATTTAGCAAACTATTTTTTAATTGTTTCTCACTGCGGACAGGCTCATCCTTCACGATGGAAGCAAAATAACCAGCCCCGACGCCTCCTGCGAAAAATATGCCAATGACGATGACAATCATAAATATAAGAACATAATTCCAGATTACTTGATAAGTGATGCTGGCTCTTCGCTTAACCGTAGGCTCAGTTACATATGAGTATAGGGATTGGACCCCTTTTTTTATTTTCGCTAATATGTCTTCCAATTTTTCACACTCCCCTAAGAAATCATGTACATTATAGCATATGGATGGTAAATCGTATAAAAGATTCTATTTTTACCTGTTTCATGTCTAAAATGGGTTTGACAAGGGGAGGATAAATATGATAAAAAGTTCATATCATAATATCTAATGACAAATGATGCAATGACAGGAATCCAGTAGTTAACCCGTCCCTGTTCTAGAGAGCCGGTGGTTTGGTGAAAACCGGCACAAACGGTTTAATGAATTACCTCCTGTAGCAGCATTCGTGAAGGCTTTGCCGTGAGGGCAGGCTGTGTAGCGTATGCCGGTTCCTTACCGTTATAAGGGCGAAAGCGGCGGGAAGCTTTTAATCCCGCAAGTTGGGTGGTACCGCGATACTAATCGCCCCTTCATGTATATGAAGGGGCGTTTTTGTGTTTATATTTAAGCTTTACTGCATATGGTCGCAAGAATCAGCCGATAAGCCAATATGTTTATGAGAGCGAGTGCTGACAACCTTTAGCGGCTTAAAAAATAGGAGGAATGACAATGGACTTACTTCAGGATTTGCAATGGAGAGGCATTATTTATCAACAAACGGATGAAGAGGGCCTTAAGGAACAATTACAAAAGGAATCAACATCCTTATACTGCGGTGTTGACCCTACGGCAGACAGTATGCATATCGGGCATTTACTCCCATTCTTGACTTTGCGCCGTTTTCAGCAGGCAGGTCACAAGCCGATTATTCTAGTCGGCGGAGCAACTGGCATGATTGGTGACCCGAGCGGTAAAACACAGGAGCGTCAATTGCAATCAGTTGAAGCCATTCAGCATAATGTGAGATGCCTGCAAAAACAATTAGAGCGTATTTTTGATTTTGAAGGAGAAAACGGTGCGGTTATGACAAATAACTTTGACTGGATCGGCTCTCTTGATATGATCACATTCTTGCGCGATTACGGGAAACATATCGGCATCAACTATATGCTGGCAAAAGATACGATTGCTTCACGATTGGAAACGGGTATTTCTTTCACAGAGTTCACGTACACCATTCTACAGGCGATTGACTTCAAGCATTTATATGAGAACTTCAATTGCAAAATTCAACTTGGCGGCAGTGACCAATGGGGCAATATCATCACTGGGTTAGACTTGATTCGTAAAACACAAGGTGAGGGCGCCAAAGCATACGGTTTAACGATTCCGCTTGTGACGAAGTCTGATGGCACGAAATTCGGTAAAACAGAAGGCGGAGCGGTTTGGCTTGATGCAGAAAAAACAACTCCTTATGAGTTCTACCAATTCTGGATTAACACAGCAGACCAAGATGTTGTGAACTACTTAAAAATCTTTACCTTCTTATCGAAAGAAGAAATCGAGGCGCTGGAAGCTTCAGTAGAAACGGAGCCGCATCTGCGTAAAGCTCAAAAAGCATTGGCGGAAGAAATGACTCGCCTCGTACACGGACAGGACGCTCTCGATAAAGCAATCAATATTACACAGGCGCTGTTCAGCGGCAACGTGAAAGAACTAAGTGCGAACGATATCAAGCAAGGCTTCAAGGACGTGCCATCATATGTGCCGGCAACTGATGAAGAGCTAACGCTCGTAGAAGTACTTGTGAATGCGAAAATCTCTCCTTCTAAACGCCAAGCACGCGAAGACATTACAAACGGAGCCATCAGCATTAATGGCGATAAAGTAACAGATCTTTCTTATGTATTGTCCGCTGGGGACCGAATTGAA
>JAEIGA010016390.1_pt1 | contig 11278 bp, 3 predicted proteins | sample 9270691 | NCBI WGS metagenome assembly JAEIGA01 (sample SAMN17057246, study PRJNA624740) | gut metagenome | biome: biome; isolation source: fecal sample | host: Bos grunniens | place: China: Xizang | collected 2019
AGGGGAAAGAACTAAACACGCTATACTAATTGAAAACAAATATTACACAGGTTTACGTGAAATAACAAACGAAAAAAGAGAACGTAAAAATCAATTAGAGGTTTACAAAGAAATCTTCAAAGCACATTATGAAAAAGAAGAAAAAGAGGGAAGATATTGGAAACAACATTACGCTCTAATAACTTGTATAAAAAGAGATAATGATAATTTCTCTATATACAACGCCGCAGATGATTTAAAGTTTAAGAAATTTTACCTCAAAGAACTATTAGATGAAGCAAATAACAACAACCCAATACTAACCGAAAGCGATATTTTCAACGAATTCTGGTTTAGATGGTTAAGCAACTAAATAAAGAGAAAAACAAAATAAATTAAAACAACATACTTATGAAAAATTTTACAAACAATTTTAAACAATTTACCTCGCGCCTAAGCGCAAGGTGGCTTATTATGGCCCTAATGCTACTGTTAGGAACAAGTAGTGCGTGGGGATGGAATCAGTCAAATGTAGAGTTATTTTTTGATAATTCTACCTCAAAGTGGACTAATTGTTATGTCTATATAGGGAAAGATGATTACACTAGCTGTTATGCCTTAACTCGCGTCACTGGTACACAATATCTATGGAAACTAGATAAAGGTTTCAATAGTGGGAAGTCATGGGATGGAGCTACTGGTTGGGTAGTTTCTAAAGAAAAATGGTGGGACGGAAATGGAGAAAATATATATAAATTTGTATATCATGGAAACAATAATGTTACAAACATTAAAACTAGTGCGTGGGATGCTACTACTATTTATAAAGCAGATGGTACAACCAATGTAAATCATTATAGTACAAATTGTACTGTTTATAATTTTAGCACCTCAACTAAATCTGACTACACAGTAACCATAAATTCTCCAACAGGCGGTACATTAACCGTAAAAGACTATGATAATAATACGGTATCAAATGGCGCATCTAAAATTGGATTAACTGTTCTTAAGTTTAGTGCAGCAGCTTCAACTGGCTATACTTTTAAAGAAGTTCAAATTTATAATGGTAGTTCAACAACAACAATTTCAGCTGCTAATATAGATCAAACTTATACCGTAACATCAAATGTTACTATTACACCAGTTTGGACAGCAAATCAATACACCATTAGCTACAAAGACAAAGGTAATGTAACTTTCACTGGTACTCATGCAAGTGGTTATCCAACTAAGCATACTTATGGTACAGCAACAACATTAGATTCACCAACTAAACCTGGTTATACATTTGGAGGTTGGTTTACTAAATCAGATTGTTCTGGTACTCCAGTAGTTTCGCTAGGCGCAACTGCATACACTGCAAATATCACTCTATATGCCCTATGGGAACTAGCTTGCGTTAACGTAGAAGTTCCAAACATTACTTCTGATTCTCCTATATGTTTAGGTTCAGAATTAACTCTTACATTAAAAGATAGACAAGACGGTGTAACATATAACATTGGAAACCAAGAAATATTTACAGGGGGTAATAATACATATAGTTTTACTCCTCAAACAACAGGAAGTGCTAGTTTAACAGTTGTGGCAAGTCATGAAAAAGCTTGTAACGGTGCAACTAATCAAATAGTAATTGACTATACCGTCAACGCTCTTCCTAGTGCTCCAATACTAACAACTGGTTCTACAAATGTTTGTCCTGGAACATTGACTTTGGCAAATTTCAAGGCCATGGCAGAACAAAATACAGTTGTTTGGTATTCTAATGAAGAATGTACACAAGTTGTTACTACACCAACTGTAGAAAAAGGTGGGACATATAAATTCTATGCTAAATCTAAAAATGCAAGCGGTTGTTTTTCTGAAGGTTATTCTACATTGGAAGTAAAAGTATATGACGAACCAGCGGACTTTACATTAACAGCAATCCCAGCTGAAATATGTTCAGGAGCGGATGTTGTTATTAGCATTAGCAATAAGCAAGACGGTGTAACTTATAAATTGGGAGAAGAAATAATTGATGAAATCATTAAAGTTAATCCTACTGATGATACAGAATATACAGTGACTGCTTATCTTAATGCTTGTCCTACTTTAATAAGGTCAAAGAGTACAGGAGTAATTACAGTACATCCTATTCCTAGTTTTACAGTTGACCCAACTAATTTATCTCTTTGTAAAGGTTCAACAAGTGAAACAGACCTTACAGTGCTTTCTCATGTAGAAGTTGCAAATGGCGACCCTGTTTGGTACGATGCAGAAACTGCAGGTAATGTAGTAACAGAAGGTGCAGACCTTATAAAAGGTGGTACCTATTGGGTGGCTGCAGAAAATGTAGAAACTGGATGTATCAATCCAGAAAGAAAAGCATTTACTATTACAATTCACGACCTACCAAAATATCCAGACATAACAAAACCTTCAGCAGCGGTTTGCCAAGAAGCAAATGCAACGGTTAGTTTAAATGAATTAGCAGAAATAAGCGATGTGATTTGGTATCAAGGAGAAGATGAGGTGCTAAAACCTGATGCAATTTCTATCGCTGATGCAGGAACATTTACCTACACAGCAAAAGCAGTAAATATCAATGGTTGCCAATCTGCCACAGGTGTAGATTTCATACTTACAGTTAACCCACTACCTACAATAAATATTGGAGAGGATGTAACTGCTGTTCTTTATGAAGATGTAGTGTTAACTGCTACAGGCAATAATATTGCTGACGTTACATGGATTGCTGATAAAGGTACTATTACTAAAGATCCAACTGACCCTAAAAAGGCAGTTCTTACTTATAACCAACCAGGTGACGTTATCGTTACTGCTAAAGCTATATCTGCAGCAGATTGTGAATCTGCAGAAGTAAGTAAAAAAGTAACATTTGGTGAGGAAACCTGTAAACCAACTACTATAACTGTTCCTGCAAATTATATTGAAATCTACTGTAAATACAATGACGCACCTACGCAACATGATATGAAAGTCGATATATGGAAAGAATCAGAAGGACAAGGAACTGAGTCATATCAATCTTGTAGTAAATCAGTTGATGGGTATGCATATTGGAAATTTAATATAACCGATGATGCTAAATATTGCATAAGAATAAGCAATAAAGAAATTAATTATAAATCAGGATCTATGTGTACTCTGACTAGGGGACATAAATATTATTTTGACATTCCTGGTGGCTGGTCTGGATGGACTGGTGGACCAGATAAATCTAAAACGCAAGATATAACAGAAACTCAAGATGGTCCTCCTGCTATCACCACCCCTGCAGTGAAAATGTTGAGTGCATATAGTGAGGAAGGTTCTGGGGAGTTAAGAATGACAGCTCAAATTGTAAAAACTGGCTGTAATGGTAATATGACATATTACTTTAAGTATCGCTTAAAAGGTGCTCAAGAATGGAGCCTAACAGCAGCACAAACTGCTACAGGCTTGAAAGCAGGTGACGAAATTAATGCAACAGTAACTGGTTTAAACCAAGGCGGCACTTATGAAATACAAGCTGTTATCAATAACAATAATGAGGCTGTAAGTAATATTCTAGAATATGTGGTGAATATAGAAGAAACCGCAATCTCTGACGTTACTCTACAATTTGCTAATGCAAATGGTGATGTATTACAAAATCAAAATCAAATATACTGTGTTGGTTCTACCGCTTACATTAAACTAAGCTACAGAGGCACTGCTCATAAATCTTTGGAATGGATAGCAGAGAATGAACTTCAACCAGTAAATGGTAAAGACAAATTGTATTCATACGTAGTGAGAGGCAACGAAACCATCACTGCAAATGTAGCTAATGATGCTAATGAAGGTACTCCTGCCACTGGTACAATAGACATTAAAGTCTATACCATTGCTACTACACCTGATATTAGCATTGATAGAACTGAAGTATGTAGCGCAGACCAAGTAGGTGCTAAAATTACAGTTAAAGCACCACAGGAAGGTATCACATACCAAGCATATAAAATGGTAGGTGATGTAGAAACTACTCATGGAGAAGCAGTTGTTGCAGACAATGCAGAATCTATCATTATCAATTCTATTAAGGAAACCGGTACATACTACGTAAAAGCATGGAATGCACAGTGTCCTGATGCTATAGCAGTATCTCTATCAAAATTTGCTGTAACAAAGATTGATGCTTCTTCAAATACCATAGCAATTTCTCCAGAGACTGCATCTACAAATCCTTGGATGCCTGTTACAGTGAAAGTTGATAAAAACAGTGCATACGATTATACTCTTGTATGTAAACAACGTGAAACTGATGTTACAGACCAAATGGTAATAAATAAAAAAGGTGATTCTTATGTAATTAAGTTCCCTAAACCAGAAAGTGCAACTATAGATGGTGCTGGTCAAGTAGTATTTGATAATATTACATACAGTGTTATAGTTTCATTGAATGGTAATGTAGAGTGTGGTGTAACTTCTGCTACAAGCACTGTTACTTTAACCAATCTAATTGAAGATTGCGACTAATAATTGGAACCTTAGTAAGAAAAATAAAAAATACACAATATGAAAAGATTTTATAAAAATACATTAATAGGTAGGGTATCAAGTTATACCCTACGTGTTGTAGCCTTGCTTTGCGTTCTATTTGGCGTTAGCAGTAGTGCGTGGGCATCTACTGGATTTTATGAATATGATGGAAAATCATTATCAATTAAAATTAATGGGAATTGGTACGATTTTAAAAATGATGCAGGAGATTTTGCTGCAATAGACTTAGGAAATTATTTACCAGGTAAAGGACCTGAGCTACAAGAATTTTATTATCGTACTTACCTTAATAATGATAATGTATGTGCTCAAGGTGGTGTTTACGTATATGTTAATAAGGTAAATAAGCAATGGGGTTATACAGACCATCAAACCCAAGAAGATGGGAAATGGCCACATAATAACAACAATGGAGACTGGTGTCAAGAATGGTCTGGAACTGTAGATAATACTATTTTTTCAGATATTACAACCCCTGGTAAATATGAAATAGGATTGTATGTAAAAGCAAAAGTTGGTGGCGAATGTACAGGTGAAATTTCATTAAATAATAATTCTCGTAACTATAAATTTAGTTATACTGTAGTTAGTCCTATCTATATCTATGGTGATGCTATAGACAATGATTATGATATGTGTGAGCCTACAGAGGAAGCGAACGTTGTACGTTATAAATTGGATAAGCCAAAGTCTTGGTTTAAATTCTCAGACAAAAAAGAAGAGAATATAGATGGATTTCTTAAAAAAACAAGTTATTTATATCACACTAATAACTGTAATTGTTCTGATTATAATGCAGAATGTGCTAAAGCAGAGAAAGAAAATGCATTTAATGCAAAAGGGGTACATGCAAAAAATCACAGAACTTATGATGGACAATCTATCCAGGATATAGAAATTGATGCTGAGTCTGGTTACTCAGAACCTGTTTACTTTTATTACAATACCTCTACTAAAAAATTCTGGTTGCAAGCTTCTCAAAAAGCAGCTTACAAAATTGAATTTGAAGATGGTACTACTCTAGGATGTACCTCTCTTAATAAAGGCGACATTTGCTCAAATAGTATTGACCTTGGTGAGGGTAGCTATCGTTTTAAAGTGTATAAAAATGGTGACCCTTATTATTACTTTAAAAACGGTGCAAATTCTACATTTGAAAATTCATTAGCAAAAACAAATTTGACTTCTGGTAACATATACACCACATTGAATGTTACTGATTATGGAACTTGTACTTTCAAGTTACAAGAAAGTGGCAGTTATTTTCAAATGGAGGTGACATATAAAAAACTAGAAGAGCCTGTATTATTAACTAAAAATCCAGAACTAACTAATAGTAACAAATCTGTAATTCTTAGTGCATATCTTCAAAAGAATTTATGTTTTACAAGTAGTATTACAGATTATGGGTTTGCTATATGCCCTGGAGGAAACTCAGGCTGTATTCCAGACGAAAATAGTACAAGAATATACGCTGCATATAGAGATCCTATTAATCGTGGTTCTGAGTTTTCTTACACAACCGGTATTGAGGAAAATAATTTATTAGGAGGGGTTACATACGGATATCGTGCGTATGTAAAGCTGGAAGATGGAACTACTTATTTATCAAGAGAAACAAATTACTTCCGTTTAGATGACGACTGCGTGCCACAACTATGTTGCGGAAATGAGGTTGTATATACTATAGATGCTTCGCTTGGTGAAGACTATGAAAATGATTGTAAGTTGATTTATGGTACACTGCAAAAAGCTATTGATAAATTGACTGATTCATACAAAGACGAAGATGAAAACTTTAGATATGTAGAACATATTACATTTAATGAACATAATAGTTACAATTTGAAACAACCTGTTGTCTTCAATGTAAGATATTATGATGATACCCCAGATGATGATACTCAAGCATATATCTATCGTGGTACTAAAGATGTTGGTACTTATGCTGGTGACAATAAGCCTATGAATGCCAACCTTCTAAAGGATATTAATAGAAAAGATGCAGATGCTAATAATACACTTACTATTAAAGCTGGTGACAATAAAGCTAAACCATGGATTCACCACATTGTGATTAGAAATAGTAAAAATATTGTATTAGATAGTTTGGCTATCTTCTCTGATCCTGCCGATTATGATGATGGAAAAGAAGGCACTCAAACCAAAGGTGACAATGCTATTGAACTTGACGTAAACTCTACTGGTTGGAATACTCTTACTGTTGGTGATTGCGCAAATGCCAATGTCCTTATTCAAAATTGTATTATCGGTTCTGATGGTTTCACAGGTATTCACGTATCTGCATACGATGGTGTTACCTTTAAAAACAATGATTTTGAGGCAATCTTCACATCGGCATCTGGAAATGATATCGACTGGGGTGCTTCTGCTAAATTCATTGCATGTAAAAACATCAAGTTTGTTCAAAACAACTTCCGTGGCGACCACGCTACGCTAATGTGGCTACAAGAAACACAAAATGTATTGTTGATGAACAACGTGTTCTGGAATACCAACAACTATGTAGCAGGCGATAATTCAGCTACTCCTACAGCTATCCGTTTGGTTGCACAGTATGCTAAGAATGTTCAAAATGTAGGATGTTATTATAATACATTCTATTTAGCTGAAAACACAACTAAAACATCAAATTATAAGTATAACTTCTTGCAGTTCTCAAACTCTCCAAAACCAGATGGAGGTTCTGCAACTAATATAGTTGATGGTACAGTAGCATTTAAGTACAACAACTGTTATAGTTATGCAGAAAATTGTAAAGGTAAGGATACTGACCCATTCTTAGGAGAGGCGTCTAAACATGAACTATGTCCTAACAACTTCTGGAGCGAATATGATGAAAGCACAGATGCAACAAAATCTGCCTTTGCATTTGGTACTTGTAATGAAGGTGATAATAATTTCATAAATGTAAAAGACCAAGTATGTAGCACAACTGCATCAGGTCCTGCTTCACTTATTGTGAAAGGTGCTGGCATGAATTTAGGTAACCCTCTAACTGAGGATGAAATAAATTTAACAGGTCTTACATTGAATGATAATGAGAAATCAGCAGACCGTTATATTGAGGGTGCACGTCCAACAAATGGAGATAAATGGACTTATGGTGCATACCAAAGTAGAGAAGATGTTCCAACACAAACTATTTATTGGGTAGGTGTTTCTTCAGATTGGGACGACCGCAACAACTGGGAATATGAAACTCGTGATGCTTCAGGCAAAATGGTTCGTCAACGTGTATCATGCGTTAATACATTTGCTGAAGACTTAAGAGTTGTTGTTGAAGAGATTGGTTCTATTGAGGTGTCTGGTGGTAGAAAATGGCCAGCATTACCAGAGTTTAATGGAGAACGTAGCAATAGTGAATATAATGAACACGTAAATGCAGGTTTAGGAAAACAAGGCGTAACTCCTAAAAAATTTGCAGAAAGCATAGAACTAGAATATGGTGCTGCTATTAAAGGTGTGGAAAACTTAGAAGGAGAAAGTTTGACTAGCCGTTATGGTAGTGCTACTATGAACTTTATTGCTCCACGTAGTCAGTGGGTGCTTGTAGGTAGTGTAGTTAAACCATTTGAAAATGGTACAGATGGTGATACTCGAGATATTGTATCTGGAGACTATTATCTAAATCACTTACCAAAAGTAAAAATGCACCAAATAGAAACTACTGTTGGTGATGATGCTAGTGCATTTGCATGGGAAGCAACATTTAAGGAATTATATATCCCTGTATTGCCTCATGATGTATTTGCTATTCAAATTCCAGACCAATACGGTCCTTATGGCCTACCAGCATCAAAATACAACAAGAAATATGGTACTTCATACGACCCTACACAACCTATTGAATATCCTCCATTTGTAGGAAGATTTGTGGAACATGATGGAAATCATCCTATTGAATACACAGGATTGCAAGCAAATAAATGGAATCTATTGAATAATAGTTACCCATGTAATATTGATGCAAGAAAATTGGATGAAATTTCTGGTGGTGACGTACAATACTACGACTACAATAAAGGTTCATTCCAACCATTAACTGGTGTTCAAGGTGCCGTATTATTAAAACCTCAACATGGTTTCATTTATAAACACACAAATAACAATTACTTAAATGTTACTTCTGATATGTTGGTTGATGGTAATACAAGATCTCGTGCTGCAGAAGTTGAGATGCCAACATTCTCATTGAACTTAGTAAATGCTAATAACAATGTTCATAGCAGTAATATTGCTATTCGTTACGACGAGTTTATAGGTGAAGGAAATGCTTCTGAAAATGATGTAGAAAAAGTATTTGCTACTTCTGTTAAAGAATCTCCTGAACTATACATTATCGCAAAAGACGGAAAATATGCAAGTATAGATGTTGCTACCGAGGATCAAACTATTCCACTTGGTATTAGAATTAAACAAGAAATGAACGTGCGTTTCGAAAAATCATGGTTTAAAGGATATTCTCAAGCAATACTTATCGACAAGAAAACTGGTAAAGAATATGACTTGATGACTAAAACATACACTACAGAAAAACTTGGTGTAGGTGACATTGAGGGTCGTTTCTTCCTAAATCTTGAAGAACCTGTAATTGAAGACGAAAATCCAGAAGATGATAATGTAAGTACTGACGTAGAAGAAATGGCTGCAAATGAAATTAATATCATCGTTGAGCCAGATAATACTATCAAGGTAATTACAAATGGAATCGAACTTGAAACTATTTACATCAGCGACATGGCTGGCAAAACTATGAGATATGATGTATCTGGTTATGCAGTGGCTCTAAATTTACCAATTGCAAAAGGTGTATATACAATTAACGTGGTTGGTGATACTGCAAGTAAAACAGGAAAGGTGATACTTAAATAAAGTTAGGAGTGAGGAGTTAGGAGCTCGTAATTTCTATCCTAAGAAATAAAAAATTATAGAAATATGAAAAATAGAAATTTAATTTTAAGTGTATTGTTTTGGGCTGTGGCTTCTGTTGCAATGGCTGTTGTATTACCTTCTTCTCCTTTCGAGGGTAGTTCATTCTATTCAGAAGTTCAAGGCACAGACTTCTCTATATCAACTGGTGCATCATATACCAACTTCTCTTTGAGAGTATCAAACACAGATGAGGATGGGATTGAATGTGGTAATAAAGTTGCAAACGGTGGTACCAGTTGCGAAGCTTGCTGTAATGATGTTTTAACAAGTTCATACGGCGATGAATGGTATATGGATGATGCTGCAGAAGCTAAATATGGCGACTGTATGGCAACATGTGAAGGTTGGTCACTTGGTGATGAGGAAACTCCGCTAGGCACTCCGCTTTGCATGATTCCTTTCATTGCCATTTACGCAGTGATAAGAAAACGTAAAGAAATTGCAGAATAAGTGTGGTACTTTAAAGTTAAGAATTAGCATCCCTATCCGCTGCCTCGACCTCATTAAGTCGAGGCAGTGGTGTTTTAAGGAGCAGTGGTGTTTTTTACAAATATTATTGCATTTTTCGTGAAAATTTTTTAAGTTTACGGAATGAAAAATATTTTACCTTAAAAACAAAAATCAACTTAAAATACAAAATCACATGAAAAAATTACTACTTTTATTATCATCGCTTATGGTGACCGCTTTCGGCGCCATGGCGCAGGTGACCACAGACCCTGCGATTATTCCGCTAGGATACAAGGGTAAGATTGTGGTAACATTCGATCCTGCTGGCACAGATATGGCAGGTCAAACTACTTGTTATGCTCACACAGGTGTTACAACAAAAGAAGAGGGCAACTGGACTTGTGATACTACATGGGGAGAAAACACAACAAAGCATAAACTTACTAAGTCTGGCACAAAATGGGTGCTTACCATCGACGACCTTTACACCTACTACGATTGTGCAAAAGCTATGGAAATCACAGGTTTAAACTTTGTTTTCCGCAATGAAAAGGCTACAAAACAATCTGGCGACATTCTTTGTCCATTTGGTTTTGAAGATAAAACTCCTACCACAAAAACACGTCCTGCTGGTATTACAGATGGTATTTTTTACGATGCAGCCGACCCTACCAAGGTGACCGTGTCGCTTCATGTGGCTCCAAGCAAATCTAGTGTGGTGGCAAAAAATGTTTACATTCTATGCGACGCCAACAATTGGAACATTAACAACGATTATCAATGCTACAAAGACGGCAATTACTTCTGGTACACCTTCACAGGTCTTACTCCTGGCAAGGAATATGCTTTCCAATATGGTGTGAAAATGTCTAACGGCTCTTATGTGCAAATTTCAGACCCATATTCTACCAAAGTATTAGACAAAGAAAATGACAAATGGGAACCAAAAACACAAGACCCAACTCTTATGGACTATCCAAATGGTGGTAGTGGTTATGTTACTGTGATTCAGCCAGGTAAAAAGGCATTCAATTGGAGTAAAGAAACTCTAAACTTCAAACGTCCAAACAAAAACAACTTAGTTATTTACGAAATTTGGCCTTATACTTGGAGTAAGAACAAGAACTTTAAATCTATTATAGAAAAAATAAATTACTTTGCAGATTTAGGTGTTAACGCCATAGAATTTATGCCTCTTTGCGAGTTTGACGGCAACTTAAGTTGGGGTTATTCTCCAAACCACTATTTCGCTATCGATAAAGCATACGGCACAGAAGAACAGTTTAAAACTATTGTTGATGAATGTCACAAACGTGGTATTGCTGTTATCGTAGATATGGTGTTCAACCATGCCACAGGCAAC
>JAEIGA010016391.1_pt1 | contig 11278 bp, 18 predicted proteins | sample 9270691 | NCBI WGS metagenome assembly JAEIGA01 (sample SAMN17057246, study PRJNA624740) | gut metagenome | biome: biome; isolation source: fecal sample | host: Bos grunniens | place: China: Xizang | collected 2019
ATTGATTTTAGAAGAACAAACACATACTAGTGTCCTTAACAGTATGTATGGGTATGTCGTCGAGCTTTCCCCGGCGCCGTTTTTACTTACCGTCGGCCATACTTACCGTGTCGTGTGGGACGGAAATAGTTACGAATGCGTCGCGGTTGACGGTAGCGCAACGATGGAAAGCGCCGTCTTTATTGGCGGTAATAACGAGCCCTTCACAATCGGAACTGTATCGGCAGTAAATGCGGTATTGTGTCTTTGTTTGACCGATACTGCGCAAACAAGTCATACTGTGGCGGTATACCAAATGGTTGAAGAAACCGCCGGTATTGATATCGTCTTAAAAGACCGCAACGGCAAAAATATAGAATATCCCGGTATAAATGTAATCAAAGTAAAAAGGACTGACGGCGAAACGCAAAGTTTCGCGGCCTATGATCCCGAGACGCTGATCCCTGAAAATGTTATTAGAGGCGTTACCGTCGGCAATGTAATCGGTACGGCGGTTATTCCTGAAAACGCGGAAACTGCAATTACTCCAGATTTTTCCGGCGGCGATATGGTAGTGACGCCGGGCGAGGGTGCAATGTTTTCCAAAGTCACGGTACAAAAACCTGAGAATCTGCTACCTGGCAACATAGCCGAGGGCGTGGACATTGCGGGTATTGTTGGAACGCTGGCGGGCGGTGGAAATGTACATTTCACGCTCAATAGTGACGGAGAAGTTAGTGCGGCAAAACTTGACGGATTTACCACCATTCCAACTGGATGTTTCGCGTATATGAACGCCCTTGAGTCTGTAGATTTATCCGATTCGCCAAATATTACAAGTATCGGTGACCATGCGTTTGAGAGTTGCACCGCCCTAACCAGTATCACCATTCCTGAGGGTGTTACAAGCATAGGTGATTATGCGTTCAATGGCTGCGCCGCCCTAACCAGTATCACCATTCCTGAGGGTGTTACAAGCATCGGAAATTCTGCATTTATGAGCTGCAAAGCCCTAACCAGTGTCACCATTCCTGATAGTGTTACAAGCATCGGAAGCGTGGCATTCTGTGGTTGCTCCGCCTTAACCAGTATCACCATTCCTGATAGTGTTACAAGCATCAGTGCCCAAATTTTCCAGAACTGCTCCGCCCTAACCAGTGTCAACATCCCTGACGGTGTTACTAACATTGGTATACAGGCATTCATGGGCTGTTCCGCCCTAACCAGCATCACCATTCCTGCAAGAGTGGAAATTATCGGCAACAATACGTTCTCAAACTGCACAAAACTAACCAGCGTCGCTATTTCTGATGGTGTTACAAGCATCAGCAAATCTATGTTCTCTGGTTGCACAGCTCTAACCCGCATCACCATTCCTGCAAGTGTGAAAAGTATTGGTAGCTATGCGTTCTCAAACTGCAACGCATTGACTTCCGTAACATTTAAGGACACCAGCGGATGGTATGTTACAACAACCCAAAATGCAACCAGCGGAACGAGTGTATCGGTATCGAATGCCGCAACAGCAGCCAGCTATTTGACGAACACATACAAAACATACTTCTGGTATGACAAAACGTAAAAAGGAGGAAACAATATGCCTTTTTCTACTACCTACGCAAACAATATTCTGAATTGGGCGTTTGGCAAGTCCGGCTCGCTGTCCGGTCATACCAAAGTCTATATTGGCCTTTGCTCCAATGACCCGGAGGCTGATGGCGGCACCTTCAACGAGCTGTCCGGCAACGGGTACAGCCGCGTCCTGGTTTCCCAGTATAACGAGGCATTCCCGGACGTAATCGGCACGGCATCCGGCCGGGCCATCACCAACCCCAAGCAGATCAACTGGACAAAGTCCACGGCGGCCTGGGCAACGGCTAAAGGTTTCGGTCTGTTTACCACGGAGACCGGCGGCGCCCCCTACTTTTACGGCACCCTGGACACGCCCGTGGAGGTCCCCCAGGGCGCGGTGGCCCTGTTTGACCCCAATACGCTGAAAATCAGTTTCCCGACCACCGACGTGTCCACCACCTAACCGCACGGCACAAATAACCTCAGAGGAGTGATAACTATGGCAGTAATGACCTACCAGAAAGGTGATACTACTAAGCTATCAAGAAACTTTTCAGTACATGAGTTTCAATGCAAAGGCGGCCGCTGCTGCACCACGGTCCTGATCGACACCCTGCTGGTGGAATACCTCCAGAAAATCAGTGACCACTTTGGCAACGTGGCCGTTACCCTGACGAGCTCCTACCGCTGCCCGACCCACAACCGGTCCGTAAACGGCGCCACAGCCTCCCGCCATACCAAAGGCCAGGCCGCGGACATTGTGGTGGCCGGTGTGGCACCGCGCAAGGTGGCAGCATTTGCGGAAAGCATCGGCGTGCTGGGCGTCGGCCTGTATGAAACCGGCAAAGACGGCTATTTCGTACATATCGACACCCGCACAAAGAAATCGTTCTGGTACGGCCAGGCGCAGCAATACCGCTCCACCTTTGGCGGCGCGGCCGCAGCCGGTGCCCCTGTAACACCTGCGGCGCCCACGGCACCCTCCACGGGCTCCACAGCGGCCACAGCGCCCACAGCACCGTCCAGCACCTACACCATGGCGCAGTTTATCCGGGACGTACAGAAAGCCTGCGGCGCGGCCGTGGACGGCCGGGCAGGCCCCGAAACCCTGAGCAAGACGCCCACCCTGTCCGCACGGAAAAACATTTCCCACGCGGCCGTCCTGGCCGTGCAGAAACGCCTGATTGCCCTGGGCTACACCCAGGCAGGCACCGCCGACGGCGTGGCCGGTCCGAAATTCACCCAGGCCGTGCAGGCATACCAGCGGGCAAACGGCTGCGTGGCTGACGGCGTTATCACCGCCCACAATAAGACCTGGCGCAAGCTGCTGGGTATGGCGTAAAGGGGGGAGGTGAAACCAATGGAGCACCTGACCCCCTGGGAGATCGTCGTCATTGTCTGCGGCCTCCTCATGGGCGGCGCCGCCGCAATCAATACCATGGGCAGCGCTGCCGAAAAGATCACAAAGGCGTGGAGGGCTGCCAAAGCCCCAAACGCCCAGCAGGACGAACGCCTGGACAAAGTCGAGGAGGACGTGCGGGAGCTGCGTGGGATGCTGGGCAGAGACAAGGAACGCCTGGACACCCAGGACGAGAGCAACCGGGTGACTCAGCAGGCCCTGCTGGCCCTGCTGGCCCATGGCATCGACGGCAACCACGTCGAGCAAATGGAGACCGCCAAAGCAAAGTTAGAAAACCACCTGATCAACCGATAAACCGAAAGGAGACAACCAACCATGTGGGAATTTATTATCAGCACATACGGCAGTCAGATTCTGCTGACCATTCTGTGTATCATCGGTTCCGCCTGCGGCATCCTGGCCAGAAAGTTTCTGAATACTGAGACAAAGCGCCGGGTGGCAAAGATCGCCGTTATGGCCGTCGAGCAGGTTTTCAAGAACCTCCACGGCCAGGCGAAAATGGAGCAGGCCCTGGAGTATGCTGCGGAGCTGCTGGCCCGGTACGGCATCAAATTCAACGCGCAGGAAATGCGCATCCTGCTGGAGGCCGCCCTGGGCGAGTTTAACAAAGTTTTCGACTGCGCCCCCCTGGAGATCGCGGACGGCGTGGACGTGGACGAACTGGACGACGACCAGCTGCGGGCCGTGCTGAAACAGATGGGCTACCCTGCCCCTGTAAGTTTCACCCGCGAGGAACTGCTGGCCGCCCTGGACGAGGCCGCAGAGCAGGCCAATACATAACTGATACATAACCGAAAGCCCCGACCATAATGCGGACCCCCGCAAAATGGCCGGGGCTTTTTGCTGTCTGCGATATACCACAAACAAAAAAATGGCCCAGGTGCTGCGGTGCAGCATGGACGACCTGGTATAATAGCAAGAGGGACACCCAACCGGGTGCCCCTCTTTTCTGCATTGAATTTTCATTTTTCCCGGCAATAATGTAAAGTACGTTTTGACTTGCCTATAATTTGCCGGTAACTTGCCAGCTCCGCCGTGGCGGGCTTTTCTGATATGCAGAGCATGAGGGTGCAGACGAACCTGCACACCCATGCGGTGCATAAAATGCGGCTGATATTACAACCGCAGTGTTATGCGCAATTCAAAGGGGCTTACAACTCCCTTTGCCATTCTTTTTCTGTTTTCTGAATCGCTGGGCACACTGCTGTATACTATGCGCTCTACAATTGCCTTTACGATTCTATTTTGTTCTGCCGGTGTGGCAGTGTCGTCCTTTAATATGGCAATGGCATTTTTTAGGGCCATTACCCGCTCTGCATAGTCTACAGACTGCGGCAGGGCGCTTTTTGCTTTATAGATCGCCGCCTGACAATCGTCCATTTTTGCACGCAGGGCGGAATTTCGGCGGTCAAATACTTCCTGTGTGTACTTTGGATTTGTTTCCAGCAATTCAAACTGTTTTTCTTCCTGGGCCCTGTATTCTTCCATTTGTTTCTCCAATTTTGCAAGCATACGCTGCTGGATTTTACGGGCGTCGCCGTCGCCGTTTTTGACCTTCAATTCCAGGGCGGGCAGCTCTGCCTCCTCCAGGGACGCCAGGACGGCCTCATGGATTGCGCTGGCCTTTGTGGACTTAAAACAAGCCGGACTTTCCTTACATGTGAATCTGTCCTCTGCGTGCTTGTATGGGTGCAGCGCCATAGCCTTTTTGCATTTACTGCAAATAATGATACCTGCATACGGGTTTCTTATTTCCCGCTCATAATTAACCCGTGGATGGCGCGCCACCAGAACCTGGGCGGCCTCCCACACGTCCCGCGAAATAATCCCGGTGTGTTTACCCTCTGAAATAATTTGCTCCTCTTCCGGCTGTTTCAGACGCTTGTGTACGATTTCGCCATTTTCCAGAACTGGCGTTATTTTGACTCTGTTAAAGGCCACATACCCGGCGTAATGCGGATTACGCAGCATTTTGCGAATAGTGTCCTTTGCCCATTTGTTGCAGCGGATAGGCTTCAAGCTCATTTCATTCAGGCGCCGGGCGATTTGGCCCGGCGTGCGGCCCTCTTTTGTGTACAGATCGAACACCAGGCGCACCACCTCCGCCTGGTCCTCTACAATTTCCAGCGTGTGGTCCTTGCCTATTGTCACTTTTTTATAACCATACGGCGCGTAATTGCCCAGGAAACAACCGCGCTTGTGGGCGGCCACCCGGCCACGCCACAGTATTTCCTTTGTGTATTCCAGGAAGTCATTGCCCCGCAGCAATTCATCTTTGAAGAATTTGCGCTCCATTTTCTTTTCTAGGTCATAGGTCATATACGGCGTGGCAATCAGAGAGCGGGAAAAGCGGAAACTGTCAATAATTTTTGAGCAATCCGCCAGATCGCCACGGGAAAGCCTGGATGGCTCCATGCAGATCACCCCGGCCACGTTCGGGTCCTCAATACGGGCCAGCACTTTCTTTATTTCCTCACGGGCCTGTATTGACTCACCGCTGACGATTTCCCGGTATATATTTTCCTCTGATATGCGGCATCCTATCTCCCGCTCTGCCCATTCCTGGAGCTGTATTTCGTGTTTTGCCAGAACCTCCTCCACCGTTTCGTTCGGGTCATCCTGCCGGGATTTCCGCAGGTAAAGCAACCATATTTTGTTCCTGGACTCATTGCCTAGCTTTTCCTTAAAAGTCATGTTATCATCCCCGTTTTTTCGACTGTATTTTCTTTGGTGCAATGGTACTCTGTAAATGGAATCATTTACATGTGGCGGAAATAAATTGCCTGATTGTATAATGTTTTCTGAAAGATCGCAAATAGAACACCTGTTCCTGCCCCGGAATCTGCAAAGTGAGGTCATTGCCATGAAAGAAATGCTAATAATGAAACTGCACAACTACATAGACAAGCTGGACGAAAACCAGCTACATATTGCAATCGGATTTTTCAAGACTCTTTTCGGCTTTGACGACTGACGCGCCTGCGTCAGTCTTTTTTTGTTTTGCGGACATTGACGCAATGACCAGGCGCACCGCATAACGGTCTCCCTCACTAAGCTGCATATATTCCCGCGCCATTTCCATGGCATCCTGATCAAGCAGCAGCTGGGCCGCCAGGGCACCCATGCCCTGCAATTCCTCTGCGGGCTTTTCGTCCCATCCCATCAAATAAGGGATAGAAACGCCCAGGGCCTCCGCAAGCCTGGCAATGATTTTTTGAGACACCGGCCTACCGTTTTCAATTTTGTTTATTGACACCCGCGACTTGTACCCCATACGCAGGGCCAGCTCCTCCTGGGTGAGTCCTAATTCCTCACGGCGGCAGCGCACTCTATCAGATAATTCCATATAATCACCTCCACTTGAAGTATACTAACCGTGTAAACAAAAAGCAACAAAAAAGAAATTTAGAGTTGACAAATGCGATTACGTGATTTATATTAGCACTGTAAGCAAAAATGATTACATAACGCACTGACGAAAGCACGAAACGAGGAGGTGAGTGCATGACCAATACCACCCTGCTGAAACGGCTGATAAAAGAAAGCGGCCTAAAGCTGTCTTTTATCGCTGAGAAATTAGGGATTTCCAGAACGGCGTTATACAAGAAAATCGAGGGCCTGGTGCATTTTAATGGGCCAGAAATAAAAATCATGTGTGAATTGCTGCACTTGCGAACGTGGGCCAAAATTGAGCCTGTTTTTTTTGCTGACACTGTAAGCAAAAATGATAACAAAGCGGGGTAAAAAGGCGCGTAAAAATATGATTATCTCAATTTGTGCAAAGTGCTGAATTTTGCGGACTATCTTACAGATAGTCAAATAATGGCTTGAAATCAAGCCATTATAATGCGCTGAAAAATTGGAGGTACATACATGAGCACATGGAAAACAGCACCCGACCGGCCCGGCTACCGCTGCAAAACCATCCAGCACGGCCCGGCCACCATCACCATTTACCGGCCTGTCCTGTCCGAATCAGAGGCGGCAAAGGCCCAGCAGCGAACCCGCACGGAGCTGGAAAACGTTCTGCGGGAGCACTACAGCAGAACGGCCCGCGCCGCAGCGGTGTGACCTGCCGAAAAATAACAGAATAATCAGAAAGGCGGCAATCCCATGACATACAGCCAGACAGCGACCCATACATACCCGGCCCACCGGGCCAGAACCCACAGAAAACGCCTGTGGCGGCGATACCTGCGCCGGACCGTGCATTTTATCGGTTTCCTGCTTTACTGGGCGGTGGTGCTGTCCATCACCTACCTGGTGTCACTGGCTGCCATGATCGTGTGCATTTGCCTAGCCTGAGATCAAAGGAGGCGATAGGAATGCGAGAGGTAAACGTGGGCGCACTCATTCGCCTGAAAGGGGCCCGGCCCCATTTATCTGCCCAGCAATACAGGACCCTGCGGGGCCAGGTGCTGGCCGGTGACCCGGACGGTGCTATGCGCGGCCTGCGCAAGCTGCTGCTGATGCAGGGCACCAACGCCGTGAAAAACAAAAAATAAACGTTTCACGGGAAACCGTGGAACATGAAAAAACAGTGTTTCACAGGAAACACCAAAGGAGCGGAACAATGGAAGATAGACGCATACCATCACAGAAACCAATTACCGAAACCATCACCATTACCGTGGCGGAATATCATTTCCTGACAAAGGCGGCCACGCTGCTGGAGGTAATTCTGGCGGATAAGACATACAACCACGAGAACGTGGTGGAGGCCGTCAAAAACGCCATGCAGGACATGGTGGGGGCAGGTGCTGCCGAATGAGCCAGGAAAGCACCCAGTCGGCGTACAGCATCACCATAAGGGGCAACAAGTCAGAGCACGCCCTGACCATCCCTGGCAGGCTGCCCGGCCTGAATGAATACACCAGCGCCTGCCGTACCAGTCACATGAGCGGCGCCAAAATGAAACAGGACAGCCAGGAGATCGTGCTGTGGTCCATCCTGTCCCAAATGCGGCGGGTCCGCTTTACAAAGCCGGTTTTTCTGCTGTTTACGTTTTACGAAAAGGACAAGCGCCGTGACCGGGACAACGTGGCCAGCTACGCCCGCAAGGTTATCCAGGACGCCCTGGTAAAAAGCGGCACCATTGAGGACGACGGTTGGGATTACGTCACCGGCTACCTGGACCGGTTCGAGGTAGACAGGAAACGCCCGCGCATCGTCGTGGAATTTATCGAGCAGGAGGTAACGCCGAAATGCAGCAAGCGACAAAGCAAGAATTAAAAGAAATCAAGGGCACCGTGCGGCGGGTCCTGGAAGATCACCCACCAACAAGAGGCGACGACAACGCCCTGTATTATCACGTCTGCAAGCACCACGCCCAGCAGATCGGTGTGGACCTGCACGCGGTACACTTTCCCACCGTATTCCTGGGCAACCCCCTGGGATTCCCGAAATATGAAAGCGTGGTGAGGCTGCGCCGCATGGAGCAGCGCCAAAACCCTGACCTGCTGGACCCTGTGGCCGCGGCCAACCGGGCCAAGAAAGAGCGGGACATGGTGGAGCTGGCCAGAAATGGGGGGTTGCCGCAATGATAAACCCGAACGCCTATTACACCGTACAGGGCTGGATGCTGTCAGAGCTGGGCCTAAAGGGCAACGCGTTGGCCGTGTATGCCGTCATATACGGCTTTTCGCAGGACGGCGTTAGCGAATACGCAGGCAGCTCCAAATATCTGTGCGAATGGCTGGGGTGCAGCAAAAAAACCATTTTGACCACCCTTGCCGACCTAACAGAAAAGGGCTACCTGGCCAAGAAAGTCATAGACCAAAACGGTGTAAGATATTGCAATTATGTGGCGATACGACGGCCCCGAAAAGCTGAGCAGCAACCCGGTGAAAAAATTACACCACCGGGCGAAAATTTACACCAGTGTGGTGAAAAAAATACACCGGGGTGGTGTAAAAATTACACCGGGGGCGGTGAAGAAAATACACCCCATAATCTATTACATAATGCTAGTGATAATACTAGAGATAAAGATATATATAACGCCCCTGAAAATAACGAACCCAAGGAACCCGCAAAAAAGAGGGGCCGAAAGAAAAAAGCCGACGACGAGCCGAAACCAGAAAAAAAGGAATACGGCGAATTTAAGCATGTAAAGCTGACCGACGACGAGCTGGCCAAGCTGATCAAAAAGCACGGCCAGGAAAAGGTGGCCCAGCTTATCAAATATCTGGACGAATACATCGAGGAAAAGCCGTCCTACAAATCACAGTCGCATTATTTGGCCATCGGCCGCTGGGTAGTGGATGCTGTAAACGAGAAAATGCGCCGCAACCAACCCCAGCCGCCTGCCCGGCCCGCTGGCCGTGGTTATGGTGCCCCACCTCCCAACGTGGGCCCCAACGGCATACCCATCGACCCAAACAAGAACGACCTGGACGGCGTATTTTGAGAAAGGGGTGTTTCCTGTGAAACATCGAAAATTTGTTAAACAGCTCATGTCCCGGCGGCTGGACAGAAACACCGCCAACCAGCTGGCCAAGATCACCCAGCAGCTGGGCGTGGGATATTTCAAAGCCCTGGGCGATTTTATGACCCTGTGCAGCATCCGGGCCGCGAATGCCTGGCACGAGGAGGCCCTGGTCTGGCAGACCGCAGACGTAAACGTGTGGGTGGGGGTGCTGGTACATGAGTAACCTGGTGGAGGGCCTGCTGGACGTGGTGGCGGCCAATGCGGAGGCCAACGCGGAAACGGACAGCGAGTACATAGGCGAGGACGGCCTGCTGCACTGCAAAGTCTGCGGCGGGAAACGTCAGACCATCATTACCCCGCCCTTTGAGGGAGCCAAGCCCCGGACCGTGCGCTGCTGGTGTGGCTGCCCGACGGCCCAGGACAAGGCCAGGGAGCGGGAAAAGCAGATCAAGATCGAGCAACGCCGGGCCGTATGTTTCCAGGGCACGGAGGAAATGCGGGGCTGCACGTTTGAAAACGACGACGGCACCGGCAACCGGGAGCTGGTACAGGCCGCCCGGAAATATGCAGCGGATTTCCAGCAGCATCTAAAAGACGGCATGGGCCTGCTGTTTTATGGCCCTGTGGGCACCGGCAAGACGTTCCTGGCCGGGTGCATTGCCAACGAGGTGCTGGCACAGGGCTACAAGGTCAAAATGACCAACTTTGCAACGGTGGCGGACGAAATGTGGGCGGTGCCTGATAAGGCGGCATATATTTCCGACCTGTGCAAATACCCGCTGCTGATATTGGACGACCTGGGCGTGGAACGAAAAACGGAATACATGCAGGAAATGGTGTACAAGATCGTAAACGCCCGGTATGTGGCCGGGGCGCCGGTGATCGTGACCACCAACCTGACCCCGGACGAACTGACAAAGACCGCCGACATGGGTTACTCCCGGACATACGACCGACTGCTGGAGAAGTGCCTGCCCGTCAAAGTGGACGGCCGCAGCCGCCGCAGAGCCGCAGCTGCAAAGGTTTGGGGTGACATGCGGCAACAACTGGGAATAGGAGGCGCTGGTACTTGACCAATGACGAAATTAAACAACTCATAAACGAGACCGTGACCACCACCGTGCGGCAATTGCAGGCCGCGGGCCTGCTGCGGGACGATACGCGCAGCGCCTACGAGAAAACGGAGGAACTGCTGCGGCAATACCCTGAGCTCCAAAAGAGCCGGGAACCCTACGCCCGGCGGGTGGTGGCTGAGATCGACGCCTGCCTGGCAGACGCGGAAAACGAGCCGTATGTGGACGTAATACGCCTGTTTTATTTTGCCGGGCTCAAAAATGCGGCCTGCGCGGACGTTATGTGCTGCGACGAGCGGACATGCAGGCGATACCGCAAAAAGCTGGTGCAGCAGTTTTCTGTCCGCCTGGCATCTGCGGAGTTTATCAGTGAACTGCTGAAATAAAACGCTATAATACCGAGCCGTGGCGGGATATCCGCGGCAGAAAGGAAAAATATATGGAACTGACGATGAAAGAGGCCCAGGAGATCATGGCCAACCATGGGGGAGATTTAGATTTATTTATGCGCCATGATATCACGGCGCTGCCTGAGAACCTGACCGTGGGCGGCTACCTGGACCTGCGCGGCACCGGCATCACGGCGCTGCCTGAGAACCTGACCGTGGGCGGCTACCTGGACCTGAGCGGCACCGGCATCACGGCGCTGCCTGAGAACCTGACCGTGGGCGGCTCCCTGTACCTGTGCGGCACCGGCATCACGAACGAGAGGAAAGAACGGCGCAAGGTAAAGGGACTGCGCCAGGGCGACATGGTGCCCGGCCGGTATATTTACTGTGACGGGATCCTGACCCATATCAAGAA
>JAEIGA010016392.1_pt1 | contig 11277 bp, 11 predicted proteins | sample 9270691 | NCBI WGS metagenome assembly JAEIGA01 (sample SAMN17057246, study PRJNA624740) | gut metagenome | biome: biome; isolation source: fecal sample | host: Bos grunniens | place: China: Xizang | collected 2019
ATTTTCTGAAAAATAAAAAGATTAAGGAAATCAAGAAGGAATTAGGCAGTTATGAGGACATTATCCCTAAAAAGGCACAAGTGGAATTTATCAAGATAGAAGACATGCCCGACATATTGCTTGTAAACAATCAACCATTAGTAATGCAGACAGAGGACAGGGTAATTCCAACATTAAAGGCAGTTGTTGATAAGGAGATTAGCGAAAAATATGCCATGGTAGATATGGGTGCCATAAACTTCGTTATCAAAGGGGCCGACATCATGTCACCGGGAATAGTTGATGCCGATAAAAGCATACAACCAGGAGAAACCATCATTGTAATTGAAGAAAGCCATAAAAAACCATTGGCAATTGGTATCAGCCTCATCTCCGGTGAAGAAATGATTGAAAACGACAAAGGCAAAGCAATAGAAAATCTCCACTATGTCGGAGATGAAATATGGGACTTGAAAATATAGGTGAAGCGATGGATAAAAACATTAAAATGAAGTATTCATCAGGTAACATCTTATCTGAAGACATACATAAAATCGGATTAATCGCCCTGGGTTCCCATAGAGAAAATCATGGAAGTTGTCTTCCAATAGATACTGATTCAAAGATAGCATCCAACGTGACATTAAATGTGGCTACAGATACCGGTGCAACATATTTGGGCATATTCTACGCGGCAACGGAGTATGATTACGTTAAACACGGATGGCATCTTGATAAGGATGAATTGATTTATAATCAGATTATCCCACAGCTAGATAATGCACGTAAACTGCTTGATTTGGAAAGTGTGATTATAGTTAACGGCCATGGTGGAAACAATTTGCTTTTGGATGAAATTGACACAATAGAAGATGGATGTAAATTGAATGTCATCTTCAACAATTCGATTATAGAAAATGAGGGACCACATGCATGTAGCGGTGAGTTATCAATGGGAAGCGTTCTTGGTTTCTGTGACGAAAATAAGCTGGATATTCATCAGGATTATTCGAAAAATCCCGAAGTGGGTATGATTGGATTAAAACTGGCAAGAAGCAATAACCCAATCATTGACAAAGAGGCCGACTACATTGAAACCCATGGCATGACTATCGATGAAAAATTGGGCAAAAAATTATTAATTGATGCATATGACAGCATCATAGAGGATATAAAAAGGTTGTTAAGAGATAGTTAATCATTTACCTTGTTCTATCTTTTTAATTAAACGATTACAATTATCTCTGACTTTTTTATTGTTGAATGCATATGCTATTCGGGATATTGCCTCCAATGTTCTGATTACCTGGTCAAGCCATGTGAATACATCCCCCGGATAGATATGTATATCATATAATGACATGAACTCCTTACTTATTCTATTTGGATTCCATCCCTGAAGTCTTCTTCGGATAATTTTATGAGAGATATTTCTTTCAAGACACGAACAGAATGGTCTTTCCTTACATTTACAGTCCATGAAGTCTATCTGCATGGCAAGTAACTTATCGGCGTATTGTGCATCCAATTTGGCAAGAACTTCTCCCGATGTCAATATTGTACGGGTGGAATCTGCAAACAGCCTCGTGCTGACATTTGTTTTAAGTGCCTTTGATACTCGTGTAACCAGGCGGTTACTGATATATGCACTGTCAAATGGCTCGATTGACTCTACTATAAGCAATGGATCCTGATTGATGTGTTTTTTAATGTATTCCGCCTTGGGTATTTCCAAGAATGACATTGACACTGCCCGTCCATATTTTGTTGGAAGAAGAACGGATTCATTATTGTTATGATGCGTTATCAGTTTTCTATCATGGAGGACATTTATCACTTCCTCAAATAGTAGAGGTGTTTCCAACTTGTTATAACTGGATTCGAGGTTTCTGATATCTGCATTCCTGATTGAGGAGATATCCGCCAGTACCTGTTCATAGCTGTCAAGTTCACTGTATTCCACGTTGATATCATCCACATCACTATCAAGTAACGTTATAGCCATTTCCTCTTCAGATTCATTATCATACTCCTTGGAGATTTCCGGGAGTAAAAATACCTTTCCACGGTCATGGTATGATGGTCTGCCTGCACGTCCCAGCATCTGTGAGAAATCATTGTTTGTAAGCCACTTGTTTCCCATACGTAAGGTTTCAAACAGTACCTGTGCTGCCGGAAAGTCCACACCTGCTGCAAGTGCGGCCGTTGTCACAACGGTGGATATCTTTTGATTTGCAAAATCATTTTCTATCTTTACCTTTTTGGAATAGGATAATCCGGCATGATATGCCGCTGCAGTCAATCCTCTTTTTTGTATTTGCTGTGTTATTGAATGTGTTTTTCTACGTGAATTTGTAAATATTATAGTCTGTCCATGATAACCCTTGGATGATAATGTGTTGAATTCCTTTTTTGACAGACTTGCCAGTAATGAGTTCTTTTCGTACTCATTTTTTGTAAATATCAGGTGACGTTCCAATGGTACTGGTCTTTGGTCATATTCGACCAGTTTCATTTTGAAGTTGCTTGCTATTTGTTTTGAATTTTTAACTGTAGCGGATAATCCAATCAGTTGAGCATCCGGAAAAATCTTTAATAACCTGTTAACCAACCCGTTTAATCTTGGACCTCTTTCCTGTTCATCAAGCATGTGTATCTCATCGATTACGACACATCCGATATTTCTTAATTCATCATATCTTGAAGAGCGTAACATGAAGTCCAATCCTTCATATGTTGCAACTATTATATCCGCATGCTTTGCGGATTTGTTTGCAATGGTAAGCTCATTTTTTGCCTTTATCCTATTTGATCCCACCTTGATGGCTACCTTCAGGCCCAAATCCTTGTACTGTTTTTTAAAGTCCCTGTACTTTTGGTTGGCAAGGGCAACCAGTGGTGTCAGATAGATGAATTTCTTGTGATTCATGGCCTTTGGTATTCCGGCCAGCTCTCCAACCAATGTCTTACCTGATGCCGTAGCCGATACTACAAGTAAGTTTTCACCTTCCAAGAGACCCGCATTGAGTGCCAGGATTTGTACGGGAAGAAGATGTTTTAGTTTCTTTGATAGAATGGCCTTGAATCTTTTTGGAATTCTAAGTGTATTTACGTTGATTCTGGGATATTTGTGTTTTTTGACTGTTATCTTATCATATAATGTTAAATCTTCATTTTGAATGGGATTGAATTTCGGGTCAAAGACCTTAAGTACCTTCTCCAAATTGTGTGTTTTGTTAAGTAACTTTTTAAAATTCGGAAATGTCGCTTCCTTATAGCCACGTAACTTCATGATACGATGTATTTCATCCTCTGCACATGATTTGCATATGTATTCATCGTATAATTTATATGATGCAGACTTTTTAAGTAATGTTATGTTGCCCTCAAAGGTACAGTGTCTGCATATGTGAGTGTACTTATATGCTATGTTTAGTGAATCAAGCATTTTTTCTATGTTTTCATCCTTGGTGGCCAGCAGAACATTTTGCTTTCTCATAATTTTTATTGCTTCCTTTGGCATCTTTATTGTTTCCACATTATCCTGTCTAATGATAAAACGGTACGGCCTTATTTTTCCATCAACTTCATGTAATTTGAAGTAGCTGTAAAATAAAGGTACACGTTTAGAGTTTAATGCACCTTTTGCTGGTCCTATTGGATATAATTCCACGATTTTTTTATTTCTTCTTAGTATTATCATGTTATCAAAATGCGATTTTTATAATTTATTAATCAAAATTAAATTAACCTTTAATCAATATATATATTTCTAAAAGTAAATAATTAATTATTGTAGAAGATGACAGAAATATAGAAAAAAATAAATTTAATATAATTTAATTAATGAGGATGAAATCATGTACAATATGGGAGCATCAACCAAACCAGGTTATGATATTGCAAATAAAAGTAGAGAAATTATAAAATCATTAATTGATGATGACACCAAGGATTTGACTTATGAGGAAAGGGACATTGTAGAACGTGTGGTTCACTCTACAGCAGACCCTGAATATGCCAAATTGGTTAAGATATCACCAACATTTGTTGAAACTGCACTTGACTGTTTTGACAAGAAAGAGGACATTCTTACAGACATCAACATGGTTAAGTCAGGTATAACCCGTTATGATGGAGAAGTCATGTGCTATATCCGTGATGAAAGAGCAATAAAACTCGCTAAAAAAGAGGAGATTACTCGTTCTGCAGCGGCCATGAGAGTTGCGGCTGAAGATGGATTTAAGGGTGTTGTTGCAATAGGTAATGCACCAACCGCATTGTTTGAAGTAATGAAATTAGTTGAAGAGGACCAAATGGATGCACGTGCTGTTGTTGGTGTACCTGTAGGATTTGTAGGTGCAGCCGATAGTAAGGAGGCATTATCCCAGACGGATATCCCATATACAATTACTACCGGACCTAAAGGCGGAACACCTATAGCAGTAGCCGTTGTAAATTCATTACTAAACATTAGAAAAAAATAAGAGCGGATAACATGAATCTAGATAATTCAAAAAAACTATATGAAGAAGCAGTAAATTACTTACCTGGAGGAGTTAATTCACCGGTAAGAGCATTTAAACCTTATCCATTTTTTGTCGAAAAGGCTAAGGGTTCCAAGTTATATGATGTTGATGGAAATGAGTATATCGATTATTGTCTGGGTTATGGTCCAATTTTAATGGGTCATGCAAATGACAAAATCGTTGAAGCATCAAAAATGCAGTTGGAATTAGGTACCGATTATGGAGTTCCATCACAGCAGGAAGTTGAACTTGCCAAAGAGGTTGTAAAAAGGGTGCCGTGTGCCGAAATGGTACGCTTCTGTAATAGCGGTACCGAGGCGACCATGAGTGCCATACGTCTTGCAAGAGGTATAACGGGCAGGGACAAGATTATTAAATTTGAAGGAGCATATCATGGAGCACATGATACCGTACTGGTCAAGCCAGGCTCCGGTGCAGCAGGACTACCTGATTGTCCAGGTATACCAGAGGATGCTGCAAAAAACACGCTTCTTGCATGCTTTAATGATGAAGAATCCATTCGCAAACTCATAAATGAAAATAAGGATGAAATAGCATGTATTATCGTTGAGCCGATAATGGGAAACATAGGATGCATACCGCCAAGGGAAGGTTATTTAGAATTTTTACGAGAAATAACTGAAGAAAATGGAATAATATTCATAATTGATGAAGTCATCACAGGCTTTAGAATTGCAAAAGGTGGAGCCCAGGAGTACTATGACGTTACACCGGACTTGGTTACCTTCGGTAAAATATTGGGTGGCGGATTCCCTATTGGTGCAATTGCAGGTAAAAGAGAGTTCATAGAACAATTCGCACCTAGCGGAAAAATCTACCAGGCAGGTACCTTCAGCGGTAATCCAATGAGCATAAGTGCAGGGCTTGCTACGATGGACATATTAACGGACAAATTCTATAAAGACATGCATGATAAAGGAGAATACTTCAGAAAGGGTATTGAAGATGTTTTAGGCAAACTGAAAATTAACTACCGGGTTACGGGTGTTGAATCAATGACAGAAGTATACTTTACGGAAAATGAGGTTATTGACTATGAATCAGTGAAAAATGTTGATACAAAGTCATTTGACAAATATTTCCACACATTACTTGAAAATGGAGTGTTTATAGCACCATCCCAATATGAATGTATCTTCCTATCTTCAGCACATACTACAGAAGACCTGGACAATACATTTGATGCCATGGAAACAGCACTTAAAAAATTATAACCCTCCTTTTATATTTTTTTGTTAAAGTAACTTAAATTTAATTTATCCTCCCAATAACAAGAACTTTCCATTTTTAAGACAAGAGTAGTTTATTAGATAAATGTTAATATTAATTATAATAAAAAATATATTATTATATAATAAACTTTTAAATCAGGGTCACTTACATGAAGATAGCAATAGGTTTAGGTAAAAATGAAAACGTATTAGAAGCGATTGAAAAATTTCCCATTGAAATAAAGGTTGCACGAACCAATAAAGAATTGTTGGATTACTTCCATGATCCAGAAATCGATGGTGTGGTAAGAGGTTCATTGGAATCAAATATCATTATGGATTTAAAAAAGGAGTACCCTCATATATTCAGAGCATCAATTCTTGAAATTGACAACCATAAATTTATGCTAGCACCGGTAGGTATTGATGAATGTGATACCATCCGTGCAAAGAAGGTCATTGTAGAGGAATGTTCACGCATCGTTGAATTGGCAGGATATAAACCGAAGATTGCATTATTATCGGGAGGACGTAAACAGGACAAGGGAAGAAGTCCTAAGATTGACCAGAGCATAGAGGAATGTGAACAGGTAGTGAATGATTTAAAAGATGAATACAATATCAAGCATGATTATATCCTTATAGAGGAGGCCATTAAAGATCATGCAAACATAATAATTGCACCTGACGGCATAATAGGAAACATTATTTTTAGAAGTCTCGTATTGGTTGCCGGAATCAAAAGTTATGGTGCGTTAACATTAAAACAGCCAAATTTATTTATTGACACGTCCAGATCACAATCTGTAGAGGGATATGTTAATTCGATTAGATTACTCATAAGCATTATCAATTCCAAAAAGAAGCTTGATTAACAAATAAAAAAAATAATATGGAAGGATGATTAATTTGATTTTATTACAACCATTATACTCATTATATGAATGGTATATTTCAAGAAATTTGGATAAGACCAAAATGCCGAAGCATGTTGCAATCATCATGGACGGAAACAGACGCTATTCCAAGATGCAGGGAAACCTGAAGGCTATAGAGGGACATAAACGTGGTGTGGATACGCTTGAAAATGTTCTGGAATGGTGTGTTGATTTAGGAATAGAGATTGTGACCGTTTATGCTTTTAGTACTGAAAACTTCAACAGGTCTCCCGAAGAAGTTAAGGACTTGATGGATTTATTTGTTAAAAGCTTTTTAAGTATTAGCAGCAATAAAAAGATTAGAAAACATGAAGTTAAACTAAAGGCTGTTGGTAAATTGGAATTATTCCCCGAAGATGTCAGAAAGGCAATATCTGATGCGGAAGAGTCCACGAAAAATTACAATAAGCACCAGATTAACATAGCCATGGGATATGACGGTAGGGTAGAAATCGTTGACGCGTTCAAAAAGATTGCCAAAAAGGTTGAAAAGGGAGAACTTAAGGCAGAAGACATAAATGAGGAATTGATAAACGATAACCTGTACACCGCAGGATTGGATGATCCTAACCTTATTATCCGAACAAGTGGAGAAGAACGCTTAAGCGGATTTTTATTATGGCAATCATCATATTCAGAGTTATACTTTACAGATAGTTTATGGCCTGAATTAAGAAAAGTAGATTTTTTAAGAGCAATACGCTCGTATACTGAAAGGAAAAGAAGATTTGGAAGATAGGAGTTAGATTATGATAGATGCACATTGTCATTTAAACTTTGAAGAGTTTAACGATAGCAGAGAGGACATCATTAAAAAATCAAAAGAGGAATTCAAGTATATAGTTGACTGTGGTGCCAGTATAGAGGGAAATATAAGATCACTGGCATTGAGTAAACAATACCCTACTTTCATCAAGTCAACGATTGGTTATCATCCCATATATGCGGGAGTGGACAATAAAGAAAGAGTCAATGATACGTTGAATCAAATAGTGGATAACCTGGATGATATTCATGCCATTGGAGAAATCGGATTGGATTTTGCTACGCCCCGACCTGAAGATGAACTTAGAAGACAGCATAATGTATTCCATCAATTATTAACGCTTGCATGTGAATATGATATGCCCATAGTCTTACATGTAAGAGAAGCAGAACAGCATGCACTGGACATTGTCAAAAAGTACACCAACCTACCCGATGTAATATTCCACTGTTTCAGCGGAAAAAAAGAGACCGCCGTCGAAGCCGTGGATTATGGATACTACATATCCTTTGCCACCAATGCATTGTTTTCCAAAAAGCACAAACAGAACATTAAAAAAGTGCCCCTTGAAAATATGCTGACGGAGACCGATAGTCCCTACCTATCACCGGTCAAGGGTGAGCCTAATCAGCCATTGAATATCAGAAAAACCATTGAAAGAATTGAAAGAACAAAAAATATTGAATTTGACGAAATAGAACATGTGACTGAAAAAAATGCCATCAAGGTATATAATTTGTAAGGTTAGGTTATTATGGAAGACATGATTAAGATATATATCCAAAAAAGAAGGGAATATCAGGAAAAGATTTCATCGGATTTGAAGAAGATTGAAGAAAATGTTTATGACCTGTGTGAGGTTGGAGATTACTTCAGCATTAAAAGTGATGAGAATATAATCACAGTTAAGGCAATAGAAATGGATAATATCAAACATATAGCGATAAAAACGGAAAGCATGGATGATTTTATAGCATTAGAGAACCTTAGGCTGACTGATCATCCTGACTTGATATTGTGGATTATTCAAAATGCGAACATTATTGAAAAGGGATTTCAGGAAGTCCTGATTAATGCCGTTAGAAATGGTGAAAATATCATAAATACCCTTAAAGCATTGGATTTGAATTATGATTAGATTCATAATGAGAACCAATCATTTTTTTTGTAAACAAACATTGACCGTGAAAGCATGAAACCATATATACACTTGAATTCTGCCATGACCGCTGATGGTAAGATAGCTACAAAGGATTCAACCCTTAAAATATCAGGCCATGATGACCTGATACGTGTCCATAATCTGAGAAAAAAATACGATGCAATCATGGTGGGAATAAACACCATCCTGATAGATAACCCTCGCCTGAGTATTCATAAGATTGATTCCAAAAAGGAGGATAATCCAACACGCATCGTTATTGATAGTTCGGCAAGTACTCCCCTTGATTCAAGGGTGTTGAATGATGACGCAGATACCATAATAATAACATCAGATAAGGCAGAAAAAGAGGATATCGAACGATTATCAAAGAAAGCCCTTGTTTTTTCCGTTGGAGATGATAAAGTCAACCTGACCGAAGCGATGGACAAGCTATATGAAATGGGCATTGCCTCCATTTTACTTGAAGGCGGTGCCACGCTTAACTATTCAATGCTTGAAAAACGGCTGGTTGATAAAATATCAGTATGTATAGGATCCAAGATACTCGGTGGAAAGGATTCAGTTACATTAGTTGATGGAAAGGGCTTTGATAAAGAAGAATGTGTTAAACTAGAAATAGAGGATTATTATAAGTTGGATAATGACATTGTTATCGAGTATAACGTATTATATTAGAATAAGTTAAAAAAAGCTTTTTTTGATTTTTAAAAGAAAAAGAGAAGGGATTATAAGTTAATTCCTATTTTTTTCAATATTTTTTGTGGATTATATTTTAAAAGATTATCCAGTTCATTTTCAGGAATTTCAGCTCCCCTTGCGATTCTTACTGCCAAATCATAGGAAACAAGATCATCAGGTGCATGAGTATCACTATCCAATACCAAGTTGGCACCATATTCCAGTCCTAATTTTGCAACGTGACCGTTTCCAAAACAGTGCCCTTTTCTACCGCTGATTTCCAGAGATACATCATTGTCTATTGCAATTTCAACTTCTTCCGGTGTTATCAAACCCGGATGACCCAGTATGTCAATTTCCGGACATTCGGCAGCTGCACGGTTTGTACCCGGACGGACCGGTTCGACTATGGTCTCGCCGTGTACGACAATTACTTCTGCACCAAAACTTCTGGCCTTGTTTGCTAGCTTGTCTATTACTTCTACAGGAGTGTGTGTTATTTCCACTCCAGGAATTACTTCAATATCCCAGTTGTCACGTATGTCATTTACTGCTTCGGCTATTTTGGATGCTACCTCGATGTTTGAAGCGTCAACGTGATCTGTTATTGCTAAAGCGGAGTGACCCAGTACTTCTGCCCTACGTGCTAATTCTGACGGCAACAATTCACCATCACTAAATATACTATGAGTATGTAAATCTATTCTTTTATTTTCAGACATGTTATCCTCTAAAATTATTTATTTGTATTATGTTAAAAATTTTTATAATATTATATGAATTTGTAGTTATATATATTATTATATGATTAATGAAGTTAAAGTATTTGTACCCGGACATATTACGGGATTTTTTGAAATAATCCAAAACACAAATCCACTGCTTAAAGGCTCAAGAGGTGCAGGCATTACATTGGATGAAGGTGTAACCACTACATGTCAAGTTTGTGAGGGAAATGGAAAGTTAAACATTACTGTTAATGGCAAACACAATAAATTCAATACCATTACCAAGAAAACGATAGATATCATTACAGACAGATACGATGTTGATTTAGGATGTTATGACATCAACATAAATCATGATCTTAGACTGGAAATTGGGGCGGGTTTTGGTACCAGTGCAAGTTTTGCATTGGGCGTTAGCTCTTCACTGCCTTCTTTACTTGGTGTGGACATTACGTTTAAACAAGCCGGTGAAATTGCACATCTGGCTGAAGTTTCATTATCAAGCGGATTGGGGGATGTTATATCCGAGATGTATGGCGGCTGTGTGGTCAGACTCAAGGAGGGTACACCCGTAAATGCAGTAATTGATAAAATTCAAATCACGAAACCTATATATGTTATTACAAAAACATTAGGTTTATTAGATACCAGTACGATAATTGAAAATCCAACCCACCAAATGAGAATAAACAATAGTGGTAGTCTTTTACTTAACCAGTTAATGAAGAATCCTAGCATTGAAAACTTCATGAAATTATCCGACAGATTTAGCAGAAATACACAGCTAATAAATCCTCAACTAGAAGAGGTAATTCAACAATTGAATGAAGACTCGATTGGAGCGTCAATGGCAATGCTTGGAAATACTGCTTTTGCCCTATCATACTCACCGGATACCCAGGTTGACAAATGCCGGGTAACAAGATTGAATACTAGCGGAATAAAATTTCTTGAGTAAAAAATAGCATATCGTTAAAAAGATGAACTTCGGCAAATAGACATCCGAGTACAAAGTTTCAAAGAAAAATACATTCATAGACAGAAGTTAGATAAAAATAATTAAAACAAGCACAATTATAAATCCATGCAAAACAAGAAAAAATAAACAAATAAAAAATTAAGAGACCGTGCAACAATTGTGTTTTGATAGTATGTTATGGTCATACTCCAAGTCGGGTTGGTGTCTCTTTATTTGATTATTATTTTATTTTTATATTTTTTATATTTTATATTTCTATTTGATTTTCATTTTCTTTTTGTTC
>JAEIGA010016393.1_pt1 | contig 11277 bp, 14 predicted proteins | sample 9270691 | NCBI WGS metagenome assembly JAEIGA01 (sample SAMN17057246, study PRJNA624740) | gut metagenome | biome: biome; isolation source: fecal sample | host: Bos grunniens | place: China: Xizang | collected 2019
AAATAAAAAATCCCGATTTTCGTTGAAAATCAGGATTTTACGTTGTTTTGCTTTTCTTTGCTGTGGTGCCACCAGGAATCGAACCGGGGACACAAGGATTTTCAGTCCTTTGCTCTACCAACTGAGCTATGGCACCATCGTGTTTGCGGATGCAAAGGTAGGCATTTTTTTATAATATGCAAAGTTTTACGATAAAAATATTTAAGAAATATGTAATTTCCTGTCTGTAGGTGCTTTAAAGGCTGTTTTTACTCGGTGCGGGTGGCTCTAAGTATCTCTCTTTTGCCTCCTATGGGGCCCGGAAGTCGCTCGACGGTAAGTCCTAAGGATGCGAATAGTCGGCGTATGTGTCCCTTGGCACAATAGGTTGTGAGCACGGCACCCTTGTTGAGAGTGTTATATAGTCGTGCAAATGCTTCTTCGCTCCACATCTCGGGTTGCTTCTCGGGGGCAAAGGCATCGAAATAGACTATGTCTATTCCTTGGGGCAGTGCATCGGTGAGATAATCGGCCTGACGCTTTTCGAGGGTGAAGTGCGGCGTAATAGCTACTGGAGTGTTCCACTCGGCGGCATGGATAGCTTGTAGTAGTTCTTTATCCACTTGTGTATCGTAGGCCAGTGTTGATAGTAGTTGCTCATCGACGGGGTATTTCTCCAGGCTGATGTAATGCACGGGGTGCTGAGCATCGGCTACCATGGCTGTTACTACGGCATTGAGTCCAGTGCCAAATCCTACTTCGAGCAGTCGCAATGGCGTGCCGTCGCTACGCTGCAGGAAGGCACAGTCGCGATAGATGTGCTCGGCCTCGGTGAGTGCGCCTTTCACCGAGTGGTAATGCTCGTCGAGTTCCTTAACAAAGAGGGTTGCCGACCCGTCGGCTGTAGGTTCTACTACTATATGTGGCTTGTTGTTCATGCTACAAAGGTAGTATATATGTGTGTATCTGCGACGCGATAGCATGTAAAGTTTGTAAGTGTGGTATTAAAAAAACATTTCGACTCGGCGCATTGTTATAATATTGCTCCTCGATGAAGTCTAACCCTTTAATTTACCGATATGAAAGCGATAGAGTGGATGGCTGCAATGTTGTGGGGTGCATCTATTGGTGCTGCGGCTGCCTTGTTGTGGACTCCATACGACGGCAAACATATGCGTCGATTGGTGTGCCGAATGTGGAAAAAGAGTGGAATGCCTTGTTGTTGCGAGGAGTGCGAATGCGACTGTACTGCGCATGATGCCGAGTGTGACAACAAGATAGATGTGAGCAAAGGCTCTACAGTATAGTCTCGAGGGTAGTCGGCACACCGGAGCCGGCTACCTTAAACACACAATAATAGTAACCTGTATGGAACATCGTTCGTCAATCGAAGAGCTTGTCAGTGAGTTGCGACGTTATGTCGACTTAAGAGTTCAACGCACCAAGTTTATTGTTGTAGAGAAGTGTGTGTATCTGCTTGCAATTTTAGCTTTTGTGGGCATTGCCACACTCTTTATTGGCATTGCCATTTGCTACTTATCATACTCTTTTGTACATTTGCTACAGATTTATGTTGGTGCAATAGTAGCTCACGTGTTAGTGTCCTTGGTGCTACTGCTGGTAGTGTTGTTGCTCTATAGGCAACGTCGAGATTGGATACTCGACCCGATAGCTCGCGTAATGACTCGTTTATTGATTGATGACGAAGAGTCGAAGTAAATGTATTAATTATGAGTTATTACCGATTCATTCAGCCACCGAGTCGACAAGAAGGCGATTATGCCCGGCTGTGTAGCCGTCGTCGACATATCGAGAGCGATATTGCCCATCAAGAGGTGCGCATTGCCGAGGTGTTGAGTCGCCTTATCTCGCCAAGCCACATGAGAAGAGTATTGTCCGGCATCGCGATAGACAGTTTCAGAAGCGGATTTTCGCTCTTCCGTTGGATCAGTCGAGGTTGGCAATGGCTGCAGTTTGCAAGACGATTTGTCAAACGTTTTATGTAATATCTAAATACACACATATATGAACGATTACACACAAGTACGATTTACCGTAACACCTGCCGAGGAAGTGGCTACCGACGTGTTGGCAGCTATACTTGCAGAGGTGGGATTTGAGAGTTTTGTTCCCGACGAAGAGGGTATGACGGCCTACGTTCCTCACGGAGCATATGATGTCGATGTGTTGGTTCAAGTGGTGGGCGAATTTCCTCTCGAGGGCTACAACATCACCTATACCACCCAGAAAATAGAGGGCGAAGACTGGAATGCCGAGTGGGAAAAGAACTACTTCCAGCCCATTGTAGTAGACAACGAGTGTGTAATACACAGCACATTCCACACCGATGTGCCGCAAGCACGCTACGACATACTTATCGACCCTAAGATGGCCTTTGGTACAGGTCATCATCAAACAACTTGCCACATGCTGCGCGCCATCCTTGCTACCGATATGACAGGCAAGCGAGTGCTCGACATGGGTTGTGGTACTGCATTGTTGGCTATTCTTGCTCGCAAACATGGAGCAGCCGATGTTACCGGTATAGATATCGATGAGTTTGCCTATGAGAATGCGCGCGAAAACATTCGCTTGAACAATACGGATGATATAGATATTCGCCTGGGTGGAACAGATGCCTTGCGCGATGGAGAGGTGTTTGACTACATCCTCGCCAATATCAATCGCAACATCTTGTTGGCCGATATGAGCAACTATGCTATGCACATGCACAGTGGTTCGGTGATATTCATGAGTGGATTCTATGTTGAGGATATGCCCATGTTGCAAGAGGAGGCCTCTCGTCATGGACTTCGTTTTGTACGCCATGCCGAGGACAATCGTTGGACCATGATGGAGTTCGTCAAAGAATAACCTTACAATCTTGATAAACGATGAAGCGGGGCTTGCTATCACAGCATGCTCCGCTTCTTGCTTATGAAAAAAATGTAAATCTACTCTTTGCTATCGTTAGTGAGTTATGAGGATTTCTGTATTGCAAATATAGACCTAATATATAACATAGTTCTTTGATAAATATCAAAAATATGGAAAAGGTGATGTTAAGTGCTTTGTTTTTTGATAAATGTGAAAAAATGGTTGGTTTCGTAAAAGTAAAATGGGTCGCACCTGTCTCAGGCGCGACCCATCCCTTTCCATCATGAGCTAATTAATTATCTTATAACAACCTTCTCTGTATAAACTTTTTCGGGAGTTGTTACTCGAACCAAGTATACACCGGCTGTAATTCCTGCTGTAGAGAGGGTATCATCGGCTGTTGTAGCAACCATACGGCCTCTCATATCATATACTGCAAGCTCTGTAACATCTACACCATTTACGATAATTTCATTTCTTTGTGTCATGATGCGGGGGCTTACTGTAGCTACATTCTCTACTTTACTTGCTTCAGCACCATACACACTGATGTTGTCGAGGATAAGGTGCTCGCAGTTCTTCGAACGGAGGCGGAAAGCAATGTAAACTGAGTCTGTATCGGCATAACTGCTGAGGCTGATACCGCGGGTCTTGAAATTGGCGCTTTCGGCAACATATTCTTCCTCAGTGAAGTAGTACCATGAATCATCACCATTGGTCGATATCATAATAGAGTATGTCTCAAGGAAGTTGGGGTTGAATGATGCAACATCCCACACGAGATAAGCCTCTTTGCCAACATTGAAGGGAGGTAATACACACCAGCGGTCGGCCTTGTCTGTACCATCGAGCCATGAAGTAGCTGCTAATACGTGATTGCCATAAAGAGCATGCTCTTGGATATTGAAGATACCCCAACCGGCCTCATTAAATTCCTCGCCGGCACTGGGATTTACAGTACCCTCATCTTCCGAACGATAGATAAACTCATCGGGGAGCTGGCCATCTTCAAAGTCCCAACGCATAGAAGCTTCGCCCATTACATTGAATGTCAATGTATCAACATTATTCTCAAGTTCTTTGTCATCGGCACATGTCACATCGATAGCCATCACATGCACGCCGGGATTGAGTGTTTCGAGAATACCTGTCAAGGTGAATTCTTTGCTCTCTTGCGCCTTGATTGTCAGCTCTTCGCTGTATACCGATTGCTCGTCGATTTTTACCGATACAGTAGCAGTTGCATCCATGATACCATAGCTGCGTACGCTGAACTCGATAGTGGGTTTAGTACCTACGTGAACATATTCGATAGGATTGCTGATAGCTGTAACAGCGAGGTCAACCGATTCGCTCGATACCTTCTCGAGTGTTACATCGTCAACGCACAACCAGTTCTCGTCTTTATCACTGAATGAGTAGAAACCGATATACAAGTCTTGGGGTTGTTCGATGTAGAAGATATTGATAGACTCTTCGTAAGCACTACGTGCAAAAGGAGCGTACTCAACAATTTTATTGGTCATTGCTTCGGGGGTAGCTGCGTTGCCATAGTATACACCCAACTTCTCGGGGTGAGTATCGTCGCCCGAATACCAGAATTTGAGTACATAGTAACCGGCCTCTTCAATGGTGATAGGCTCAAGGATAGCCCAGTCGTTACCATTGTTGTTTTTGTCGTAGTTGTACGCAAGACACACATCGCCTGTGTGAGCCAAGCTCCACCAAGGATCGCTGTAGAGAGTCCAGTCGCCTTCGTCTTCGTTGAGGTTGAAGAATGTAATACCATCGGTGTATTCGTTAGCCTCAAAGCCCATAGTGTAGGGAATTGATGCGGGAGCTTTGTGCAATACTTCGGTTGAAGCAGCATCGTTCGTGGGGTTCAAGTCGTCGGTGTGAGATGTAGCGGCTGTCAATGTAAACATCTTGCGAGGTGTTGACAAGTCGGCCTTGGCAGTAAATGTATATTCCATTTCGGCACCGATAGCAAGGGCTTGATTAACAGTTTCGGTAGCTACTACGGTAGAATCGATAGTCAATACAATATCAAATGTATTAACATCAACCATACCTGTATTTTTAACCTTTACGGTAACAGTTTCCTGGCCGAGTGCAAAACCACTTACGGGCGATACAAACTCAGTCACGCAGAGGTCGACAGGATTGGCTGCACTTTGTACTTTGATGTTACCTACATACAAGCGCCACTTGTCGGCATCGCTACAAGCGCGGAAGCCAAGATAAATAGGTTGTTCGGCAGTAACATTGGTCATATAGAGGTGGTTTACCTCAGTGTCGGTAAGAATCAACTCCTCGCTCAAGCGGTTGGTCATAGCATCTACAGTGGGAGCAGAACCATAAAATACCTCGAGTTTCTCAACATACGAGCTACCTTTGGTTAAGAAACTGATGGCAATTGTACCGGTAGATGTAGGAGTAATCGCAGGTGAAATAAGCCAGTCGTTACCGGCATTGCTACCGTTATAGCTGTAAAATACATGAGTGGGTTCGGCTGCAGCGTCAAAACCCCAAGTTGTACCATCTTCGTTAACGTCTACTACTGTCCACGCTGCAAAATCTTCTTCTGTCTCAAAGTTTGTTGTGTAAATCACTTGTGCAAATAGTGCTGATGTAAAAAAGCACATTGCGGCAATTAAGGTAAAAAATCTTTTCATAAGGTTGTTATAATTGCTCTTTTTGTAATACATTGCGAGGTAAGAGCTTTAAAATCCAACACAATGTTATTGTCTAACTCGGTGCAAAAATATATCTTATTTTATAAATTCCAATTGATATTTGTCAATTTATCATTTTTTAAATAAAAAAACTGTATCTTTGGCATAAATTGGGTTGATAAATTTTATAATGGCAATTGAAATGGATTTGGTAGAATCATTTAGAGCAATTTATCCTATATCAGATACAACCGTAGAATACCTTAAAACCTATCTCGAACATCGCAAGTATAGCAAGGGCGAGCGTATCATAGCGCAAGGCGAGCGATCTAAATATATATATGTTGTAAAAGATGGTATGGTGCGTTGTATGTATGAAGATGGAGATACTGAAGCCACCATTCTATTTGGTGTAGCAGGTAATATATTTGTGTCATTAGCTTCTATTGTATATGGACAACCTTCTCAAACATCGTTTGAGGCTATTACCGATGTAGAGGTTTATTGTATTTCGTTTGATGACTTTTGGGCGGTGTGTGATGAGTGTCCCGATTTGATGCGTTGGCAAACACACTATCAACTCTACCAAATGTATACACTCGAAAAACGTAGCACACTCACCAGCATAGGCGATGCCTACACACGATACCAGCAATACATCAAGATGCGAGGCAATAGCACTATTGCACAGATACCGCTAAAGTATATCTCTCAATATCTCAATATCTCACAAGAGACTCTATCGCGTATACGCAATCGTATAGCTCGTGGTGAATAATACATCTTATATATGCTCGTCATTATCATATACATCGTTGTAATACTACCCATTATGGTGGTATGTATATACCTCGGACGACTCATTGCTCGTGGTGATGGCGACTCGCTAATGGCCGGTTACAATACAGCCAAGCCCGAAGAGCGGGAACGCTACGACATTGGGCGTCTTCGTCGTCTAATGTCGATGGTTATGTTCGGTACGGCAGCTCTTATACCCCTCTTTGGCATAGCCTCGATACTACCCAAACAGTGGGCAATGATAGCCATCCCGGCACTTGTAATAATAATGAGTGTGGGTGTGATTGTGTGTTTAACTTGGGGTGACAAATGGACTCGGAAACAATGATACACAACAAGATATAAAAAAAGCGACAACTTGATATTGTCGCTTTTTTTGTCGGGGTGAGAAGACTCGAACTTCCGACCTCCACGTCCCGAACGTGGCGCGCTAACCAACTGTGCTACACCCCGAGTGCTGTTAGCGAGTGCAAAGGTACACAAAGTTTGTAAAAAACAAGGCCTGGGGGTCTTAATTTTTTCGCCGGGTAAAAAATAATGTCGAAAAAAGAGCATAAAAATTTGGCAGAGAAGAGTAAAAGCAGTACTTTTGTGCGCTAATTCTGTTACGGGCTAAAGAAGAGTTGTCACGAAGACACCGCCCGGCAGAGATAACCTGAAAGATTAATAAATAAAATGTACGTAATCGTAGAAATTCAGGGACAACAATTCAAAGTCGAAGCCGGCAAGAAATTGTTCGTTCATTACTTGGGCGCTGAGAATGGTGCAGTTCTCGAGTTTGACAAAGTACTCTTGGTAGACAAAGATGGTGATGTTACCGTAGGTGCTCCTACCGTAGAGGGTGCAAAAGTAGTATGTGAAGTAGTTTCGCCCGATGGCAACTATGGCAAACCCGGTCTTGTAAAGGGTGAGCGTATCATTGTCTTCAAGAAGAAACGTCGCAAAGGTTATCGTCGCTTGAACGGTCACCGTCAATGCTTCACCGAAGTGTTAGTTAAAGAAATAGTTGCTTAACCTTAAAATTGTAGAAAAATGGCACATAAGAAAGGTGTAGGTAGTTCTAAGAACGGTCGTGAATCACATAGCAAACGACTCGGCGTTAAGGTATATGGCGGTCAAATCGCTAAAGCCGGCAACATTTTGGTTCGTCAAAGAGGTACAGTTCACCATCCCGGTGAGAACGTAGGTTTGGGTAAAGACCACACTCTCTTCGCTCTCGTTGATGGTACAGTTATCTTCCGCAAGAAAAAAGACAACCGTTCATATGTATCGGTTGAACCCATGAACTAATCGGAAACGATACTTCGCAAAATATAACAACGGCAGGTCATTGACCTGCCGTTGTTGTTTTATATACTGCTACAATGCTATGCTCGTAGCTATCATGATGAGACAAACACAAACTTTATAACGCAACACTTCCACATTGGTGTTTTTTTCATTCCACAATACGCTTTTTGTGAATCTATGGTGCAAATTATCAATTTTTTATTAAATTTGTAGGCTAATCAATCATTATAAAATGAGTCAAAATTCATTACTTGCCAAGCTTAAAGACTTGCAATTGCGATTTGAAGAGGTAGGTACACTAATTACCGACCCGGCTGTTATTGCCGATCAGAAACGCTATGTGAAACTTACCAAAGAGTATAGTGACCTTGAGAAGATTAACAAAGCAACTGTTCGTTACGAAGGATTGCTCAACTCTATAACCGAAGCCCGCGAAATATTGGAGACTGAAAATGATCCTGAAATGCGTGAGATGGCCAAGGAAGAACTCGATACCTGCCAGTCTCAAATACCGGATATGGAGGAGGAGATAAAACTCTTGCTCGTACCTGCCGACCCCGAAGACGGAAAGAATGCTATTGTCGAAATCCGTGGTGGTACCGGTGGTGATGAGGCTGCTATATTTGCCGGCGACCTCTTCCGCATGTATTCAAAATATTGCGAGGCTAAAGGCTGGAGCTTGAGCGTATCAAGCTTTAACGAAGGAACATCGGGTGGATATAAAGAGATAATCTTTGCAGTAAGTGGCGACAATGTATATGGCACAATGAAGTACGAGAGTGGTGTACATCGCGTGCAACGTGTTCCCGCTACCGAGACACAAGGTCGTGTACACACATCGGCAGCTACTGTAGCTGTGCTACCCGAGGCCGAGGAGTTTGATGTAGAGATAAACGAAGGCGAGATAAAATGGGATACTTTCCGATCGGGAGGTGCCGGTGGTCAGAATGTGAATAAAGTAGAATCGGGTGTTCGTCTGCGTTATGTGTGGCGCAACCCTAACACAGGTGTATCGGAAGAGATTCTTATTGAATGTACCGAGACACGCGACCAACCCAAGAACAAGGAACGTGCTCTATCGCGCTTGCGTACTTTTATCTACGACAAGGAACACCAAAAATACATCGACGACATTGCCGCTCGACGCAAGACTATGGTATCGACCGGCGACCGTAGTGCCAAGATACGCACATACAACTATCCGCAAGGACGTATTACCGATCACCGAATTGGTTACACCATATACAACCTGCCCGCATTTATGGATGGTGATATACAAGGCTGTATTGACCAACTTATCGTAGCCGAAAATGCCGAACGGTTGAAAGAGAGCGAATTATAAATATTAATCACACTATAACTATTAGTAATATGAATCGTCAAGAACTATTTGAGAACATCCGTCGCAAAAAGTCTTTCCTTTGCGTAGGTCTCGACACTGATATTCGCAAGATTCCCGCTCACCTGCAAGGTCGCGAGGATGCTATCTTTGCATTCAATAAGGCCATTATTGATGCTACAGCCGACTTATGCGTAGCTTACAAGCCCAACTTAGCCTTCTACGAGAGCCTTGGCCTAGCCGGATGGCAAGCCTTTGAAGATACTGTTCGCTACATCCGCAGCAATTACCCCGACATGCTCATCATCGCTGATGCTAAGCGAGGCGACATTGGCAACACCAGTGAGATGTATGCTCGCAGCTTCTTTGAGCACCTCGATATACACGCTGTTACTGTAGCCCCCTATATGGGCGAGGACAGCGTTAAGCCCTTCCTTAACTACGACAATCGTTGGGTGATTGTATTGGGTTTGACTTCTAATAAAGGTTCACACGATTTCCAACTCACTGCCGATGCCAATGGCGAGCGCCTCTTTGAGAAGGTATTGCGTGTAGCCCAAACATGGGGTACTACCGACAACATGATGTTTGTGGTAGGTGCTACACAAGGTTCGTTGTTTGAGGATATTCGTCGCGTTGCTCCCGAACACTTTTTGCTCGTTCCCGGTGTAGGTGCACAAGGTGGTAGTCTCAGCGAAGTTGCCAAGTATGGCCTCAATGACCACTGTGGACTTATCGTAAACTCATCACGCCAAATCATCTATGCTGATGGTACTGAAAACTTTGCCGAGGCCGCACGTGCGCAAGCATTGGCCGTGCAACAAGAGATGGAACAAATACTTAAAGAGAGAGAAATCATTTAATAACCCTTAAAAATAATGACTATGAAAAGTGTAAAAGGAACCCAAACTGAGAAAAATCTTCTTACTTCATTTGCAGGCGAGAGCCAAGCTCGTATGCGTTACAACTACTTTGCAAGTGCTGCAAAGAAAGAAGGTTATGAGCAAATAGCTGCTATCTTTGAAGAGACTGCTAACCAAGAGAAAGAGCATGCAAAACGTATGTTTAAATATCTTGAAGGTGGTATGGTAGAGATTACTGCTTGCTATCCCGCAGGTGTTATTGGTACAACAGCCGAAAACCTTCGCGCTGCAGCAGCCGGTGAGAATGAAGAGTGGACTACCGACTATCCTCGTTTTGCTGAAATCGCTGCCGAAGAGGGTTTCCCCGAAATCGCAGCCATGTATCGCAATATTGCACTTGCCGAGAAGGGTCACGAAGAGCGCTACCTCGCTTTCTTGGCCAATGTAGAGAATGGTACAGTTTTTGAAAGAGCTGAAAGCACTGTATGGCAATGCCGCAACTGTGGTTTCATCATGGAAGGAACCAAAGCTCCCAAAGCCTGCCCCGCTTGCTTGCATCCTCAAGCATACTTCGAGGTGATGAAAACAAATATCTAATTTCAGTTGTTTAATTATCAAAACATTAAATAAGACTCTATATGCAAACAATAGATAAATTCAACTTTGCGGGTAAAAAGGCTATCGTACGCGTGGATTTCAATGTACCTCTCGACGAGAATGGCCACATCACCGACGATACTCGTATTCGTGGTGCATTGCCCACATTGAAAAAAATCCTTGCCGATGGCGGTAGCCTCATTATCATGTCGCACATGGGTAAGCCCAAGAAAAACCCCGATATGAAGTACTCTTTGAGCCAAATCGTTGACGCTGTATCGGAGAAATTGGGCGTAAAAGTACAATTTGCTCCCGACTGTATGAAGGCTGACGAAGCTGCTGCCGCTCTCAAACCCGGCGACGTTCTCTTGCTCGAAAACCTCCGCTTCTATGCCGAGGAAGAGGGTAAACCCCGTGGCGAATTTGCTACCGACGAGGAGAAGAAAGCTGCTAAGGCTGCTATGAAAGAGCCCCAAAAGGAGTTTGCAAAACACCTCGCTTCATACGCCGACTGCTATGTAAACGACGCATTTGGTACAGCTCACCGCAAACACGCCTCTACAGCTATCATCGCTGACTACTTCGATGCTGATCACAAAATGCTCGGTTATCTTATGGAGAAAGAGGTTGAGGCTGTTGATAATGTATTGAGCAATATCAAACGTCCCTTCACTGCTATTATGGGTGGCTCAAAGGTTTCTACCAAAATTGGTATCATTGAGAATTTGATGGACAAAGTGGATAACCTCATCCTTTGCGGTGGTATGACATATACTTTTGCCAAAGCTCAAGGTGGTAATATTGGTAAATCTATCTGTGAGGATGATAAACTTGACCTCGCTCTCGATATCATGGCACA
>JAEIGA010016394.1_pt1 | contig 11277 bp, 7 predicted proteins | sample 9270691 | NCBI WGS metagenome assembly JAEIGA01 (sample SAMN17057246, study PRJNA624740) | gut metagenome | biome: biome; isolation source: fecal sample | host: Bos grunniens | place: China: Xizang | collected 2019
ACCGAGACCGGTTCCTACAACAATGACTTCGAGTTTTCTTTTGTTGCCTGGGCTGACAACACGGATCTGAGATTTGTGCTTTGTCCATTTCTCGGCCAAAGGACCCTCAGGAATCTTAGAAATAAGTTTTTCGGCCATTTTTATAGTGTGTTATTGAAATTTCGGGCACAAGTATACATAAAATAAGCTGATCTAACAATTAAATCAGCTTATTACCTCTCATTTATGATAGGGTATTCCCGATCAGGGTTTGAAATGACTATAAAATTGGGTCAAAAATGATGTTAAAAGAGTGTTGCATCATCTGTATTGTGCCCCTTTTCAAAGCCAAGATGCCTGTATGCAAGGTCTGTCGCTTCCCTGCCTCGCGGTGTACGGTTTATGAATCCCTCCTTGATGAGGAAAGGCTCGTAAACCTCCTCTACAGTACCCTGGTCCTCGCCTACTGCGGTAGCTATAGTATTGATTCCGACAGGACCTCCTTTGAACTTGGTAATGATAGTCCTGAGAATCTTGTTATCGATGGCATCCAATCCTCTCTTGTCTATATTGAGGGCATCAAGAGCATATCGTGCTATGGAAAGGTCAATGCTGCCGTTTCCCATGACCTGAGCAAAATCTCTTACTCGTCTCAGCAGCGAGTTTGCTATTCGCGGAGTACCTCTGCTTCGAAGAGCTATTTCATACGCAGCATCCTGTTCTATGCCTATATCAAGTATAGAGGAACTTCTCTTTATGATATTGACCAGAGTCATGGTATCATAATACTCCATTGCGCATGTTATGCCGAAACGGGCACGAAGTGGAGATGTGAGAAGACCGCTTCTGGTAGTGGCTCCGACAAGAGTGAAAGGATTCAGGGATATACGCACTGAACGTGCTCCCGGACCTTTGTCTATCATAATATCTATGACATAATCCTCCATTGCGGAGTATAAGTATTCCTCGACCACCGGAGAAAGCCTGTGAATCTCATCAATGAAAAGCACATCTCCCTCATCAAGAGAAGTAAGAAGTCCGGCAAGATCACCAGGCTTGTCAAGTATAGGACCGGAAGTTACTTTCATATTGACTCCCAATTCATTAGCTATGATATGAGCCAAGGTTGTCTTACCAAGACCAGGAGGGCCATGGAACAGTACATGATCCAGGGACTCCCCTCTCATCTTGGCGGCCGCCACAAATATTTTAAGATTGGTAACGATCTTATCCTGACCCGTGAATTCAGTCAGGTCCTGCGGACGTATTATTCCGTCCAAATCCTTATCTTTGCCCTCGCCGGCTTTGCGAGGATCGAAATCATTCGCCATGCAAATCAAAATTATCAATACAAATATATATATTTATTTTAAGATATTATGTTTGTTATATGACTGTTGAAATGTTGATAAGCGAAAATTGGGACTGAGAATCAATATTTTAGACTATAGCTTATATGTTGATAAGCCTATGGGAATCTTATTTGGAAAATGTTGATGGAAGATTTGCGGAATATCTTTCCGTGCCGTAATATACAGCTTTTAAGTATTTGCCAATTTAGTTATTATTTGATTTTAACAGGGTTTTAAACAGGTTATCAACAGAAAAAGAGTATAAATGTTAATAAGTACAAAATCCACAAAAACTATAGCGGAAAAATTAGAAAAGCAGTCGGAAATCTTCTGCAGTGGTCTTTTTCTTTCCGCAAGATGGTTCGCATTGTCACAGCTTGATATCGATGCGCTGCATGTCGTTGTGCTTCCGGACAAGGACAGTGCGGAGTACTGTGCGGCTGACCTTTATAATCTCGTAGACGGGGATAGGGTCTTTTTCCTTCCGGATTCAGGAAAGGCTCTGGAGAAAAGCAATTATAAGGCTTCGCTTAACGTACAGAGGACATCTGCGATAGGACGTATAGTGGATTTCAAGGAAGGTCAGCTTTATGTGGTGACCTATCCATCAGCTCTGGATGAACATGTGCTCAGTTCGAAAAAGATAAAGGAGTCTCTCATCAGACTGGAAACAGGAAATGAGATAAGCCATGAAGATATAGTGCAGGTTCTGTTCGACAGCGGTTTTGAAAGAGTGGATTTTGTTGCCGAACCCGGACAGTTTGCCATAAGAGGAGCCATCGTAGATATATTCTCATATTCATATAACGATCCTTTCAGAATTTCCTTCTTCGGAGATGAGATTGATTCCATAAACATATTCGACTGCAATACCCAGCTTTCCAAGGAAAAGGTACAGACAGCAGAAATATATCCTGATATAGTTACTGCGGAAGGGGATTCTGAGAATATGTCAAGCATATGCGGACTGCTTCCTGCCAATACTATCTTCTGGCTCGATTCATCCGACATGTACAGGCAGAAGGAGTTTTTCCAGGAACTGGAACGTTTCAGAAAGGTATATTTGGATGTACCTCTTTCTCGTACTGATGTGGATTCTGTAAAGTTCAATATAGCTCCGCAGCCTTCATTCAACAAGAATTTCGAACTGCTTTCGAGAGATATAGTAAAACGTCTTGAGGAAGGATATAGAGTCAGAATCTATGGTGAGAAGCCATCTCAGCTTGAAAGACTGAAATCAATACTTTCTCAGGATAATTCCATTCTTCCTGAATTTATTTCCCATAAGAACCTTCATAACGGTTTTATTGATCATGAGAACAAGGTATGCTGTTACAGCGATCATGAAATATTTGACCGTTTCCATCGTGTGAGCATAAGAAGGTCGGTGGAGAAGAGCGAGCAGCTTACTGTGAATGACCTTACGTCATTTGCGATAGGGGACTATATAGTCCATATCGATTATGGTGTAGGTATATTCGGAGGTCTTGTACGCATGAAGGATGATAAGGGCAGAATGCATGAGGTTGTTAAGCTTACTTATAAGGATGGAGATGTAGTTTTTGTGTCCGTTCATGCCTTACATAAGATATCACGTTATAAATCAAAGGATTCTGAGCCTCCAAAGATACATAAGCTCGGATCTAAGGCTTGGCAGAACCTTAAGACAAGCACAAAATCTAAGGTAAAGGATATAGCCAAGGATCTCATTCAGCTCTATGCCAAGAGAAAGGGGGCCAAGGGTTTTGCCTTCTCGGCTGATACTTATCTGCAGCAGGAGCTTGAATCTTCGTTCATGTATGAGGATACTCCGGATCAGGAAAAGGCAGTGGCAGCTGTCAAGCGCGATATGGAGGACGATTGTCCTATGGACAGACTTGTCTGCGGTGATGTAGGTTTCGGTAAGACAGAGGTGGCGGTACGTGCTGCATTCAAAGCTGTGGCTGACAGCAAGCAGGTGGCCGTTCTAGTACCTACAACCATTCTTGCCCTTCAGCATTTCAATACCTTCAAGAACAGACTTAAGGATTTTCCTTGCAATATTGACTATGTGAGCCGTCTTCGTACTGCCAAGGAAATATCCGACATACAGAAAAGGCTTAAGAGCGGATCCTTGGATATAGTCATAGGAACTCATAAGCTGATAGGAAAGGGATTCGAGTTCAAGGATCTCGGACTGCTCATAATCGATGAGGAACAGAAGTTCGGTGTAAGTTCCAAGGAGAAGCTGCGCCAGATAAAGGCTTCTGTGGATACTTTGACGCTTACAGCCACTCCTATACCTCGTACATTGCAGTTCTCTCTTCTTGGAGCTCGTGACCTGTCCATAATAAATACTCCGCCACCTAACAGGATACCGGTGCAGACTGAAATCATGCTTTTCGATCATGATGAAGTCAAGAAGATCATAAGATACGAGCTGAGCAGGGGAGGACAGATATTCTTCGTCCATAACAGGGTGGAGGAACTTCAGTCCATACATGATATCCTGCACAGGCTGGTACCTGACATGAAGATATGCGTGGCTCATGGACAGATGGAAGCAAAAGTCCTTGAAAACAAGATTCTGGAATTCATGGCAGGAGATTATGATATGCTGCTCTGCACTACAATCATCGAGAATGGACTTGATGTTCCTAATGCCAATACGATAATGATCAATCAGGCTCAGAATATAGGTTTGAGCGATCTGCATCAGCTCAGGGGTAGGGTAGGACGTTCCAACAGACGTTCGTTCTGTTATCTGATAGTACCTCCTCTCGTATCCATTACGGATGAGGCGAGACGCAGACTCAAGGCTATTGAATCATTCTCGGATCTCGGAAGCGGTTTCAATATAGCCATGCAGGACCTTGATATCAGAGGTGCCGGTAATCTTCTCGGAGCTGAACAGAGCGGATTCATCACGGATATGGGATTCGAGACATATCAGAAGATTCTTTCCGAGGCTATGGAGGAACTTGGTGTCGAGACAGGAATCGTGACCAGAAGCAAGGATGAAAGTTTCGTTTCAGACTGTACTATAGAAACAGATCAGCTTGCCCTTATCCCTGATTCATACATAGACATGACGGCTGAAAAGATCAGGATATATAAGGAACTTGATTCACTTACATCCGATAAGGAGATGGAGCATATGAAGGGAAGATTGGCCGACAGATACGGTGCCCTTCCTGAAGAACTGATCAGGCTTTTTGAAATCGTGAAGGTGAGACAGCTTGGTCAGAAGCTTGGTTTTGAGAAGATTATCATAAAGAATGGAGTGATGATAGCCTTTTTCATATCCAACCCTCTTTCTCAGTATTACCGCAGCGATGTCTTTGCTAGAATACTTGAAAATGTAAGTATTAATCCGACTCTTTATGAATTGAAGCAGAACGATAACAGGCTAAGGGTATTTTCAAAGAATGTAGATGGAATATCAAAGGCATATTCGATTTTGAAAAAGCTTTGAAAATTTATATATTTGCCTTGATGTAAAGATAAATACGGTGGCTAATCTCATAGTAGACATAGGAAATACCGCTCTTAAGGCAGCATGGGCTGACGGAATGACACTTGGCAAGACTTTCAGATACCAAGGTGAAAGAATGCTTGAATTCATACTTTCACTAACTGAAAAGGAAAAGGCCGAGGTTCTTGTGCTCAGCAGCGTGAGGAAATTTTCTGAACAGAACATGGCAAGACTCCGTTCTGTGTGCGAGCGCCTGCTTGTAATAGACTCTGCTGTTCTTGAGAGATATTCAATACCGGATTATATATCATCTGACCGTGCTGCATCTATAGTGGCGGCGAGGTATCTTTTCAAGGGACGCAGCTGTTCTGTCTTTGATTTCGGAACCATGATGACAGTAGATTTCATAGCAGCTGACGGCAGCTATGAAGGAGGTTGCATATCTCCCGGATGCATGACACGTTTCAAATCCATCAACAGATATTCAAAGCAGCTTCCTTTATTGGGAATACCGGAAGAAGTTGAGCAGAAAGGGCTATCTGTTTCATCTTCCATATCATCAGGAGTCATTTCAGGCATAATGTTTGAAATAGAAGGACACATTTGCCATAATCCTGAAAATATTGTGGTTTTTACCGGCGGAGATGCGAATTATTTTGTAAAAAGAATGAAAAACTGCATCTTTGTAGTTTGTAATTTGGTCTTAATGGGGTTAGCATTAATGGCTGCTGAAAAAACTGAAAATGAATAAAAGAATATTTCTGATATTTACCCTTTTCATTATGTGCATCTGTGCTGTTGCTCAGGAAGGTGCGCATAGTGCCTATTCTCCGTATTCTATATACGGAATTGGAGACATTTCTAAGGAAGGAACTGCTTTCAATAAGGGAATGGGAGGTACAGGAATCGCTACAAGAAATAAGAGATTCATCAACTATATGAATCCTGCCGCTGTCACAGCGAGAGATTCACTTGCATTTATGGCTGATTTCGGACTTTCACAGAAGAATACAGTGTATAAGCAGGGTGATATCAAGTCTGGAAACAATACTTTCAATATCTATGATTTTGTGATGAGTTTCCCAATCTACAGATCATCTGCCTTTATGGTAGGTATAACTCCTTTCAGTGATGTAGGTTATGACTTCTCATCAATCGAGACAAATCCTGAAATCATAGGTAATACAGGAAATGTTGCGTATGATTCATATGGTACCGGAAGTATCTATCAGATTTTCTTTGGTGCAGGTGTCACTTTCTGGAAGAAGCTTTCTCTTGGAGCAGAGGCCATCTATTATTTCGGAAACCTTGACAAGGTTACCAATATGACCTACTCCAATTCTTCTTACAGATCCATTAACAGTGGTCATGACCTTACCCTCAATGCTGTAAGCGGAAAGTTCGGACTTCAGTTCGAGCAGAAGATAGCAGGTAATGTTTCGATGACACTTGGAGCTACCTATAGACTTGGAACTGATCTAAAAGGATACTCGACTGAGTACAGATATGCAAATCTTTCGAGTGTATCGGATACATTGAGATATAATGTCGATACTCTTGCAGGTTCTGGCATTCGTATCGCTGATGAACTTGGAGTCGGTATAGCTTTGAAGGGTGGAGATAAATGGATGGCTGAGTTCGATTATATCAGATCAGACTGGTCAAAGTCAGGATTTGACAATGCAGGCGGTTTTGGAATTTCAGGTGATTCAAAATTCTCATCTACCGTTTCACAGTCATTCAGGGCAGGATTTGAGTTTGTACCTAACAGAAACGATATCAGATATTTCTTCAAGCGTTGTGCGTATAGGGGAGGAGTATATTATGACCAGGCTTATTACAAGCTGGATGGAAACAATGTGAATTCTATGGGTGTAACTTTGGGAATCACGCTTCCTGTATTCAGATGGTATAACGGTCTTACCCTTGGAGTCGATCTTGGACAGCGTGCCAGCACAAGGAATAATATGATACGTGAAAGATATGCCATGTTCGTAGTAGGATTCAACATCCACGATATATGGTTCAGAAAGATGGAATATAATTAAATTACACATAAATAACTATGAAAAAAATTGTACTGTTGATTTCTGTAGCTGCAATGGCATTGTTCTGCAGCAGCACTGTTTCCGCACAGGGTAAGTATGGTCCTGACAGCACTGAGTGTATCAAGTATCTGTCATACTATACTGAGTATTACAAGCAGAAGAACTATGATTCTGCTCTTCCTAACTGGAGAAAAGCTTATAAGTACTGTCCTCCAACAGCGAGATATTCTCTCCTTTCAGACGGTACTACTCTCGTTCGTAACCTCATCCAGAAGAATGCGAACAATCCTGTATACAAGAAGGAGCTTGTTGACTCACTCATGACTATCTATGATCAGAGAGTTCAGTACTGGCCTAAGTATGCTGTAAGCTCACTCAACAACAAGGCTCTCGATATGTACAACTACCTCAAGGATGATACTAAGGTTCTTTATGAGGGACTTACAGAGATTGTCAACACTACAAAGGAGAAGACAAGAGCTAACATCTTCCTTTTCCAGCTTAACACAGCTGTAGATCTCTACAAGAACGGTAACCTCGATCCTGAGTCTGTAATCAATGTATATGAGAAGGCTGTCGAGTATCTTTCTAAGATGGAGGCAAAGAATGATGTTGAGCAGAGAAGCATCGACAAAACTGTAGAGGATGTAGAGAGCCTCTTCATCACAAGCCAGGTTGCAAGCTGCGATAACCTTATCGCTCTCTTCGGACCAAGAGTTGATGCAAATCCTGATGACCTTGCACTTGCAAAGAACGTTGTAAGAATGATGGGTATGACTGAGGGTTGTACAAACAATGACCTTTTCCTCAAGGCCGTTACTACAACTTACCAGCAGGAGCCTTCACACACTTCAGCTTACTATCTCTACAAGCTCTACGCTGGTAGAAACGATATGGAGAACGCTCTCAAGTATATGGAGGAGGCTGTGAACTATCCTGAGTCTGACAATGCTACAGACGCTTCTTACCTTTACGAGCTTGCTACATTCTGCTTCAAGAACGGTAACAACGCTAAGGCTTTCTCTGCTGCACAGCAGTCAGTTGAGCTTGATGCTGCTCTTGCAGGTAAGGCTTACATGCTTATCGGAACTATCTGGGGTAGCGTAGTTTGCCCTGGTAACGAGATCGAGCAGAGAGCTAAGTACTGGGTAGCTGCTGACTACATGAACAAGGCAAAGGCTGCTGATGAGACACTTGCTGAGGATGCAAACAACTACATCAGACAGTACGCTGCTTACTATCCTCAGACTGCTGAGGCCTTCATGTACGATATCACTGACGGTCAGTCATACACAGTTTCTTGCGGCGGAATGAGAGCTACTACAACAGTAAGAACTCAGAAATAATCGATATTGAAAAATATCATACATACAGTAAAGATGATAGCAACCGCTGTGGCGGTTGCTTTCGTCGTTTATTCTTGTAAAGGAAAATTAGCAGAGGCTGAATCCATAAACATCAAGGAAACACCTGTTCAGATCGTTAATGATATGTTCATTGTTCAGAGCAAGAACGGAGATATGCAGATGAGAGCTCAGGCTCCTCTCATGGAAAAATATGAGAAGGATAGTCTTAAATATGAGCTTTTTCCTGAAGGTTTCTTTGTCTATGGATATACTGAAGATGGACTTCTTGAAACAGAAATCGTCGCTGATAATGCAAAGCATGTGAAGCATGATAATGGAGAGGAAACATGGTCTGCTTTCGGTAATGTGGTCGTGAGGAATCTCATAAAGCAAGAGGTAATGGAGACTGATACCCTTTATTGGGATCAGAAGAATGAGAAGATATATACCAACTGCTATGTCAGGATGTATTCTCCTCAGGGCTTCATGCAGGGATACGGAATGGAATCTGACCAGCGTGCCAGAAACAGCATAATCTTTAAGCCTTTCAATAGTTACGGTATTGTGGTACAGGATACTACGCAGGTTTCTATCGATTCGGTCAATTTTATAGGCCCAATGCAAAAAAAATAGTAACAGATTGACGGAAAATTGCTATCTTCGCGCCCTAATACGTGTTTTTACAGGAAAATAATCTAAAATAATCTATAAAATGGCAGTACTTGAAACAATTCGTGTAAAGCTCGGAATTCTGATTACAGTGCTCATCGCTGTGGCATTGTTGTCATTCATCATCGATCCGAGCACACTTCAGTCTGTATCTTCTTCAATGTCTTCTAAGTATGATGTTGGAGAAATTGATGGTAAGTCAATCTCTTATACTGACTACCAGGCAGACGTAGACAGATTCACAACTATCAACGAGATTCTTACTGGTGCTTCAGCTCAGAATGAGCAGCAGCAGGCTTCTATCAGAAATGCAGCTTGGCAGTCACTCGTTGACAAGTATCTTTTCGTAAAGAATGCTGAGAAGGCAGGTATTCATGTAGGCGAGGAGGAGCTCCTCAGCCTCATCTCAGGTGAACTTGAGTCTCCTGTGTTCACACAGAACCCTGCATTCTTCGATGAGAGCGGAAACTTCTCTAAGAACATGGTTCTTGAGTTCGTTTCCTATATGGAGTCAGACCAGACAGGTCGTCTCCAGCTTTATTGGAACTGGCTTCAGGAGTCAGCAAAGAACCAGCAGTACTATGCTAAGTACAACTCTCTCTTTGCAGCTTCTAACTATGCTAACCCACTAACACTTGCAAATCAGATTGCTGAGAACAACAATACTTTCAATGTTGAGTTCGTAATGCTTCCTGTAGGTTATGCTATGGATTCTACTGTTGTAGTTTCTGACAGTGAAATCAAGAAGTATTATGAGGCACACAAGAAGTTCTACCGTCAGCCTGCAAGCAGAGATATCGAGTATGTGGTTTACGAGGTAGTTCCTTCAACAGAGGATGTAACAGCTGCAAACCAGGCACTTGTTGACGTATACGATGAGTTCGCTACAACTGACAACATGAAGGCTTTCCTTCTTGCAAACTCTGACCGTCAGTATGACAGCCGTTGGTACAAGGCAGGTGAGCTTAATTCTGTAGCTAAGGAAATCAATGACTTCGCTTTTGCTGAGAAGAAGGTAGAGGGTATTTCTCCAGTAATCTCAAAAGAGAATACATTCTACGCAGTAAGAGTTGTAGAGGAGGCTATGATTCCTGATTCAGTATACGTTAAGTATGCTCCTGCAACAGTTGAGAATGTAGACAGCGTCCTTACAGCTTCAGAGGCTATGTGGCTTCCACAGATCGCTGGTTTCGAGGATGTAATGTCAGCTCCTAAGAACAGTACAGTTACAGTTAACGGTATGGTATTCAACGTACTTGACAGAACTGCTCCTGTAGCTAAGAAGAGAGTTGCAGTTCTCGAGAAGACAGCTGTACCAAGCAAGGAGACTGTGAACAGCTTCTATTCTAAGGCTAACACTCTTGCAACTAAGTCGGCAGGTGAGTACGAGAACTTCGTTAAGGCTGTAGCTGAGGAGAGTGCTTACGCACATCCTGTAAACAAGATGCTTGAGAGCGCTGACAGACTTGGTGCTATCGAGAATACTAAGGAAGTTACAAGATGGGCATTCGATGCTAAGGTTGGCGATGTATCAAATATCATCACTGTAAACAACAACTACTTCATCGTAGCTGCTCTTAAGGGCATCCACAAGGAGGGTTATACTCCAGTAGCTGAAGTAGCAGAGTCAATCAAGAGTGTTCTTTACTCAGAGAAGGCTATCGCTAAGAAGGCTGCTGAGGTTTCAGAGAAGATCGCTGGTCTTAACGATATGCAGGCAATTGCAGAGGCTCTCGGAACAACTGTAAGCACCAAGGATGGTATCGCATTCTCATCAATGGCAGCTCAGGGTCTTGATCCTAAGTTCATCGGTGCTGCTTCAGTATCTGAGGAGGGTAAGATCTGTGGTCCAGTTCAGGGCAATATCGGAGTATATGTTTACAAGGTTACAGGTCGCGATACAGGCGCATTCTTCACTGAGGATGATGCAAAGGTACGTGATGCTCAGATGACTCAGTATGCTACTCAGATGCTCGTTCCTGTAATGATGGATGACGCTGATGTTAAGGACAACCGTGCACGTTTCTTCTAATCAAAGATAATATAGATCAATCAATAAAAGAGGGGGAAACCCCTCTTTTATTGTATAACATAATTAATACACATATGAACTTCAGAAAATTTTTACTGTCATTTATATTGACATGTTTTTCATTTTTTGTTGCTCCTATGAGCATGTCTGCAAAAATAGAGAATATCAAGCAGGATGACCCATGTATTGTGAACTTCATAAACTTCATCAGACAGACAGAGCCAAGATGGCCGGAGGATTATCCTGATGAATATCTCTACCAGACCACAGTCAATGAGTTGGATCAGCTGAATGAATTCAACTTCAAAGGAACCTTTCTTATTCAGTATGATGCACTTATAAACCCTGCCTATCAGGAACTGCTGAAAAAGGCAATCAGACAGGGACATGAAGTAGG
>JAEIGA010016395.1_pt1 | contig 11277 bp, 7 predicted proteins | sample 9270691 | NCBI WGS metagenome assembly JAEIGA01 (sample SAMN17057246, study PRJNA624740) | gut metagenome | biome: biome; isolation source: fecal sample | host: Bos grunniens | place: China: Xizang | collected 2019
CAGGGAAGCCCTCTTCTCCATCGGGAGAGATATAGTGGAGCTTCACGCTATTGGGTGCCAACACCTCAGCATCCCATACACGAGCATGATAGCCAGTAGGTCCACCGTGCAGGTGGTTGGGGCCATTGTTTACGGCCAGGGTGTACTCTTGTCCGTCGAGGGTGAACTTACCATGCTTGATGCGGTTGCCATAGCGGCCGATGAGCGTGCTCAAGAAGGGTTCCGGCGATGCTATCACCTTGTCGATGGTGTCGTGACCCTGCACGATGTTGGCACGCTTGCCATTGCGGTCGGGCATCATGATGGTGAGCAGTGCGCCACCGTAGTTGGTGAATGCTATTTCGTTGCCCTTGTCGTTAGTGAGGATAAACAAATCGGTTTTCTTCCCGTTGATGTCTTTCTGGAAATCGGCTTGGTTCAAGCCTGATGCGTTGTTCGGATTACATACGTTTGACATAGTATATGCTTTAAATATGGATTTAACACGCAAATTAAAGCATTATCTTTCAGATTTCAAAGGAAAATAATGAAAACCATCTCCCCAAAAGGGGAAAAAAAGCATTTTTTCTGCAAAGTTTACTTTGATTTGCAGATTCTGCCACGAGGCACCCCCTTGACGAGGGGTTACGGAATGTTGCTTAAAGCTTGTTTCCAGCTTTTGGGAATATAACCGTGGGGCGGAATGTGCTGGCCTCCTCGGGGGTCATTTGGGCGTATGCCATGATGATGACTACGTCGTCGGGCTGTACCAATCGTGCTGCGGCGCCATTGAGACAAATCTGTCCCTTCCCACGTTCGCCTTTGATGATGTAGGTTACAAATCGTTCCCCGTTGTTGTTGTTCACGATGTGTACTTGCTCGCCCTCGATCATGCCTGCGGCATCCATCAGGTCTTCATCGATGGTGATGCTGCCCATGTAGTTTAGGTTGGCCTCGGTGACACGGGCGCAATGTATCTTTGATTTCAGTAGTGTCAGTAGCATGTTCTTATTTGTATCTGATGTTGTCAATCAAACGCACCTTGCCGCAATATACGGTGATGCATCCTACGATGTAGTCCGTTTCGTCCCATGTGGTGACGGTCTGTAGGGTGTTGCCATCTACTATTTCGTAGTATTCCAGCTCTAGTCCCTCGGTGTCGGCAATGGCTTGTTCAACCATATCTTTCGTTTCGCTCAGCGTATGCTCCTTGGCATATTCTACACTGGCAAAGAGAGTCTTAGAGATGGTGAGTGCTGTGGTGCGCTGCTCGTTGGATAGTAGGGTGTTACGGCTGCTCAGAGCCAGTCCGTCCGCTTCGCGTACGATAGGACATCCTACGATCTGTAGGGGTAATCCTAGCTGGCGTGTCATCTCGCGTATGATGGCCAGCTGCTGGAAGTCCTTTTCACCGAAATATGCGCGGGTGGGCTCCACGTATGCAAAGAGCTTGCTCACGATCTGTGCCACTCCGTTGAAGTGACCGGGGCGATATACGCCTTCCATTACCTTGTCCAGAGGGGCGAAGTCGAATATGCGGGTGTCGGGCTCGGGGTATACTTCCTCTACAGAAGGAGCAAACACACAGTCCGCATGGAGCGAAGAGAGTAGGGCGCAGTCGGCCTCTAGGGTACGGGGATAGCGCTCCAGGTCGCCCTTGTCGTTGAACTGAGTGGGGTTGACGAACACGCTCACTACGGTGATGTCATTCTCCTCGGTAGAGCGCTTTACCAATGAGGCGTGCCCTTCGTGCAAAGCACCCATCGTCGGAACTAGGCCTATGCTTTTGCCCTCGCTGCGTGCGGTGGCGAGGAAAGCATGCAATTTATTGATGGTTTCAACTACTATCATCTCTGAAAAATCTAAAAACGCTGCAAAATTAGTGCAAAAAATCGATTGGGGGAAGACAATACTGATTTATTTGATGGCTTCGTAAATAAAATGGGAAAATCTTTTTGTGAATTAGTATTAAAAGTAAAAAAAAATAGGTAATTTTGTGCGCTGATAATTCTTTTCATGAAAAAACGACATTTTCTGGGATATGATTAAAAAAAGTCTTTTCTATTTATTTGCTGCGGCATTAGTATTTGGTAGCTGTAAGGAAGAAATCGCTGATGATACTCGCTATACCTTCGTGGGTGATACTGTCGCCTCTTTTTTAGAAAGTAACGAGGAGGTATATAGTAGCTTTATTGAAATCTTAAGACGTGGTGAACGCTTTAATCTGATGAAAGCTTATGGTCAGTATACCTGTTTCGCCCCAACAAATGATGCAATAGACAAATTCCTTTACGAACAGGATTCAATCTATCGGGCCTCGTTGGTCGATGAGAATGAAGCTGACTTCGTGTGGACAGGTGTCACCTCGCCCTATCTGAGCGAGTTGTCAGACTCGATGTGTAGGGTGCTTTCCCAGACTCATCTCATCCCCGAAGTCTATATGACTACGGATATGGAGGGTGACATCATCCCTACAATGAATATGAACGACCGCTATCTCAGCCTGAGCTATGGTGTGGATGAAAATGACTTCTATACCTTGCTTATTAATGGTAACGGAAGAATTATCGCCAAGGACCAGGAGGTGGAAAACGGAGTGGTGCACACCATCTCAGAGGTGTTGAACCCCTCAACGAACACCTTACCTGCCCAAATTGAAGAGCATGAATATTTCCGTATCATGAGCGAAGCCATCAAGGCTACTGGCTACGATGACAAGCTGCAACTCTATAAGGATGAGTCGTATGACATGGAGGGCCTGACCATGACGGATATCTATCAGCGTACAATCATACCCTATCCTGCCAATCGTTACTATGGATTCACGGCATTCCTGGAGACAGACTCGATATTCCATGCTGCGGGTATCTATAACCTGAGTATGCTCGAGAAAAAGTGTGCTGAATGGTATCCAAATGCCGATGCGTCGGCTCCCTTTACAAGCCCTGAAAATCCTCTTAACCAATTTGTGGGTTATCACTTGCTGGACCGTAACTTGCAATATTCACGTTTGGTGTTCTATAAGATAAAGACACATAGTGTAATAGATTCAGAACAGGACTTCTTCGATGTCTCAGACCGTTACGAATTCTACGAGACCATGAGCGGCAAGATGCTGAAGATAACCATGCCGCGCAGCTTGAAGGATGAACAGCTCAGATCTAAGATCCTACTCAATTATTATAAGCCTCGCGAGGGAGATGTGGTGCCCGAGGATGCACAAGCACTGATGAACAATATCGTGCATGAGCCTGAAATCTTCAGAGATATGAATAATGGAGCTTATGCGGACTTCTCTGCACTTGCTCTGAACGGAACGATTCACCCGATTGAGAAGATCCTCATTTATGATGAAGATGTCATGGTGGGACGTGTGCTGAACACAATCATCCGTTTCGATGCTTCAGCGATGTGTCCTGAGCTTACAAACAACAATATGCGTTGGCAATTCTATGCACATGCTGCAGCTTCGGATATCGGTGAATTCTATATCCCGAACACCTATTGTGAAAATATGAAGGCGCTCACCGAGGAGACTAGAACCTACTATTTGCCTCCGCACGTGACCTATCACAACTATCAGGGTGATGAAATGAATACCTTGGGTGCATACGACTTTGCCTTAAAGTTGCCCCGTGTGCCCGCTGGAACATATGAGATTCGTATGGGTTACACACCGAACGAACGAAGAGGTATCGTACAGTTCTATGTAGATAATGAAGTGACAGGAATCCCTGTAGACGTGAGAATGAAGGGCGATGACCCCAAAGTAGGCTTTGTCGCTGACATAAACACTGACGACAATGGCGTGCAGAATGACAAGGAAATGAAGAACCGTGGTTACATGAAAGCTTCGACTACGTATGTGACAGTAGGAACAAGAACCGCCAGAACTCAGAACAATGTGTTGCGTAAGGTGATTACCACCAAGTATCTCTCCGAGGGTGACCACTGGATCCGCTTTAAGAATGCATACGAGTTCGACGATGGTAAGGCACAGTTCATGTATGACTATTTTGAGCTGGTTCCCGTCTCTTTCATCCGTGACGAGAGCATCTCGTTGGAGGAGAAACGTCTATAATGTAAGTGAGGCTAAGACGTATTGACTACGCTTGAAGGCTATACCCCACGGCATGCCATGTGCATACTGTGGGGTTAATTTTCTCTAAAAATAGACCATTTTTTTATATTCGTTCGTTGAAATTTGGCATTTCATTCGGTTTTCACTACTTTTGTGAGTTAATAACGCAAAATACGACAAAAGATGAGAAAAGCTATTCTTACCCTTGCTGCAGGGCTCTTTATGATTCTCGGCACTCATGCTGCTGAGCAACTTGACATTCGTAAAATTACCAATGGTACCTATGGCACACAAGGTGTAGGTGGCATGCGCTCGATGAACGATGGCGAGCATTATATGATGATCGGTGGCGGTGGCACATGCATCGTGCGCTATGCTTTTGCTACAGGAGAGGTTGTGGACACCCTGTTCTCGGTGAATACAGCTCGTGACTGTGACTTTAAGCGTTTTGATGGATACATCATGTCTCCTGCCGAGGATCGTATTCTCCTGCAGACAAAGACGAAGGGTATTTACCGTCATTCGTTCACTGCTGAGTATTTTATCTATAATGTGGCAAACCGCACGGTTCAGCCACTTTCCAATGGTGGTCCTCAGCAGGTGCCCTCGTTCTCTCCTGATGGCAAGATGATAGCCTTTGTTCGTGACAACAATATACACCTGGTGAAGCTGATGTTCAACAATAGCGAATCGCAGGTAACCACCGATGGTAAGTTCAACGAGGTGCTCAATGGTATCCCTGATTGGGTATACGAGGAGGAGTTCTCGATGAACAAGTGCTATGAGTTTAGTGCAGATAGCAAGATGATAGCCTATGTGAAGAGTGTAGAGAGCCATGTGCCTTCGTTCTCTTTTGCCATGTATAAGGGGATGGCGCCTAGCTACGAGGAGAATGCCTTGTATCCCGGTGCTTACACCTATAAGTATCCCATGCCTGGCGTGGACAACTCGAAGGTGAGCGTACATACCTTTGATATCAAGTCTATGGTGACACGTAAGGTAGATCTTCAGATTGATGTGGAGGATTACATCCCCCGCATCCACTTTACTTCAGACCCGGAGAAGTTGGCCATCGTGACCTTGAACCGTCACCAGAGCCGTATGGATATGTATATGGCTAATCCACGCTCTACGGTGTGCAAGCTGGTGTTGCGCGAGGAGTCACCCACCTACATCAATGAGGCCACCTATCAGGATTTGCGTTTCTATCCCAATAACTTCATCGTGCAGAGTCAGCGCAACAACTACAATCATCTCTACCTCTACGACCTCAATGGCCAGCTGGTGAAGCAGCTCACCAAAGGCGATTATGAGGTGACCAACTTTTATGGATGGGACGAGAAGTCCGGCGAGCTCTATTTTCAGAGCAATGAGCCTAGTCCCTTGTGCCGTGCCGTGTATCGTCAGGATAAGAAGGGTAAGAAGATTCGTCTTACGCCCGAGACTGGTACGAGTGATGCTACCTTCAGTAAGAATCTACAGAACTTTGTGCATACACATTCTGATATCCATACTCCTCCGGTTATCACTATTGAGAATGTGAAGGGTAAGGTGTTGAAGACACTTGTGGACAATAAGGCGTTGGCCGACAAGCTCAACCAACCTGGTATGCCTACCAAGGAGTTCTTCCAATTTATCACATCGAATGGTGATGTGCTGAATGGTTGGATGGTACGACCTGCAACTCTCAGCACCGAGTCCTCAACAAAATATCCTGTCATCATGTATCAATACAGTGGTCCGGGCTCACAAGAGGTGCTTGATAGCTGGCGTTCGGGTTTCTATGGCGGTTTGTTGTGGGAGACCTTCCTGGCACAACAGGGCTATGTCGTGGTGTGCGTGGATGGTCGTGGTACGGGTAGTCGCGGTGCTGAGTTCAAGAACTGTACCTACCTTGAACTGGGCTTGCGAGAGTCTGAGGACCAGATAGAGACTGCCAAGTATCTTGGCACCTTGCCTTATGTGGACAAAAGTCGCATAGGTATCTGGGGATGGAGCTTCGGTGGTTACAACACCTTGATGTCTATGACGTCGGGTGAGTCTGTATTCAAGGCTGGTATTGCTGTGGCGCCTCCTACCGATTGGAGATTCTACGACTCGGTATATACGGAGCGTTTTATGCGCACCCCGCAGGAAAATGGGGAGAACTATGAGAAGACCTCTCCCATCAGCCGTGCTCGCAACCTCAATGGAAGCTTGCTGCTCATGCATGGTATGGCCGATGATAATGTGCACGTACGCAATAGCATGGAGTTTGCTGAGGCGCTCGTGCAGGCTGACAAGCAGTTCGATATGTTCTACTACACCAACCGCAATCATAGCATATACGGTGGTAATACCCGCTACCATATCTTTACTAAGATGTTTAATTTCTGGAACGAGAAGTTAAAATAAACCTAAACGATGGCAACTAGTAAGACGACAAAGAAAGAACCACAAAAAAAGGAGAAGCAACCTATAAAGTGGATTGAAACCCTCCGTACCACGATGAAGAACGAGACCGTGCAGTTTGTTGTGGGCGTGTTGTGTGTGATGGTGGGTGTGTATATGATATTGGCTTTCACCTCGTTTGTGCTCAATGGAGGCGCCGACCAGAGCGCTTTGGAGCAGCGTACAGTGGTGGAAACCCTTGCTGAACCCAATCCAGATGAGGTGCAGAATGCTACTGGGCGCAGTGGCGCACAAATAGCACAAACGCTGATCAATCAGAGCTTTGGAGTGTCGGCTTATAGCATAGCAGTATTCCTCCTGGTGCTGGGGTTGAGCCTTATGCGTACTTATAAGTTCAATCTCAAGCATTGGGGCATCTGTTGCGCAACGTTGCTGGTATGGGTGTCGTTGTTCCTGAGTGTCACAGTAGACAGATGGTTCTCTTCGCCCATCTATTGGGGTGGGTATCATGGACATAACGTGATCGAATGGCTTGACGGTCAATTCGGCATGCCGGGAATCGCCATCCTCTTGGTGGTGACAGCTATCCTTTTCTGCATGTATCTCACCAGCAATACCATTGAGTTTATCCGTGGACTGTTCCACTTCAAGACTCTGCTTCCTGGTAAGGACGAAGTGGAGGATGCTGTATCGCTTGCGCCCCAAGAGGATAAGGCTCCCGAGGTGGACTTTACCATAGAAGAGCAGCCCACAGAGATAGAGTGGGGGACTGATAATAAAATAGAGGAACAGGAAATGCCTTTGGAAATGGAGTTGGAGATTGTACCTCAGCTACAAGAGGAGGAGGAGCTCCCCGAGGTGTCTGACGCAGCACCGAAGACAGAGGTGAGTGCTGATGCTCCCGAGGCCGAGTTTACGATAGAGGTGAACGAAGAGGAGGTGGCTGAGAAGATCATTGAGCCCTACAATCCACGTCTCGACCTTTCGCGCTATAAGTTCCCTACGATAGACCTACTGAATAAAGGAAATGAAGATGCTTTCCTTGTGGACCGTGACGAGCAGAATGCAAAGAAAGATAGCATCATACAGGCCCTGCGCAACTTCGGTATTGAGATTAGTTCTATTAAAGCTACCGTGGGCCCAACCATCACCCTCTATGAGATTACCCCTGCCCCCGGTGTACGTATCTCGAAGATTAAGAATCTCGAGGACGACATTGCTCTGACCCTCGCCGCCTTTAGTACACGTATCATCGCGCCCATACCGGGCAAGGGTACTATAGGTATTGAGATTCCTAATGCCAATCCGCAAGTGGTGTCAATGCACTCTGTCATCAATAGCAAGAAGTTCCAAGAGTCAACCTATGAACTCCCTGTAGCTATCGGTAAGACCATCACGAATGAGATACTTATGTTTGACCTTTGCAAGATGCCTCACCTCCTTGTTGCAGGTGCTACAGGTCAGGGTAAGTCGGTAGGTTTGAATGCAATCATCACATCATTATTATATAAGAAGCATCCGGCAGAGCTGAAGCTCGTGATGGTGGACCCCAAGAAGGTGGAGCTGAGCATCTATTCGTCCATAGAGAAGCACTTCTTGGCTAAGCTTCCTGATGGTGAGGATGCGATTATCACTGACGTGACCAAAGTGGTGCAGACCCTCAAGTCGCTCTGTGTGGAGATGGATACACGCTATGATCTGCTCAAGTCGGCCGGTGTGCGTAATCTACGCGAGTATAACGAGAAGTTCATCAACCGACAACTTAACCCCGAGAAGGGACATAAGTTTATGCCCTACATCGTGGTTATCATTGACGAGTTTGGCGACCTTATCATGACGGCGGGCAAGGAGGTGGAGCTTCCCATTGCTCGTATTGCCCAGTTGGCCCGCGCTGTGGGTATACACATGATTATTGCCACGCAACGTCCCACCACGAATATCATCACCGGTACCATCAAGGCTAACTTCCCTGCCCGTATCGCCTTCCGTGTGTCGGCCATGATAGACTCGCGCACCATTCTTGACCGGCCGGGAGCCAATCAGCTCATCGGTAAGGGTGATATGCTCTTCCTGCAGGGTAGTGATCCTGTCCGTGTGCAGTGTGCCTTTGTTGATACACCCGAGGTGGAGCGCATAGGTCGTTACATCAGCGAGCAGCAAGGCTATCCTACCGCCTTCTATCTGCCCGAATATGTAGATGAGAATGCCAGCGATGGAAGTAACCTCGACGACGTAGACCTCAAGCGCCTCGACCCCATGTTCGAAGATGCGGCACGCCTCGTTGTCATCCATCAGTCTGGTTCTACCTCGCTCATCCAGCGCAAGTTCTCTATTGGATACAACCGTGCAGGCCGTATTATGGACCAGCTGGAGAAAGCGGGTATCGTGGGACCTGTCGACGGCAGCAAACCCCGTCAGGTGCTCTGTGCTGATGAGATGGATCTGGAGTTCAGATTAAACAATCTGAACAATCAGTAGTCTAATATACTATATAGTAATAGGAATATACGGAGAGGATTTTGTACTCAATGTGGAAACGGATCTCCTTCGTCAGTCATTAATAAAATAGGAATGTATGAAAACTGCTACATTGCACTCTAGGACAATTGTTCGTTTCGTCGCTCTATGCATAGTGTCGCTTCTTGCATCCTCCGCTATGGCACAGGGTGTTGCAGACATATGGCTCAAGAAGACCACATCGCTCCTGCAGAAGAAGGGCGTGGAAATCGTCTTCCGCATCAATGAAGATGGTTTTCGCATCGGTGGCAAGCTGCTGATGTATGACAATAGCTACTTCTTCGATACGGATGATATGAAGATTTGGTTTGATGGCACTACTCAATGGACGCTGCAAATGGATAGTGAGTATAACGAACTATACATTAGCAAACCTGCGATGGAAGACCAGCAAAGCATCAATCCCTACATGCTGCTCAAGAACTATAATGAAAGATTCATAGCTACTGACGGTGGCGAGAAGACAATCAATGGAGAGCTGCTTCATAAGGTGACACTTACGGCCAAAGATGAGCAACAAGAACTCGATGGGCTGCATGTATATCTCAGAGACAATGGTGAGCTGGCAGCCATGACACTTCTTTTTTCTGATGAGCGCACCATAAAGATTGGAGTACGTTCGATGCGTTGCGGACTCACCTTCCCGAAGAGTACATTTACCTACTCTTCTACTCAGTATCCTGCCGATGAGGTGATAGACATGCGATGATGCGTAATGACATAGTAATTATTAAAAGATATAAAACAATGGAAAAAACGAAATGCCTTATCATAGGCTCTGGGCCTGCAGGTTACACTGCAGCCATTTACACGGGTCGAGCTAACATCCCTACCATCCTTTATGAAGGACTGCAACCGGGCGGACAGCTCACCATCACTACAGACATCGAGAACTTCCCCGGATACCCCAATGGTATCAGCGGCTCCGAGATGATGGACGACCTCCGTCTGCAAGCCGAGCGTTTCGGTGCGAGCCTTCGTAGCGGAATCATTACCAAGGCAGACCTCTCGCAGCGTCCCTTCAAGGTGACCGTGGACGACGGCACAGAGCTCGAGGCTGAGACCGTCATCATCGCTACGGGTGCTTCGGCTAAGTATCTTGGCCTTGAGGATGAAAAGAAGTATGCAGGTATGGGCGTGAGCGCTTGTGCCACTTGCGACGGATTCTTCTATCGCAAGAAGGTAGTGGCCGTTGTGGGTGGTGGTGACACCGCTTGTGAGGAGGCTAGCTACCTCGCAGGACTGGCGAGCAAGGTATATCTCATCGTGCGTAAGAATTACCTCCGCGCTAGCCAGATTATGCAGGATCGTGTGATGCAGAACCCCAAGATAGAGGTACTCTTCGAGCATAATGTGACAGGCCTCTTCGGAGATAATGGTGTTGAGGGCGCCCATGTCGTGAAGCGCAAGGGCGAAGCTGACGAGCAACACTACGATATCGCTATCGACGGCCTCTTCCTCGCCATTGGTCACAACCCCAATTCTGAGATTTTCCGCGAATATCTCGATACAGATGAGACTGGCTACATCATGACTCAGGGCGCATCTCCCGCCACCAATGTGCCTGGCGTATATGCCGCAGGCGATGTCGCCGATCCACGCTATCGCCAAGCTATCGTAGCTGCAGGCAGTGGATGCAAGGCAGCGCTCGAGGTAGAGAAGTTCCTCGCCGAGAACGAGTAATAGTAACGAACGATAAGTTAAGAGTGGAGAACTACGGCTCTCCACTCTTATTTTTTTTATCCTATGTACGAAACAACTATTTTTTTGCGGCATGCGCGATACGTCGTTTCGGTTTGTTTCCCTCGATGAGTTGATTCACCACGGGCTTGGGGCGATACTGGCGATCAAAAAGTAAGGGATAGTCGGTGCGGCCACGGATGGGGAAGCCATTGCGCCATGAGTTGCCATCACAGACTCCCCAGAGAGTGACGCGGGTGATATCGTCAGCATGAGCGATGAAGAGTTGCATGTACTGCATCATGCGCTCGTTCCACTGCGCTGACACGGCTTCGGGGAGGCCCTGCGTGTAGGGGTTCATGCGCTGCTCATAGCTGATGGTGTCGCTGATATTGGCGGAGCGGTGCCAGGGCGAGGGCAAGGCGCTCATGTCAAACTCGGTGATCATCACCTTCACGCCTGCCTCGGCATAGGCATTGATGCTGGTCTCAAACTCCTCGATGCTGGGGCCGAACATATCGACATGGCCTTGCATGCCTACGGCATCGATGCGCAGGCCGCGTGCCTTGAGGTCGCGCACGAGGCGGCATACGGCTTCGCGCTTGCCAGGGAAGTACATGTTGTAGTCG
>JAEIGA010016396.1_pt1 | contig 11277 bp, 8 predicted proteins | sample 9270691 | NCBI WGS metagenome assembly JAEIGA01 (sample SAMN17057246, study PRJNA624740) | gut metagenome | biome: biome; isolation source: fecal sample | host: Bos grunniens | place: China: Xizang | collected 2019
TGTCGAGGGAGAGGTTAATGGACTTATGACCTATGACAGAAAGGTTGTCAAGCTTGATGTAGATCGCCTGAATAAGATCAATACCATGGTTATTAATGCTCTCTAAATAGTATTATGAAACACAAGATATTAATTGCCTTTTTTGCTATGGTGCTGGTCTTTGCCTGCACTGCTCCAGGTGACAGACTTGAGCAAAAGCCTGTTCCTTCATATGTTCCCGTAGCCACATATGCTTCATTCTCTGAAGGAATGATAGGCAATGTCACTCCGGAAGGGTGGCTTGCCGAAATCCTGAACCGTCAGAGTGAGGGTCTCACCGGACATCCGGAAGCGATGGCATACCCATATAACTCATGCCTATGGGCCGGTGAGCTCAGCCGCGACTCTGAGTCAAGAGGATCAGACTGGTGGAGATATGAACAGACAGCGTATTATCTTGACGGACTTGTACGTCTGGGATATCTTATCGATGACGAGGACCTTCTTAAAGTGTGGAAGGAAAATATAGAATATGTCCTTGCTCATCCTCAGCCATATAAGCCTCAGGGGGACCTTCAGGCAGAGATCGATGGTCTCATCAATGATTATAGCAAGTGGGTGGATTTCAGTGCCCAGGTTTCAGAGGATCCTAAGGCTCGTGCTGTGGTGGAGAACCTTATGGAACAGATCAGAAGGAGGGCAACTGCTGCAGCTGCTGAGCGTCCGGAAGGACGTCTGGGATCAGAAACTGAGTTCGGCGCGTGGCCGTTTGCCGTGTTCTTCAGAGCTGTGCAGGCATATTATGAGGCGACCGGAGATCCGAGAATCCCGGCAGCTTTGGAAAAGCATTTTTTGTCATATACGGCTCAGGCTTTGTCTTTGGACCGTTTTGTTGTGAATGTTGAAGGAATCCTCTGGACATATTCCATCACTGGAAACAAGGATCTGCTTCAGCTTGCGATAGATGCTTGGGAAGAGGATGCTTCTGCTCTCACTCAGGAGAATTGTCTGGATGACTCTGAGTTTCATCTTCATGGAGTAACCATGAATGAAATCATGAAAGTTCCTTTGCTTCTGTATATGCATACAGGAAAAGATGAGTATCTCAAGGCAGCTCTTCATGCAGATTATAAGATGGAGACGCCTAACATGCTGATTGACGGAGTGAATTCAAGTACAGAGGCTCTCGCAGGCAATGACCCGTTGGCAAGTCACGAGACATGCGACATTACAGACTATACATGGACAATCGGATATTATCTGATGGCTACAGGTGATGCTCAATGGGCGGACCGTATAGAGAAGGCTATCTTCAATGCAGGTTTCGGTGCAATTACAAAGGATTTCCACACCATGCAGTATTTCTCATGTCCGAACCAGTTCATCGCTACTGGATCATCTAACCATAATGAGTTCAAGAAGGGGCTTACATGGATGGCTTATCGCCCTGTTCATGAAACGGAATGCTGTATTGGAAACCTTCACAGATATTTCCCTAACTATGTAGCGCGAATGTGGATGAAAGACAGGAACGGACAGCCTGTTGCTGCTCTTTACGGACCTTCATCCGTTGTTTACGATCTTGGTGACGGACTTGCAGTATCGATCAGTGAAAAGACAAACTATCCATTTGAAGAGAAGGTTGTATTCGAGTTTGATTTCTATAAGAACGGAGTGCGTACAGCGGAGCCTCAGCAGATGGATTTTACCTACAGGATTCCTCAGTGGTGCAAATCTTCTGATATAAGGGGCTTCCAGACTGTATCCAAGGAGTGGGTAAGCGGAGAGACCTTCACAGTGACCCTTCCTATGGAAGTGGAAATCGTTCCTAACCCTGTTCAAGGCCTGTGCATACAGCATGGCCCGGTTGTGTATTCATATGCTATCCCATCTTCATGGGAAGAGGATACTCAGGTCTACGATTATCTCGCAGGTAAGGTTTCCGGTAATCCGGACTTCAAATGCTGGAACATCACTCCTGCCGGAAAGTGGAATTATGCCCTTGTGGAAGATATGCTTGATGACGTCAAGGTCGAAATGACCGGAGCTGATGGCTTCCCATTCGATCTTGAGACAGTCCCTGCAAAGATGAAGGTTCCTGTTGTCGGTGTGTCAGGTTGGACTTTGGACGAGGACCGCTACACTCCTGCATTGCCTGAGAATGTAGTACCGGAATCGGATGAAGTTCAGTATATCGAACTTGTACCATACGGAAGTACTACACTTCGTCTTACAACATTCCCAAGTGTGAAGTCGCTCTAAGGCTATTCGAAAGTAATATTTACATTGGCGGGTTTATCAATGCTGGTCTGGCTTGATGAACCCGTCAGTTTTGTTCCGTTGACCGTAAAGTTCCTTACATTCATTCCATTTATCCTGCTTCCGTTAGTCTTGATGGTGAGGGCCGGATAGATGTTCTTGTTGTTGTCGATTACATTGAAGTCGTTAAAGCGGATATTCCTCATGGTTACAGGAGAACTATATTGCCATATGGCCACATGTCGGCCGTTCCTGTCAATGTTGTCGAATGTCAGTCCTGTTGCGGTTATATCCGATATGGTGTTCGGAGGATTGCTGCCGCTCCATAAGGCTGTCTGTCCGTCAGAACCCTGGCCGATGGCGAATGCTGCTCTGAGGTCGTCATTAAGTCCACGTTTATGCTGAAGGAATATGCAGTCTTTAACAGTTACATTGTGTATGTATCCGTTCGAGTTGAGGCTGTTGCCGGCTTCCGGGCCGATGACAATACCTCTTGCATAGTCTGCCCAGATGAGACAGTCATGAATGTTGACATTTGATACATCTGTGATAGGACTGACTATGAAACGGCATTTGAGGGTGATTGCATCGTCATATGTTCTGATGAAGCAGTTCTTTATCTCGACATTCCTGCTGCTGACAATGTCTATTCCGTCACCGTTCAGTTCCCAGCTGATCATATTCACGCCATCAATGGTCACACCGTCAGTCTGAGGAATGATGAGATTCCAGCCGGGACTGTCGATCATAGTGATGTCCTTGATCACGAGATTGCTTACATATGTCTTGCTGGTATTGTGGCATATCAGGAAGTCTCCCCAACTGTACTGGTTGTCTCCATGATGTGTCATTTTTTCTCCAGACAGTATTCCGTGTCCGGCTATCGTGATATTGCTGCCTTGTGTCTTTACGTTCGCATATACCTTGGCTCCATGGTCGATATACAGTGTCTGTCCGGAAGAGAGCCATATAGTACCGGCGTTATGCTCTCCTTTTCCGTAATATTTTACTGTTCCGGAACTTCCTGTCGGCTTACCGACGTCAGGTCTGCGTGCATATATGAACAGGTTGTGCTGCCTGTCGCCGTCAAATTCCACACTTATCTTTCCTTGTGCTTCGGAAGGTATGGTGAATTCAATTGTGTTGTCACCGCAGTCTGTCGCCTGTATTCCGTATGTGCTGGGTCTGATCTCGACTTTCGAATATGACGAAGTGTTCTTGCGTACTCTTACTTTGGCTGGGAATTCAGTGTCAATAAGACAATAAGACATAGTGTCGCGCATGGCTTTCTTATTGCCCCAGTCATTCCATATGTTAGGGTGTTTATCTGCATTGGAACATAATGCGTCATGTACCTTCTGATTCTTCCATTCTTCTCCGTCATCAGTCTGCACTGAGTAATGCCTGTTGTCCGGCTTTTCAGGGAATGATGAAGTCCTTACTGTTTCGCGGATTTCATGTGTCTTGTAAGGATTCATGATGCTTCTGTACTGCAGAATGATGTCGAAAGAGTGTCTTGAACTGTACTGACTGAAATCAATGCATATTTCTGCAGATGCTCTCACCAAGGACTTGCGGTCTACAGGTATCTCTGCCTTGAAATCTTTGCCGTCAATCTTTGTGCAGATGGTCAATGTCAAGGGGGTGTCTGATTCCTGCGGCGGGAATATGCTGGCATACACATCTTCGCCAGTTGTGGACAGTTCTGTCATGCTGATAGCGCCTCGTGTTGCGTATTCATCCGAACAGATGCTCCATGCATTATGGAATCCTTCCAGTTCAAGGCAGGCCTGGCCGAATGTCTCGGGCGCATCAACTACATACATGCGGATGTCAGTGGTTATGGGCTTGAGGATCTGCCTGAATTCAGTCTGCTGCTCCATTACCTCGAATCTGGTGCCCCAACATCTGGAGACAATGGCGGCATTGGTTTTCGCCCCCATCATATACGTCTCTTGTTTTTCTCCTGGAGTGGTGTTGCTGAAACTTATGTTGTCATTGTCTTCAAATGCCACTATCGATACTGTCTGCCCTTCAACTGCATCTATCTCACTCAACTCTCTGAGTTCAGAATAGTATATCACATTACTGCATGTGCCATTGTCGAAGATGAATGCATAGGCAGACCATGCATCTATGTTTTCCGGGGTGTACTCAGGGTCGGAAATGTGAGTGAACGATGGCAACGGTTCTTCAAACTGTGTGCAGCCAAAAATCAGTAATGACAGGAATATTGTTATAATGTAGCGTAAAGTGGGCATCTGTATAGTTTAATTGCGCTTGTTTCGAAAAAAGTCTGTGACAATTGCACCGCATTCCTCAGCCACTACCCCTGATGTTACCTCGGTTTTCGGATGCATTAGAGATGGTGAGAAACCGGAGAATCCTCGTTTAGGATCTGATGCTCCGTAGACGACTCTTCCAATCTGAGACCAGGCGAGTGCGCCGGCGCACATAGGGCATGGCTCGACAGTAACATAAAGAGTACAGTCGTTAAGATATTTGCCCCCAAGGGCCTCTGTCGCAGCGGTGATTGCAATCATTTCTGCATGTGCCGTCGGATCGCACAGCCTTTCGGTCATGTTGTGGCCCTTTCCGATTATGCGTCCGCGGCATACGATGACTGCGCCGATAGGCACTTCATCCTCTTCTGCTGCATATCCCGCTTCACGCAGGGCCTCCTTCATATATTGAATGTCCTTCTCTTCCATGATGGCGGCGGAAACCCTAGTTCTTGAATGAGTGGATAGGAGCAGGTATACGTCCCTGTCGTGAAACGAAAGCCTCGCATCCGTAGGCGTTCACAGGCATTACAGGAGCATATCCGAGAAGACCTCCGAATTCAACGGTGTCGCCGACATCTTTACCTTCTACAGGGATGATACGGACTGCAGTAGTCTTCTGGTTTATCATTCCGATTGCCGCTTCATCAGCGATTATTCCGGAAATTGTGCTGGCAGGTGTCTTGCCCGGGATTGCTATCATATCCAGGCCTACAGAACATACGCAGGTCATCGCTTCAAGCTTCTCGATGGTGAGGGCACCGCATTCTGCAGCATCTATCATTCCCTGGTCCTCGCTGACCGGGATGAAGGCGCCGCTGAGGCCTCCTACGTATGACGAAGCCATCACGCCTCCCTTCTTCACCTGATCGTTAAGCAGTGCCAATGCGGCAGTCGTGCCAGGAGCGCCTACCTTCTCCAGACCGATTTCCTGAAGGATTTCAGCGACGCTGTCTCCTACTGCAGGTGTCGGTGCCAGTGAAAGGTCAATGATTCCGAAAGGAATGCCAAGTCTTCTGGATGCTTCCTGAGCCACAAGCTGGCCGACGCGTGTGATCTTGAACGCAGTTTTCTTTATGGTTTCGCAAAGTACCTCGAAACTTTCGCCGCGGACTTTCTCGAGTGCGCACTTCACAACTCCGGGTCCGCTGACTCCGACATTGATGATGGCGTCTGCCTCTGTGACTCCATGGAATGCTCCTGCCATGAAAGGATTGTCGTCAGGCGCATTGCACAATACCACAAGCTTCGCACAACCAAAGGAGTCATTTGCGGCTGTCATACGTGCGGTTTCCTTTATGGTCTCTCCCATGAGCCTTACTGCGTCCATATTGATGCCGGTCTTGGTGGAACCGACGTTCACGCTGCTGCAGATACGCTGTGTGCATGCCAATGCTTCCGGGATTGACGCAATCAGCAACTTGTCGCTTTCTGTCATGCCCTTGGCCACTACAGCAGAATATCCTCCAAGGAAATTGACTCCCACCTGCTCTGCTACCTTGTCGAGAGTCCTGGCAATAGTCACATAGTCAGAAGGTGTCTTGCAACAGGCACCTCCGACAAGAGCTATCGGTGTGATGGAAATCCTTTTATTTACGATCGGCACTCCATATTCCTTGGATATGTCCTCAGCAGTCTTTGCAAGGTTTCCTGCAATCCTCAGGATTTTCGCGCTGATTCTATCGCATGTTTCTTCCACAGTGCTGCATGCGCAGTCCAGAAGGCTGATGCCGATGGTGATGGTACGCACGTCAAGATTGTCGTGCTCAATCATATTGTTGGTCTCGATGACCTCGTGTATGTTGATCATGGCAGCTTAGATTCTATGCATCTTATCGAAAATTTCCTCTCTCTGACATTTGATCTGCACTCCGGTCTGTTCCCCGAGTCTGACGATCTCATCTGTCATTGTGGAATAGTCCACTGTCATCTTGGATGTGTCGACAATCATCATCATGTTGAAGAATCCCTGGATGATGGTCTGTGAAATGTCAAGAATGTTGATCTGATGGTCTGCCATATATGTGCAGACCTTCGCAATGATGCCGACAGTGTCTTTGCCGACCACGGTGATGATTGTTCTGTTCATGTCTTTTTCTTTCATATCACCGCAAAGATAGTCATGAATATCGTTAAAAATGACTACTTTTGGCAAAATATTGTTTGTATATGAGATATTTGTTCATATCGATGATAGCAGCAGTCATGCTGCTGGGCAGCTGCGCAGAGCGTCCGGAGGACACTCGTGGCTTTGTAAAAGTGGAGGATGGGCGTTTCGTTCTTGACGGTGAGGAACTTTCATTCGTGGGTACCAATTTCTGGTACGGCCCTATAATCGCTTCGGAAGGAATTGGCGGTAATCGTGAAAGGCTGCATAAGGAACTCGATGCCTTGAAGTCGATCGGAGTCACCAACTTGCGTATACTGGTCGGCTCTGACGGACCGGAAGGTGTGGCTTATAAGGTCGAGCCGGTGCTGCAGAAGGAGCCTGGAGTATATAACGACACCCTTCTCCGCGGTCTGGACTATCTCCTTGCCCAGATGGCAGAGCGTGAAATGCATGCTGTGCTTTATTTCAACAATTCATGGGAGTGGTCAGGCGGATATGGACAGTATCTTGAGTGGGCTGGAGACGGAAAGGCCCTCCTGCCGTCTGTGGACGGATATGAGAACTATGTCGCTCATGTCAGTCGTTTCGTCAGGAATGCCAAGGCCAGGGAACTGTATTGCAACCATGTAAGGAATATCGTGACCCGCACAAATACTGTGACAGGTAAGCCATATAAGGAAGATCCTGTGATTTTCTCTTGGCAGATCGGTAACGAGCCTCGTGCTTTCGCACGTGACAGTGTCACAAAGGCAGCTTTTGCAGACTGGATGTGCTCATCAGCGACCCTCATCAAATCGTTGGACCCAAATCATATGGTGTCCACCGGAAGCGAGGGACTTTATGGCTGCGAAGTGGATCTGGACCTGTTCGAGCAGATACATGCCCATAAGGATTTTGACTATCTTAATGTTCACATCTGGCCATTGGTATGGCGTTGGGTGACAAAGGATACATTTGCGGACAGTGTCTGCGTCGCCAATCGTATGACAGAAAAGTATCTGACATTGCATTTCCCTGTGGCTGAACGTCTTATGAAACCTATAGTTCTCGAAGAATTTGGGTATCCGCGCGATGGTAACCGCGATTTCGAAGGAGATGCGGTGAAGTTCTGGGATGGCGTATCCTTGTCAAAAGAATCGGCTACAGGAGCCCGCGATGAATATTACAGCTATGTGTTCAATCGTCTTCTGCAGTCACAGAAGACAGGTGAACCTCTCAAGGGCGTGAATTTCTGGGGATGGGGCGGCTATGCAGCCCAATCTGAACAGAACGAGTTCTGGAAGCCAGGCGACGATTACTGTGGCGATCCTGCCCAGGAACCTCAGGGTCTCTTCTCTGTGTATGCTACGGACAGTACCACAGTGGAACTGATAAGGAAAACCAATGAGACCCTTTCAAATAGAGGTTTGTGATTTTTGTCTATATTTGCACCCCTGTAATCACATAAAATTAAATTTAAACTGATGAATATGAATAAAATCAGACCGATTATTCTTGCGGCGCTCGTTGTGTTGTCCGCGTTTTTGGCTTATGGCCTTTTTACAATACCTCGGCCTCAGCCTTCAGATGCTTCAGGTTTTTCATCTGCGAGAGTCGTAAAGGATATAGAAGTGATTTCTAAGGAAAATCATTCTGCAGCACATCCGGAAGAACGTGCCAAGGTGCGACAGTATCTTATTGAGAGACTTGAGCAGCTTGGAGCAGATACTGTGATGACATTTGAATATGATTCTCTGTGTGATCCAAGAAACAGACCATACATCGGAGTCTTTGATGCCGTGAATATTGTTGCTGATTTTGCGCCTCTTCAGGCTTCAGAGGATACTACATGGCTCATGATGGTTGCTCACTATGACTCACGTTTTGCTCAGGCTATGCCGAAAGACACTGTATGGTCATACGGTGCAGCTGATGACGGATATGGCTTAGGTGTGATTCTTGAGACAGTGTCGCAGGTCATGAAGCAGCGTGAGCATTGGAAGCAGGGACTCAAAGTTCTTTTTACAGATGTTGAAGAAGTTCTTATGATGGGTATGACAACTATGTGGGAGAACGACAGAGAAGCTTTCGATAATGTCGGCCTGATGATTAATATTGAAGGTCGTGGAACATGGGGACCATGTCTTCTTTTTGAGACTTGTCCCGGCAATGAAAAGGTCATGGACCTGTATGCTGATGCTGCGAAGTCACCATATACATATTCATTGACTACTGTAGTATACAATTTCATGCCTAACTTTACTGATTTCACTATAGTAAAGGATTATATCCCGGGGCTTAACTTCTCCAATATCGCCGATATCAATCATTATCATACCGATCTTGATAATTTCAGCAATATCAATGAAAAGACAATCCAGCATTATGGAGCTCAGGTTCTTCCTGTCGCTATGAAGTATCTTACAACTGCGGAATATGGTGACAAAGATTATTTCAGAGCTGAAAAGGATACAGTGAACTTCACTATACCTGTGTTGGGTCTGTTCAATTTCAGCAAGACCACATATATGGTCATAAATGTGTTGATTGCTGTTCTCTTTGTTCTTCTTGCGGGGCTGGAGTTCGTACGTGGCAGACTTCGTCTTGGAAATATGTTTAAGATCAGTCTGGTTGTTCTTCTTCTTTCTGTAGTCGTTCTGGCTTTCGGAGAACTTGTCGCTTATGTTTCGGCGATGATTGCTGGAGCTGACTTCGAGCTTTTCGGTATCGTCCAGGGAATCCCGTTCGATAATGCAGCGATGATAGTTTCGGTTGCTCTGATGTTCCTTGTGACAGTTCTTGTCTATCGTTCCGGAAAGATCAAGGCTATGCGTGGTACATCATCATCAATGCGCGTAAGTGCTGTGCAGTCAGCGGCATCTCATCATGCTTACAAGGTGCTTTATGGTTCACTCGCTCTTATGTTCGTGTTCAGTCTCGCGCTCGTTCTTACACTTGGTGAGAATCTGATGTTCTTTATCCCTCTCTGCTGTGCGACTGTTGCAATGATTCTATATCATCTTACATCCATGAAGTTCTGGTTGCCTGTTGCCATCGTGATCGTGCTGCTGCATGCGTTCTCGTTCTTCTTCGCTTTGGCAATGGCATTGACCATCGGAGCTTTCGGAGCTGTGATGATGCTGGCCTTCCTCGATATGATGGTGCTCATCCCGCTCGCTGATATCTACCTTATGCCATCCCGCAGAAAATAGCAGTATATCTGGTGTGCTCAAAGGGTGTTTTTCTGACCTTTGAGCACACTGATATTGATTATGGTGCGCTCAAAGATATAAAGCCGTGCTTAAAGGTCCTGAAAATGCCCTTTGAGCACGGTTTAGTCTCTACTGCGGGCCAGACCTATGTAATAGAGAAGAGTAGCAAGTGAACCTAAGGCTGCAACCACGTATGTGTATGCGGCCCATTTCAATGCGTCAACTGCCATCGGCTGAGTATGGTAATCTGTAATTCCGGCATCCTCAAGCCATGCAATAGCTCTTGCGCTTGCATTGATCTCAACAGGTAGTGTGATGAAGCTGAACAATGTTGTCATTGCAAAAAGTCCTATGCCGATCCAGATGAGGTTAGGGAATACGTTGATGAACAGCACTCCGGCCAGAAGTACCCACTGAACTATGTTGGAAGCTAAACTTACTACAGGAACCAGTGCCGAACGTAATTGTATGAACGCATATCCTGTGGCATGCTGGACAGCATGACCGCATTCGTGAGCGGCAACTGCAGCTGCAGCTACACTTCTGCTTCCATATACGCTTTCGCTGAGAGCGATTGTCTTTGTAGCAGGATTGAAATGGTCAGTAAGCGTTCCCCTGGTAGGAACAACCTTGACATCATATATTCCATGGTCATGGAGCATTTGTTCTGCAACTTCGGCACCTGTCATTCCATTAGTTGTCGGTACTTGTGAATATTTGGTGAAACGGCTCTGAAGCATCTGCTGTACAAGCAGACTCAGGACCATGATGATAAGCATTATAATCCAGATGTTCATGTCAGATAAATTCAGTAAGTTTAATTGCGGTGGCTAATATACGCAAAAATGGTACCTTTTCGACGAAAACATAAATTTATCGTTGAAAATTTCTAAATTTGCGTGGTTTGAGTGAGATGAACTTAATATTGGTCCTATGTATAGAGAAGAAGAGTTTTCAAGGCTGGAGATAAGTCTTCAGGCATGTCTTGAGAATTACAGATATTTCCGTTCAAAGCTTCATGACAGTACTAAACTGCTGGTGCTGGTGAAGGCTAATGCCTACGGTCACGGTGCTGTGGAATTTGCGTCGCTTATGGAAGATGCCGGTGCTGATTATCTGGCGGTTGCATATCCGGTTGAAGGTATGGAGCTGCGTCAGGGAGGCATCAAGTCGCCTATCATAGTTTTGACCGCCGGTACGGACTCATTTGAGGAAATGATAAATTACGGTCTGGAGCCCGGAATCCCGAATCTCTTTACGCTGAAGGAACTGTGTAAAGTGTTGGAAAAGAGGGAAGTGAAGAACTTTCCGATACATGTGAAGCTTGATACAGGCATGCACCGTCTCGGATTCATGACTGATGAGATGGACGAACTGATGGAATATCTGAAGACCTGTGACAGGGTGAGGGTGAAATCCATATATTCTCATCTTGCATCATCGGACGATCCGGCAA
>JAEIGA010016397.1_pt1 | contig 11277 bp, 9 predicted proteins | sample 9270691 | NCBI WGS metagenome assembly JAEIGA01 (sample SAMN17057246, study PRJNA624740) | gut metagenome | biome: biome; isolation source: fecal sample | host: Bos grunniens | place: China: Xizang | collected 2019
AAGAGCAGGACGAACTCTTGTTTCAAGCGAAAGGTATCTCATAGAGCCGGCAATCAAAGCACCTGTGCTTCCCGCATTCACCAATCCGACAAGGTCATCCCTCTCGGCAAGTGCTGAAAGCGCGAGAACGAGCGAAGAGCGCGTTTTTGTAAACAAAGCCGCAGCAGGTGAATCGTAGTTTGTTACAACCTCCTCGGCGTGCATAATCTCAACGCGCGACATATCCATTTTGTATTCTTCTGCCGCCTCTCGAATTATCTTCTCATCTCCGACGAGAAGCAGCGAAAGCTCTTCGTATTTTTCAAGCGCCATCGCAGCTCCCTTGACCACGGTATTCGGTCCGGCATCGCTGCCCATAACGTCTATTACTACTCTGTAACCCATAACTCCTCCTTGATACGAAATTTGTTATGAAATTTTGTGCATTACTCCGGGTATTTCACGCTCGCTGTACGCCGCGTGCAGTATGTCGCGGTACAGCCCCCGTATTTCATAAAAATTTCTAAGCTGTATTTTTCGTTTTGTTTTTGGCTTTTGTATTTCCGTTATAGCTTGTATTGTATTTTTGTGTTCGTTTTTTCTGTTGGTTTTTGTTGTTTCTTTTAGGTTTCGTTTTTTGTTTTTTCTTTTATTGCACCACTTACCCACTGTGTAAATTTCGATGAAGTACGCAAAAGGTGCGTTTCGTTTGTTTTTCTATTTCAAATACATCTTATTGCACTTGTAAATGGCACTTGTAAATTTCGATGAAGTACGAGGGTAATTATGCGAAGGGCGTATATACATACGTCGAGCATAAGATACCCGAAGTAATTCGCGAAATTTACTCAATGGCTACGAGGTAGTCGTAGAGGGCCTGCTTCCCCTTATACACTACCACTTCGTGTTCAGGATATTTTTCCTCTATTTTATCGGTAATTTCAACTCTCGCATCATCGTCAACGTCCTCGCCGACAAACAGCGTTATTATCTCGTAGTCCTCAATGTCCTCAACACCCTCAAGCATCAAAAGAAGGGCTGTATCTCTGTCGGATGCAACAGAGGTGATTTCTCCCCCTGTTATCGAAATATAATCTCCGCACCTTATCTGCTTTCCGCCGATAGATACGTCACGCACAGCACGTGTTATCTCGCTGCCTACAATGCTCTTTGCCGCGCGCGTTGCACTTTCCACGAGCGCATCTATATCGTCAACTCCTGCCGTTATAACCGACAGCGCGCCATACCCCTCCATCAACGTATGGGTTGGAATGATGTGAACTCTGCCGCCCTCGTACATCTGTTTCGCCTGAGTCGCAGCGAGCATCACGTTCTTGTTGTTCGGCAGCACGAGAATATCCTCGGCATCATACTCCGCAAATGCGTTTAGAAACTCCTCGGTCGAGGGGTTGTCTGTCTGTCCGCCCGAAATTATAAAGTCTGCACCCATATCGGTGAAGAGCGAGCAAAGTCCCTCACCCTTTGCAACCGTCAAGACGGAAAATTTGCGCTTCGGCTTTTGCTTCTCAGTCTTGAGACGCTCGGTGTCGGAGTGTCCAAGCTCCATATTCTCTATTTTTACAGTCAGGAACTCTCCGTATTTCAAAGCCTCTCCGAGAGGGACGTTCGGTGTAAGCGTGTGTACGTGAACCTTAACTATATCGCCCTCCTTGTAAGCTACGATGCTATTGCCTATTTTCTCAAGGCCGGCGATAAGCTCTGCCACGTTAAAATCCTCAGGTGAGCATTTAGCGCGCGTCAGTCTAAGCAGAAACTCCGTGCAGTATCCGCGTTCCATTACGCTCTCGCTCGTGAATCTGTCAAAATCGACCTCGCCCGTCTTTTCCTCACCGCCAAACTCGTAGTCAAACAAATCAAACTCACCCGTCAGCGTCTGATACATACCCACGGCAATCTTCAGGTATCCGGCACCGCCCGAATCAACGACACCCGCCTCTTTGAGAACGGGCAGAATTTGTTGCGTTCTCTCAAGCGAACGCGCTGCTTCTTCTATATGGAGCTTGTAAAAATCCTCGATAGACGACGTTCCTGTTATATTGTTTTTCGCATATTCCGCGCTCTCTCGGAAAACGGTGAGTATAGTTCCCTCGGTAGGATTTGACACAGCAGAATAGGACTTCTTTATGCCGCATAAATACGCCTCGGCAAGCTGTGTGGCATTGGCACTATCAACTCCCGCAAGTCCCTCCTTGATGCCTGCAAAAATTTGCGAGAGTATAACGCCCGAATTTCCGCGCGCCCCGAGAAGAAGCCCACGCGAGAATTTCTCCATAACGAAATCCACGCCCTCGTCTGTAAGTGACGTAATAGCCGCAAGTCCGCCCTCCAGCGTCTTTACCATATTAGTTCCCGTATCTCCGTCAGGCACAGGGAAAACGTTAAGGTCGTTAATAACGTCTACCGACCTCAAAAGGCTCTCAACACCGCCTGTAAGCATATTTTTCAGCGTTTTTCCGTCAATAAAGCTCGTACTCATATTCTTTCCTCTTTGGTTTTCTAAGGGATATTATTAAAGTGATTGTTGAATTATGTGATGTTTGGCAATTTGCGTAATTAACGCTAAAATATATTTTAATAAAATAAATCCGCTCGGGCAATAGCTTTTATCGTTTTTTATCTTTTTTTGTCGGATTTAGCTGGCAATATGCACAATTTTTTTATCGTTTTGCCGTCGTTTTGCCCTAAAATTCTTACGCACGCATAATATATAATGCCAAAATCACCCTAAGTATATAATATATTTTACAACTAAACCTCAACTGAAATTCAACAATTGTTGATAAACTGTCAAAAAAAGTGTAATAAAGTCGCAAAAAGCTGTCGAAGTACCGCTTAGAGTTATAACGAAAACCGCCTAAGAGCACAAAACGCATAGTAACTCTATAGCGCGGAATCAGCTAATATAAGAGCGAAAACGGCTTAACGGCAAAAAAGAAACGAAAAAGCAGAGCAAAACCAAAGAACATTCTCAGGATTTTGCACTGCTTTTTGCTATTTTTGTGAAGTTGTATTTACTTTTTATCACATTTTCTTAGGAAAATAACTTCCCTTTAAGCCGTTTTTTAATTCTTAAGCGAGTGAATGGGCGCAGGTATTCTGCCGCCGCGCTTAATAAACAGCTCGCAGGACTCACGCTTTACGGGCATTATCGGAGCATAACCGAGAAGTCCGCCGAACTCTGCCGAATCTCCAACCGTCTTGTTAGCGACGGGTATAACCCTGACAGCCGTAGTCTTGTTGTTTACAACGCCTATAGAAATCTCATCGGCTATAATGCCGGAAATCGTGCTTGCGGGAGTGTCACCGGGTATCGCAATCATATCAAGTCCGACGGAGCATACAGCCGTCATTGCCTCAAGCTTATCAAGAGTCAGTGTGCCAAGCTTTGCCGCCTCTATCATTCCTCTGTCCTCGGAGACCGGAATAAACGCACCGGAAAGACCGCCGACGTGATTCGAAGCCATAACTCCGCCCTTTTTAACAGCATCGTTAAGAAGCGCGAGCGCTGCCGTCGTGCCGTGAGTGCCGCATCTTTCAAGTCCCATATTTTCAAGTATTTCGGCAACCGAATCACCTGCCGCGGGAGTAGGCGCGAGCGAAAGGTCTACGATACCGTAGGGCGTACCGAGGCGCTTTGCAGCCTCCGAGGCGATAAGCTGTCCCACTCTCGTTATTTTAAAGGCAATTCTCTTTACGGTTTCGGCAAGAGCCGAGAAATCGCAATCCCCCGCCTCTTTTACAGCAACAGCCACAACACCCGGACCGCTTACGCCAACGTTTATAACGGTATCAGGCTCGCCTATGCCGTGTACAGCGCCTGCCATAAACGGATTGTCATCAGGAATATTGGCAAACACAACGAGCTTTGCACAGCCGATAGAATCTCTGTCAGCGGTGAGAGCTGCCGTCTTTTTTATTATCTCTCCCATTTTGCCTACAGCGTTCATATTTATGCCCGCCTTGGTCGTCGCAACGTTTATAGACGAGCACACCCTCTCGGTTTCCGAGAGTGCCGTGGGAATAGACTCAATAAGGCTTGTCGCTCCCTTTATTTCACCCTTCTGTACGTGAGCGGAGTATCCGCCGATAAAGTTTATACCAAGCTCCTTTGCCGCTCTGTCAAGCGCCTTTGCAAGTCTGACGAAGCCGTCGGGAGAAAGTCCCGCGCCGATATACGATATTGGCGTTACGGATATGCGCTTATTTACTATCGGAATACCGTATGTTCGTTCAAGCTCCTCACAAACTCTGACAAGATTTTTTGCCGAGGTTGTAATCTTTGTATAAATTTTCTCTTCAAGCCTGTCTATATCGTCGGATATGCAGTCAAAAAGAGAAATACCCATAGTGACGGTTCTGATATCCAGATTTTCGTCACGTATCATTCTTATGGTTTCAAGAATATCTGTCGTATTAAGCATAATCCACCTTAAATTTTGTGCATTGAGTTAAATATATCCTCGTGCATAACTCTTATGTCAACTCCCGATTTCTTGCCTGCCTCTCTCATAGCCTCGGCAAAGGCAGAGAAATCCACCTTCATTCCGTCAAGCTCGAGAAGCATTATCATTGCAAAGTATTCCTTCATAACGGTCTGGCTTATGTCAACTATGTTTACGCCGTGTTTGGCGCACTCAGCCGACGCCATAGCAATAATACCAACCTTATCCTTACCCGTTACGGTAGCAACAGCCTTCATTTTTCCACCTCTTCTATTTAAATTCGTACGGAATTTTAATCCATACTCCGTGTTTATTTTATTTATAAAATTATTTGCCACTCCTATATTGTATTTTAACATATTTTTTCTTTATTTACAAGAGCTTTATTGAAATTGTCCGAGCTTTGTGATAAAATATATAGCAACGTGGCTTTATATCACCAAAACGAAAGAGGTGAAGCTTATGAATGGGTTAATTATTGTAAATAAGGAAGCGGGTATCAGCTCGCAGGCTGTCGTAAACCGCGTAAAGCGCATATTCGGCGTAAAAAAGGCAGGTCACACGGGAACTCTCGACCCGATGGCAGAGGGTGTTTTACCGGTGCTTCTTGAACGCGGAGTAAAGGCGAGCGAGTTTATGCTCACCTCGGACAAGCATTACCGCGCAACACTCACCCTCGGCATAACCACAGACACCGAGGATATAACGGGAGAGGTTCTCACAAAAAGCGATGAAATTCCATGCGAGCGCGACGTGCTGTCGGCTATAGCATCGTTCGTCGGAGAATACAGGCAGACACCGCCAATGTACTCCGCGCTTAAAATAGGCGGAAAAAAGCTCTATGAGCTTGCGCGCGAGGGCAAGGTTGTGGAGCGAGAGCCGAGAGACGTAAAAATTTTCTCTATAACACCAAAGAAAATTTCAGAGCGCGAATACTCACTCGATATACACTGCTCCAAGGGTACTTACATACGCACGCTGTGTAACGATATAGGACAGAAGCTCGGTGTCGGTGCAGTTATGAAGAGCTTAACGAGAACCGAAGCATCAGGCTTTACTCTTTCCGATGCATATACGCTCTCCGAGCTTGAAAATATGAGCGAAGAGGAGAGAATAGAATCGGTGATAGAAGTTGAGCGCATCTTTAATTCGCTTAAAAAAATAACACTCGTGCCTTTCTTCTCCCGCCTTGCCGCTTGCGGAGTTGAGATATATCTAAAGAAAATAGGAATAGACGCGGACGTCGGAGAACGCTTCAGACTTTGCTCGTCTGACGGATTCTTTGCGGTCGGCGAGGTAAGAGAGTTTGACGAAGGACTTGCAATAAAGCCCATAAGGCAGTTTTAACACAGATTTTATAACAAAACGTTACATTTTCAACAAAAAACGGAGATAATGAGAGATGTTAAAAATTCTGATAGCCGAGGACGACCGTGAGCTAAGACAGCTTTTTACACACGTTCTCACAAGGCACGGCTACTCTGTACGCGGAGTTTCAAACGGCAAGGAGGCACTTGATGCCGTAGCGTGCGATTACTTCGATTTGATAATTTCAGATATAATGATGCCCGAGCTTGACGGCTTTGAGCTTGCCACAGCGCTCCGCGAATCAGGAAGCACTATTCCGCTTCTTATGATAACGGCAAGAGACTCATTTGACGATATGAGACGCGGATTTCTTTCGGGAACAGACGACTATATGATAAAGCCGATAAACGTCAACGAGCTTGTTTTGCGTGTCGGCGCGCTTCTTCGCCGCGCGCAGATGATTAACGATCGCAGACAGGTTATAGGAAGCACGGTTATGGAGTGCGATTCGCTGACGGTAACTCAAGAGAACGAATCGTTGGTATTGCCTCAAAAGGAGTTTATGCTCTTATATAAAATGGCAGCCTTCCCCGGCAAAATCTTTACACGCCAGCAGCTTATGGACGAAATATGGGGATATGAAAACGAGAGCGACACACACACAGTAGACGTTCATATAGGCAGACTTCGCGACAGATTCCGTGACAGCCGCGATTTTAAAATCGTCACCATACGCGGTGTCGGATACAAGGTGGTCAAGCTATGAGTGAGAATAAATTTATCTGCTCTGACAAAAGCGACTTCAACACCGAAGCGCAGAACTTACGCGTCTCTATCGAATCCCAAAGTAACACCAAGAATTTAACCACACAGCAGACCTCTTCTTCCAAAGAAGATAAAAAAGATGCAAAAAACACCGTTGAAACGGTAGAAAATGACGGTCAAAAACCGCAGCGAAACCGCTTTTTTGAGACACTTCTTCGGGTTAAGGAATTTGTAAGGCCTCTTCCCGCCCCAACCAAAAGCACAAAGAACGACAGAAATTCGGATAAAAGCGCAGCGCAGAAATCGCTTAGTATGAATTTCTTTTTCGCCGTTATCATAATGGTGGAAATACTCGTGATAGTTGCAGGCTCATCTGGACTTCTGGAGCTTGTACACAGCGTGTTTGAGAACACACGCGGAATTCCCGACGTCGTATGGCTGGTAGCCATCAGTATAATACTCGGCTCTCTCACAACGGTATTTTTGATACGCTTCTTCTCTACTCCTATATTTACGCTCGGAGCCGCCGTAAACCGTGTTGCCGAGGGGGATTTTTCGGTAAGACTTGACACCGACCGCGGATTTGCCGAAATGAGAAAAATAAATGACAGCTTCAACAAAATGGTGAAGGAGCTTAGCGCAAACGAAACTCTCAGCCACGACTTCGTCTCAAACGTTTCTCACGAGTTCAAAACACCGATTACGGCAATCGAAGGATACGCTACGCTTCTTGGCGGAAGCGAGGGCACAACCGACGAGCAACGCGAGTACATAGACAAAATTTTATTTAACACGGGCAGGCTCTCTACCCTTGTCGGTAACATTCTTCTTCTCTCAAAGGTCGACAACAGCACCCTGCCCGACAAAAAGGTAATATACCGTCTTGACGAGCAAATAAGGCAGTCCATAGTCGCGCTTGAGCCAAAGTGGAGTGAGAAGAACACCACGCTCGAAGTGGAGCTTGAGAAAATTTATTATAACGGCGCCGAATCTCTTCTTTTTCACGTCTGGAACAACCTAATTGACAACGCAATAAAATTCGGACCGACGGACAGCACGGTAAAAATCACTCTGGCAAACGAAAACGAACGTATAGTTTTCAGAGTTTTCGACGAGGGTGACGGAATTTCCGTTGATGACGTCAAGCGCGTTTTCGACCGCTTCTATCAGTCCGACAGCTCTCATAAAGCCGAGGGCAACGGCCTCGGACTTGCGCTTGTAAAGCAGATAGTAGAGCGCGTGGGCGGTGACGTCAGCTGTAAAAACAGAGAGGACGGTAAAAGAGGTGCCGTATTCACGGTAATGCTTTAGTTTTTAAGTCGAACGCGAGCTTTCCCGTGCATCCTCTTAAAGCACCGATTTCACAAAGCTCAGTCTAAGCAATATGTTATCTTCACACAAAGATTACATAAAACGTTTTCTTTCCCATGCGTCCTTCTCGCGCACAATTACGCACAGCGAAAGTTTTTTGTATTCTCAAAGTCAAAAGTACACAAAACGAATAATTCGAGTCAGGCTCTCACGCGCATAAATTACTCAGAACGAAAACTTCGCCAAACGTTTTTTTCATACGAATCATACGTTAAAGACAAATTTTTAAAAATAAAAATAACACGGAGGAAACATGAAGGTTGCAGTTATAGGTTCAAGAGGTGTCATAGTTAACGATATAGGTGCTCATCTGCCCGCCGGCTGTGACGAAATAGTATCCGGCGGTGCTCGCGGTGTTGATACCTGCGCCGAAAATTACGCTCACGATACAGGTCTCAAGCTCACAGTATTTCTTCCCGATTACGAGAGGTACGGACGCTCCGCACCGCTTATAAGAAACAAGGAGATAGTGAACTATGCGGATACGGTAATAGCATTTTGGGACGGTGTGTCGCGCGGCACGTATTTCGTGATAGACTACTGCAAAAAAACAGATACTCCCTGCCGTGTAATATACGTGTAGCCAAAGCGTTTTTTCCGAGCACCTACCCCGGCATTTATTTCAAAATCCGTTTATTAAGAACCGACAAATAAAACAAAGAGAGCGAACAGAAATCCTTGCGTTCGCTCTCTTTGTTTATGTTTTTGCCGTCATTTGCAAATAATTATTTGCATTTTATATGTCTTAATTCTTTTTTAGCTTAACGTTAAAAATTTTTGAAAGCAAATATCTTATCACTTTTGGCGAGCGCACTATCACTATTTTCACTGTTGTTTCCTCTCCTTTTTCGCGGTGGTCCGCTACTATATTTTATGAGGTAAGAGGTGCCTTTGCCACAAATTTTATATTTTTGAGATTTTAAGCACTATAACGCTCATATCATCTCTTGATTTTGCCTTCTTCGCCGCCTCGGTCAAAATAAGGTCTACGTACTCCTTAAGATTATTTTTCTGCGGCTTTGAGAGAAGCTCAAGAAGCCAAGGCGATTCCTCAGCCGTCTGAATTATACCGTCAGAGAGCATTATAACGTAATCTCCGCTTTTTATTTCAACGCGTATTTTTTCACTGTCTATAGACTTCATAAGCCCTATAGGAGCCGTACCCGACTTTATTCTGAAAATAGATGCATCGCGCTTAACAAACGACGGCGCGGCACCGCTCTTTACGAAAACACCTTCTCCGCTCAAAAGGTCAAGCTCAAAAATATCTACCGTAGCCGAGCATTCCTCAGACCTGTGTCGCATCGCGTTGTTGAGAAGCTGCAGCACCGTATCCTTAGACGCCCCGAAATCAAGAGCCCTCTCAAGAAACGACACCGCAAACTCCGAGGTATCTCTTGCCACCTCGCCTCTGCCCATTCCGTCCGAAAGAACCGCGAAGAATTTGTCATCTGAGGACTCAAACATAGCCACGCTGTCACCGCATATTTCTCTCTCGTCACCCGCTACCTTTCCGCTGGCGCACTCAACCGCAAACGCACGGCGCACGTCACATTCCATAAGCGCAAATTTTCCGCTCTTGAAAAATTCAGGCTTTGAGAGCTTCACTCCCGCCGCCCTCTCGATACTGCATTTAAGCTCTTTGGAGCTTATTTTGCTTCCGTCCTCGTCCTCTCCGGCAATAATAAAGTGCTTACGCCGAACTCCGAACGCGCGTATAACTCCGTCCTCAAGCCCCGAGTTTTTTGCCGCCTCGAAAGCGGCTCGGTAAGGCTTTCGTCGGCGCATCTTTCTAGCTCGTCCTGCGCTCTCGCCTCGCTTACAAGCCTAGCTATAAGCTCGTACTCCTCTGACGTTGAATCAGCATTTTTTATCTTATGATTTTCTCTCTCGGCGCGCGCTGCCTCTCTCATAATCTCTTTTGCCACCTCGTCCGCGTGCTGACAGAATTCGGTTGCCGTGTTAACGTCCTCCGCGCGTATAATTTCACCCTTCGAGAGCTTTTGTGCAATCTCGCTCGCGCGCTTTAAACAAGGCCTTATGTCCTCTGCCATACAAAGCTTCATAGACGAACAGCGTCTGCAAAAGCCGTCCGACACGTCTATAACTGCGTTTCTGTATTCTTCGACGCTGAGCGGCAGATGCGCTTTTGAATAATTTTCCATAAGCTTTGAAAGCGAGGAGAGCGACATCACCACCGACTCAAGCGCCGCACCTCTTTCGGATTGATATTTCAGCGCCATAGCTCCGACCATCTCCTTTGCGCTTTCCTCAGCTCTCTGCGACTCGGTGGCGGTCTTTTCAAACGGCACAGACCTTGCAAGAGGTGCCGCAAGCGCCGCAGCTATTGCATATTCGGGAAGTGTTGTAAGAAAACCGACAAGTCCCGCGGAATACGCACTCCACGCAGAGAGCAGGACGCCGCCTACCATAAACGCATATACACTGCCGACCTTGAAGAGAAATCCTGCCCCAAGTCCCGCAAGAGCGAAAGAAACCGAATACACCCCCGATACTCCAAGCGAGGACACGAATCCAACGAGCAAGGCTCTGTAAGGGCCAAACCTTTTTGCCGCAACGAGCGTCACAAGAGAAATAAATATATAGGAGAGCGATATTCCGAAAAACTCAAATTCCGCAAGCGAGAGCGACACTAAAAACAGAAAGGCGAGAGCGGAAAGAGCAAAGAAAATCGCGTTGTATTTTTCTTCCTCTCGCATACCTTTAAATGAGAATATATTTCTGTCGCTGAGCATAACATTTTCAATTTCAATCCCCGTGGTGAAAAGTCCCGAGAGTAAAAACAAGGCCGCCGGCGGAATTAAAATCATAGCCGCACCGAAAAGCACCGACGGAAGAGCAAATCCCGATACTATCACCTCATAAAGAGCCGTCACAAAGCCGCCTATCACAGCCGAAGCGCCCCGTGCGCCAACGCCTTCTGAAAATATGCCACCCTGACCGCTACCCGAAATTATAATTCGAAGAAACACGGTAAGAGCCATTGAAAGCGTGTATATAATCCCCTCGCCGCCGAGCGAAATATATCCTATAGCCGAGCCGAGAGCGGCTACCCATACGTTTGTGGGTACAAGCGCTACTGCGGCTATTCCAAGCGGGCGCGCCCCAAAGACTATATGACATCTCGAAAATATGAGCGCTACGGTAAAGATAATAAGATTGTAAACGAGAGTTTTCCTCTCCTCTGCCCGAAGTGTGCCGACAAATCCGAAGGAGAATTTTTTCTTCTTGTCGTCAAGCACCTTTTCCTTATCCTTTAATTTATCCATTTTGACACCTCACAAAAAGTTTATATGGAAATTTTAATAGAAATCAAATGAGAAATCAGTCGAATTTCAGCCGTAGAATAGCTTAAATGTAAACAAAATAA
>JAEIGA010016398.1_pt1 | contig 11277 bp, 12 predicted proteins | sample 9270691 | NCBI WGS metagenome assembly JAEIGA01 (sample SAMN17057246, study PRJNA624740) | gut metagenome | biome: biome; isolation source: fecal sample | host: Bos grunniens | place: China: Xizang | collected 2019
AGTCAGCCACTTTCGGACCTACTCCCGGAACCTCTAAGATAGTTTCAAATGCTTCATCATATGTCATTTTTGGAATTTCTGAAAGGTCCATTTCAAGTGAAAATAGCTCAGATGCCTTTCTCATGTATGGTGCTCTATATCCTACGCCACAACTTTTGAGATTATTGTTGCAATCGCAAATATCTTGAATATCTGATGAATTAAATTCCTCTTCTTCATCCAAGTATGCCTTTGCCAAGTCACAGCTTTGAGGAAATGCATAGTAATCTCCATGCTGCCTTCCCCAATTTTGCTTGATATCGGAAATTGATTTTGTCCATCTTTTGATGGAATTATTTGCAGAACAGATTGATGAGATAATGCATTCAAATGGGTCTGGCGCTAAAAACAATCTCAAGCCATTGCAAAACTTGGACATCTCAGACAACTCGGCATGATCATTTAAATATCTATAGAAATTATCCAAATCGAAATTTAAATCATAAATGTATGTTAACTTAGAAATAGCTTCATCTGATGAAATGTCTCCTTTAAAATCAAAATCTAAAAATTCACCGGACTGTCTTACATTGAAAATAACCGGTTTATCATTAACATTGACAACTTCACCATAGTACTCTCCGCATTTTCTCCAGGGCGGTTGTGAAGTCTGACCTGACAATTGAGTCAATTCTAAATCAATTGGGGATTTGATAATCATAAACGAACAGCTACATTATTTTCTTTTAAATATTCTTTCACAGTGCCAATTGAATATTGGTTGAAATGGAATATACTGGCCGCAAGAGCTGCTGAAACATCTGTCTTTTCAAATACTTCCAAAATATGTTTCGGCTCGCCAACACCACCACTGGCAATGACTGGAATATCAACGGCATCATTGATTGTTTTATTCAACTCAATATCATATCCATTTTGGGTTCCGTCTCCATCCATACTGGTTAAAAGAATTTCTCCAGCACCGAGATCCTGGCATTTTTGTGCCCATGCAATCGCATCGATGCCTGTGAATTCACGTCCCCCGTAAATGCTTGTATCAAACCAGCAATATCCCTTGTCGGTTTCAATCACTATCTTATCCGGCGCATCACTTGGATGTTCGACATATCTTCTTTTTGCATCAATTCCAATTACGACCGCCTGCGAACCTACAACTTTTGAAGCCTCAGTTAAAAGTTCCGGATTTTTAATGGCTGCGGTGTTAGTGGAGCATTTGTCCGCTCCGGCCTTAAGCATTTTTATATAATCATCAACTTTCCTTATTCCTCCACCCACACATATTGGCATGAATACGTTTTCTGTTAATCTATCAATAACATCCGCCATTGTAGCTCTTCTTTCGTGTGATGCTGTGATATCTAAAACTACGACTTCATCTGCTCCCTCTTCATAGTAGCGTGTTGCAAGATCAACCGGATTGCCTGCATATTTAATCTGTTTAAATTCAACACCTTTTACAACCCTACCCTCAGGCACCTGTAAATCGCAGTCTAGACAAGGAATAATTCTTTTAGTTAACATAATATCATAAATAAAAAAAGAGTATTGTTTTAAAAAAACAATATTATTAAGCTGAATATCTTAAAACGAAACATAAAATAGCTAAAATTACAGTAGCTACAATAACATGCTCAGGTGAGAGTTTTGGACCTAAACTTTCTTCATCAAAGTATCTTACTAAACCTGCACCAGTTTGAGGCATAGAAATCTTATTATCTTTTTTTGCCATAGTTAGTCTCCATAAAAATTAATTAATAAAAATAACATTTATAATTATTTTATTCATCATATATAAAGTTTAAATTTTCTCCTTTTTAATCACTTTAATATCGCTGATTCTAGTATCAGGGTACTGTCCGTTCTCATCCTTTTCAACAGCCTTCACCATGTCCCATACAGTAAGCAATGCAACACTTACACCAGTAATGGCTTCCATTTCAACTCCAGTCTTGCCCAAAGTATTGACGGCACAGGTAGCGATGATTTCATCTTCCTTAACTTCAAAATCAAGCTCGATACCAGTTAAAGCCAAAGGATGGCAAAGCGGAATTATTGAAGATGTATTTTTAACGGCCTGAATTCCTGCAATTTGGGCAGTTGTCAACACGTTTCCCTTTTTAATTTCTTCATTTTGAATCAGATTAATGGTATTCTTGTCTAAAAATATGCTGCCGCTTGCTATTGCTCTTCTTTTTTGATCAGGTTTTCCCCCGACTTCAACCATGTGTACTCCACTATCAGTTAAATGTGTAAATTCATCTGCCATAATATCTACTTCTCACTCACTTCAATTACATCCAATTGCTCACAAATTGCATTAACGCCCAATATTTCGCCAACATTAGGATGGCTTCTTCCATCATCACCGGAAATCAATTCCTTGATGTACAATCCGCCTTCTGTCTTAATGCGCATGCTGAATGTTTTTTCATCGATTACCTCGTAAGACAAGTCAAGCACGTGCTTGACACGCACTTTATCGGCGCGCCTCCTTAAAACTCTTAAAGGAGTTTGCTGATGGATTTCATCCAATTTTGTCAATTCTTCCAATTTATCTTCATCAAACGCTTCATCGCATTTTACTAAAGCGCTGTAAACTTTATATGTATCCGGAGAGGATTGCTTTATCTCCGCTTTTCTTCTTCTTTCACAGACATGCAGATTATGATATGAAGTTTTGCCTTCATTGATTCTGTTTATTTCCTCTTCCAATTTTTGCAAATCGAGTTTTCTGATTTTCGGCTCTTTTATCTCCAAAACGAAAGGCCTTCCTGAACCTAACATCAGCACGTCAATGTCTTCACGTCCTGCGCCATGAAATTTGGCTTCCCTGCCTTTGGTCAGTTTCAAAAAATGCTCGGATATTAATTCTTCAACTGACTCAGGGTATTGTTTTCCTGTGAAATTGCATTCTTCACAGCCTCTTCCCTTACATTTGGTGCAGGGCCATTTTGTTTGAGGAATTCCACGTTTTAATTTATTGTATTTTCCTTCAACATATAACGGATTTATTTGAATCTTGACTTTAGGCTCATCGATTAAGTCAATGCTGAAAACAATGTCCTGGCTTTCGAATTCGGCTTCCTTATCATAAATCTCCCAAATCTTAAGACCAATTAATCTGTTGACTTCCTTTTTAATTGTTTCCACATTCAAGCCGAATTTTTCAGAAAATTCCTCATCTCTCTTTTGGATGTCCTTGCTGATTTTTGATCCGACGAGAAACGTATCGAACTCAATGCCCAGCTGGTCGATTTTATCATCTATTTTCTTATATAACTCATCGTCCAGTTTATCGAAAAGATTATCGCATATGACACATTCGACATCATCCAAATCCACATCTAACTCGCTGCATACCTTATTTGCTCTGTCGATGTTGTCAGTCCCCTCAATTGTTTTAGACAATTTACGTCCAAGACAATTTTTACAGATTTTGCCCTCTGTCTCGTCCAGTATTTGCTTCGCCAATATCATATTATCTATTCATAAATTGTCCCATCATACGATTCATTGCACCGCCGCCTAAACGGCTGCCACGTTTTCCAATGCCTTTCATGGTCTTTCTAGTATTGTTGTAGTATCTTAAAAGTTCCTTAACTTCACTTTCATCAACACCGGAACCTCTAGCAATTCTTTGGACACGGGATTGTTTAATAATCTTAGGGTTCAGCATTTCCTCTTCAGTCATGGAAGACATCATGATTTTATAAGATTCAATTTTATCTTCTGTCATTTTAGAAGCTTCTTTTGAGATTTTGTTTCCCATACCAGGAATCATGTTCAGGACCTGCTGCATAGGACCCATATTGTTCATCATCTCAAACTGGTTTTTCATGTCCATCAATGTGAACTTACCTGACATCATGTTTTTCATGGTCTGTTCGGCAATATCTTCATCAATGGTTTCTTCTGCCTTTTCTATAAGGGACTTGATATCTCCCATACCAAGCAATCTTGAAATGAATCTTTCAGGGTCAAATACTTCAAAGTCGTCGATTCTCTCACCGGTACCGATGAATTTAATTGGAGCGCCGGTTTCAGCCACTGCTGACATTGCACCCCCACCTTTTGCTGAACCATCCAATTTTGTAATGATGATTGATCCGATATCGGTAGCCTGTGAAAATGCCCTTGCCTGTTCACCGGCCTGTTGACCGATTGTTCCATCAATTACAAGAATCGCTTCATTCGGATTGATGATATCGTCCAATTGGTCCATTTCAGCAATCAAATCCTCTTCCTGCTTGTGTCTACCGGCAGTATCAAAAATGATAACTTTCCTGTTCTTAAATTCCTGCAGACCTTTTTTAGCCAAGTCAAGAGCATCCTTATTTTCAGGATCCCCATACAAAGGAACGTCCATCTCTTCAGTCAATTGTCTTAATTGTTCATAAGCTGCCGGCCTCCAGGTATCTGTACAGACAACGGCAGGATTGAAACCCTTTTTCTGTAAGTATCTGCATAATTTACCGATTGTGGTTGTTTTACCACTACCCTGCAAACCCAAGAACAATATTTTGTAAGGCCTATCATTAATATCCAAGCCAACAGCTTCCTTACCCAATAGATTTACCATTTCTTCATAGATGATTGTTATGACATGCTCTCTTGGAGTAATACCCTTTGGAGGTTCTTCTTCAAGAGCTCTTGATTCAATTTTTTTGGATAAATCTAAAACTAATTTAATATTAACGTCAGATTGAATTAAAGCACGTTGTATATCTTTCACAACTTCTTTAATGGTTTTTTTATCAATTACAGACATTCCTACTAATTTTTTCATCGTATTAGTAAGATTTTCTCCTAAATTTCCGAGCATATAAATCACTTTAACAACAGTTAATATAAGAAAATTTAATTATTATATTAAAATATATTTATATTTAATGAGTTTTTATAATTTTGGTGTGATACTATGTTAGAGGAAGTAAAGAAAACTTTAGAAGCATCTCCAATTGTTAAAAAAGGCGAATACAATTACTTTGTAAGTCCTATAAGTGATGGTGTTCCAACAATTGACCCTAAAATGTTACGTGAACTATCCTTAGCTGTTTATAAATATGCAGACTTAGATGTTGATAAGATAGTGGCTGTTGAAGCAATGGGAATACATTTAGCTACCGCACTATCCCTTGCAACCGACATTCCATTTGTTGTAATCCGTAAAAGGGAATATGGCCTTGAAGGCGAACAGCAAGTTTATCAAAAAACCGGATATGGTTCATCAAACCTATTCATAAACGATTTACACCCAGGCGAAAAAATACTTATCATTGACGATGTGGTCAGTACCGGCGGAACATACATAGCCCTATTGAATACTCTAAAGGATATGGGTGTGATAATCAAATCTGCAGTTGCTGTTATCGAAAAAGGTGACGGGAAAAAAGCGGTTGAAGAGGAAACCGGCATTGATTTAATCTCCATTGTAACATTGGATGTCATTGACGGCAAAGTAGTTATTCAAAGAACAATCGAAGATTAAAATGTCAATGTACAATATGGATTTGGACAAGGTAATCCGTAAGATCAACTCAAAGGATGCAAGAACAGTCGGCCTTCAATTTCCTGAAGGATTGAAGATGCAGGCCGTTGAAATTGCTCGCAAAATCGAAAGCGAAACTGAAGCCACCGTTGTCATTTCCGGAGACCCATGCTTTGGAGCGTGCGATGTAAGTGACTACAAGATGAAAGGGTCTGTAGACCTTATTGTCCATTACGGACACACCCCACTTCCCTTAAAATATGAAGTTCCTACAATTTTTATTGAAGCATTTTCAAAAATAGACATTAAAAAAGACCTTGAAAAATCACTTGAATACATAAAAAACTATTCAAGAATAGGGCTTGTAACAACAACCCAGCATCTGCATCTTTTAAATGAAACTAAGGATTTTCTAGAGGATAACGGCAAGGAAGTCATTCTTGGCTCATCACCTTCAACCCGAAAGGGCCAAGTGTTGGGATGCAATTTTTCATCCATAAAGAACCTTGATGTAGATGTGATTTTGTTTATTGGCAGCGGAAATTTCCACCCATTAGGAATAAAGCTATTTTCTAATACTCCCGTTTTGGCGATAGACCCTTACAACAGCGAAATCAGAAGCATGGATGAATATGCAGACAGAATTCTAAGAATAAGATTTGCAAGGATTACAAAAGCAAGATCTGCAAAAAAATGGGGAATATTAGTCTCTACAAAAGAAGGCCAATACAGAATGGCGCTGGCCAAGGAGATTAAAAAAATACTGGAAGATTCCAAAATGGAAGCATATATCATTCTAGTGGATAATGTCTCACCGGAAGTTTTGCTGCCCTATATGGAATTGGATGCCTTTGTCGTGAGCGCTTGTCCGAGAATAGCTATTGATGATTCGCAAATGTATAAAAAACCATTACTAACTCCACAGGAATTGGAAATTGTATTAAATAAAAGGGAATGGGAAAATTACCAATTAGATGAAATTCTATTCCATGAACGTTACAAATGAACAATCCCAACTGAAAGAATTGGGGATTCTTACCCCTTTAAGATAGTTTTAAATATTAATATGGATAAAATTATTATATTAAAGAAATTTTTATAAAATCTTTATTTTGGTGTTTTTAATATGAGTAACGAAGAAAAAAACATTGTAATGCCTGGAGACAAAGTAGGAATTATTGAGCAATATCTTCCAGGAGAAGGTACATATGATGATAATGGAGATATTAAATCATCAGTACTTGGAAATGTTATAGTTAATCAAAAAATGAAGGTTATTTCTGTTGTGTCAGATGCAAAACCCGCTCTTTTACAAGTTGGAGATATAGTTTACGGTCAGATAACCGATATCAAGCCACAAAGAGCAAATGTAAAAATTGAGTGTATTAAAGATAACGCAAGACCATTAGCATTGCCTTATATGGGTGCTATACACATCTCACAAGCTAAAAAGGATTATTTAGAAAAATTATCTGATGCGTTTAGAATAGGCGACATTATCCAAGCGAAAGTCGTTAAAATCACTGGAGATAATGTCGATTTAGGTACTGTAGATGATGATTGCGGAGTCTTAAAGGCTATGTGTACCCGCTGCAGAGATTTCATGCATACTACACAAAAGGATAATGAACTTCAATGTAATACATGTAACAAAAAAGAAAAACGTAAAGTATCTAAAAACTACGTTAATGAACAATAGGTAGATAAAATGGAAAACTTTGAAATAGTAGATGAAAAAACTTTAGAATTAACTTTTATTGTAAAAGATGAAAGCCATGGAGTTTGCAATGCATTAAGACACATTTTAATGCAAAACCCTGATGTTGAATATGCTGTTTACAATATTGATCACCCTCTTACCGGAAAACCTGAAATGACCATTAAAACCAAAAGAGGAAAAAGACCAAGAAAAGCATTGCAAAAAGCAGCTGAAGAACTCCAAAAAGAAAGCGCTGAATTTAAAAAACTTATTGACGAAGCTTTATAGCTTCCCTTATTATTTTTTATGTGGTTTGATGACCAAATATAAGATCCCTTCACTGACAACCGATATTTTTATTTTTGATGATGACTTTAATTTTATTTTAATTAAAAGAAAAAATAATCCATACAAGGATTATTGGGCATTGCCTGGAGGATTTGTTGAATACGGAGAGAGCGTGGAAAATGCCGCTGTCCGAGAAGCAAAAGAAGAAACAAGCATTGACGTTGAACTTAAGGATTTGGTCAATGTTTATTCAAATCCAGACAGAGATCCAAGAGGGCATACCATAAGCATAGCTTTTACTGCAAAAGGAGACTTCGCCAGCAGAAGAGCCGATGATGATGCAAGTGATATTGACATCTTTTCACCGGAACAGTTATGTGAAATTGACCTTGCCTTCGACCATGACAAAATTGTCAAAGACTGTTTAAAAAAAGCCAAAAATGGTAAATAATGCTATATATTTAAATAATTTAAAAAAAAGATTTACATATTATATAGATTAATAAATTTAATAGAGGGAGAGTTAAATGGAATTTTGTCCAGATTGCGGCGCGATGTTGTTTCCAAAAAATGGAGTCTTAAAATGCAATAGTTGCGGCTATTCAAACGAAACTATTGATGAAGAGGAATACAACTTAAAAAAAGAAATTAAAGCTGCAGAAACAGTTACTAACTTAGGTGAGGACGTAGATATGCGTTCAACCATTAAAGAAACCTGTCCAGAATGCGGACATGATGAAGCTTATTATGAATTAAAACAAACTCGTAGTGCTGATGAAGCACCTACACGTATTTTTACATGCGCAAAATGTAAACATGTCTGGAGAGCATATCACTGAGGGTTTTTTATGAAAGATTCTAAAGAAAAGGAGCACAGAATCTCAAATCTAAAAGACATGATAAATAATGTTAAAGATGATTCTGATATCTCCGACTTTGAAGAAGATTCAGAGTTAATTGATTATCTTAATGAAGATACTGCTAATTTAGGAGATTTAGAAATCGATGATGAATTCATTTATCGTCCTGGTGATGAAAAAGGTTCAACCATTAATTTAGAAGAAAACCCAATTGATGAAGACTTTATAATTAACGCTCCGAAAGAAGAAGACATTGAAGAATCAAATGAGTCATCTGAAAAGGACGATGCCGAAGAGCTCCTTGGAGACGTGAGCGATAACTTCGATATGGTTGTGAATGCAAAAATCGGCAAAACACCTATCTTAGCAATTGCAAGTTCAATTTTAGGAGTATTATTAATTTTAATTTCTATTTTTGTTTTCCAATCCCGTAGTGATAGAGTAATAGATAATGTGGTTTCTGGTGAAACAAACTTTTATGCTATTGTAATCTTAGCAATAGGAATATTGTTATTAATTTATGGAGTATTCAAGATATTTAACATTAAAAACCCTGTTGAAGGAATAACAAATAGCATTAATTCTATTGATTTGGGTAATGAAAAAGACAAAGTTGCTAAGGAAAAGCCAACCGAAAAAATTATTCCTAAAAGCAACATCCCCCTAGACAAGGAATCCTATAAAATAGGGGAATTTGATCTTGGGGATTTAAAAAAGAAACTTAAAAAACAAACTCCTTCTAAAAAACGAACACCACTCACCGAAGATATCGACAATATTCCACCAGCAAGAGAAAAAGAAGACTATAAAAAAGGTTTGACTGCTGAGGAAATCGAACATTTAGAATATGAACAAGCTAAAATTGATAACGAAAGTATTGACGATATTTTTGCAGAAGTAGAAGATATTGATGAAATGCCTATTATTTCTATTGACTCTGATGAGAAAAAAGAATAGAAATAATTTTCTTTTATTTTTTGGGCCTGTAGTCTAGTCAGGAATGACGCAGGACTTCGGATCCTGAGATCGGGGGTTCAAATCCCTCCAGGTCCGCTATTTTTTAAGCCTAACCACAGCCTCTTTGAAAAAGTCAGGAATCAGAGACCTGTACATTGGGCTTTTAAATAACATGTTAATGTCGCTGTCGATAATGTAGGTGTAGCATGAATCGTCCTCTGCCCTCATACCACGGCCATAAGCCTGCATCAATGTCATCACTGTCTTGTAGGCATACCATTTTTTATCCCTTTTCATTCTCATGTTAACCTGCTTGTCTCCAAGATAAGGGAATGGAATCTTATAGATAATCTGGAATCTGCACTTATCATATGGCAAATCAACACCTTCACTCATTGAAGGAGACACCAATACCAATGGGTTTTCATCTTTTTCAAAATAATCCAATATTTGCTCCCTATTTCTTGGAGTATGGGAAATCAATCTTGAATTGTATAGGTTATTGGTGATGTACTGCTGGCATTTATAGCTATGGGTGTGAATTAAACCTTTATCCCCTTCGTGCTTCTTTAAAATTTCCTGCAATATTGGAATTGTTTTTGGAGCGGTATTTTTAATCCTGTTAGCGGACATTTTTCCAGCCAAATTAAGAATAATTGGTCTTTTTTCTTTTGTAAAAGGACTGTCAACTTTAATATGATAAACTTCATTAGGATTTAAGCCCAGCCATTTTGAAAACATTTTATGGGAAAGAATTGTCGCACTCATGAATATTACAACATCCCCATATTTCAAAAGATTATTTTTAGCATAATTATGAACCCTAAGCGGTTTGAATGAAACGCTTTCCTCTTCACTGTCAATAACCCAATTATTTGGCTCACTATCAAGATTATCCTTAAGGGTTTTTAGCCTTGAGATAGTGGATCTGATTCTTTCCGCCTTATTTTTACTAACATCCTTTAAATCGATGTCTTCATAAGCGTCTCTTATCGCATCAATTTCCATCTTCCAGTCTTCAAGCTCACCATCCTTTAATGTTTGAGGTGAAATCCTTTTGTTAATGTCCTTTTCAAGAATTCTATTGAACAAATTCACTTCCATTGTTGACATCAGCTTATTTTCAATATTATGGGCCTCATCCAAAATCAATAGGGAACGGGTTCCGAAATGCTTTACATAATTAAGCTCCACAATTGCGTAATCATAATTCATTAGGGTAATGGGAGAATTGATTGCATTGGCCTTTTGGTTCCAATAGTGACAATGACTGTCTGACTGATAAAACACTATTCCTCCAAAGGAATCTTCAAATGCGAGCTCCGCATCCAATGTTGGATTTTTTGCAACCCCATAAGGACAGAAGAATTTGCTTGATGTAGGTGTTGTTTTGCATGCCCCCATGTCACAGGTGAATTCTAATTGCTCATGCAAACAGGCAAAATTGCCTCTTCCCTTAACCAATGGAAATTCAAATTCATTGGAGTACTGAGCCTGCAGCTGCTTTGTCATTGTTAAGATATAAGCGGATTCATACATTTTGGCCAATGTTGTGGCAATTGCAGATTTGCCCGTACCGGTTCCCGCCTCCAGGATAATATATTTATACCCTTTTCTGATTGCATCATGAATATCCTGAATAATATCCAGCTGGCCCACTCTAGGCTCTTCAAATGGGAAATTTTCAATGATTTCATCATCTATATGAGGGTAAATTTCCTTAAGATATGCTGCGGTACCTTCATCTTGTTTGTGTTCATCAACAGAATAGACTTCCGGAATCTCATCATCTAAAATTGACGAAGTTCTTGGCTTAGAAAAACTAAACAAGTTTGTCGGACCACTTGATTCTTTTTTAGGATATTTTCCACAAGTACAATTACTTTTTAACATTCCGCAATTTGGACAAAACATAGAATTTGACATTAAAAATATATTAGATGAGTATACTATAAATAAATTATAGAAAGAGCATTTGCAAAATA
>JAEIGA010016399.1_pt1 | contig 11276 bp, 13 predicted proteins | sample 9270691 | NCBI WGS metagenome assembly JAEIGA01 (sample SAMN17057246, study PRJNA624740) | gut metagenome | biome: biome; isolation source: fecal sample | host: Bos grunniens | place: China: Xizang | collected 2019
ACTTATACAGGAAAAGTTGAAAAATTAGCAAAAGGAGCTAAAAATACTACTAAAGGTAGCGCAGTATTTGCACCGGTTGAGTACGTAGTAGAACGTTATCAACAAACATTCGAATATAACGATATGGACATTATGCAAGACCCTTATATTTTAGATGTTTTATCTACAGGAGCATCTCAAACAATGGCTAACGAAATTAGAGAGGAATATTTCGCTGAGTTAGCTAAAATTAGCAATACTCATGCAGTTGAAGCATTTAATTACGATGCAGTAGTTGACGCTTTAGCAAAAATCAATAGAGAAGTTGAAAGTGATCAATTCCTAGTTATGGGATTAGACGCTAAAGCAGCAATTAGAAAAGACGCTGACTATAAAGCATCTAAACAAGGCGAAATTCTTTATACAGGACAATTTGGAGACATTTGCGGAGTACCATGTATTTGCTCTAAGTTAGTACCAGCTAACACTATCTATGTTACTGCTAAAGATCAAGTTAAATTCTTTGTTAAGAAAGACGGTAGCGTAGAACAAGATAGAGATATCGAATCTAAAGACAATACAGTTGTTTACGAAAGACACGGTTTAATGGCTTTAGTTGACGAAACTAAGTCAATTAAAATTACTATTGGTGCATAGTTGCAACTTAATAGAAACTAAGGCGCATTTATTTGATTATTTGCGCCTTAACCTTAATAAAGGAGGATGAAAAATGGACGATATAAAAATATTGTTAGGCGATGCTAAAGACAATTTTAGCGACGATCAAATAAAATTATGTCTTAAACACGCTCAAGCAGAAGTTAAAAGTTATTGTAATAGAGAGCTAGACGAGGAACTTGAAATTTGCGCTCAAAAGATTGCAATTATTAAGCTTAATAGAATGAATACCGAGGGGCTAGCAAGTCATGGTTATAGCGGTGTTAGCGAAAACTATATTGACGGCTATCCGGCTGATATTTTAGCGGTATTGAATCGTAAACGTAAAATAAAGGTTGTTTAATTATGATTAATACACAAATGAGAAATTATAGTTATTACACTTTAAATAATAACGACGAGTACGGGCAACCGCAACCAATAAAAGCGGACGATACTATTAAAATGGCTATTAACTTCGTTACTGAATCAATACAAGAAAATCCTCTTTATAGCGGGGCTCAATATACAGGCCTAACACTAAATAAAAATATAGACGCTAGTTATATAATCCAATATGGCGACGAAAAGTTAAAAGTGCTTTTTGTTAATCCAATGGGAAGATATAAACAAGCTTTCATGGCAAGGATGTAAAAATGGCTATTCATATAGACAATATAGAGCCATTAATACAACGCCTAGATAATTTAGTTGACATTAATAAAATAGACGGTGCTATGGGTAAATGTTGCTCTTTAGTTGAAAGACGGGCTAAACAATTAGCTCCAAAAGATACGGGGCAACTTAGGAACTCTATTACTAGCAAAGTCGAGCGCGACGGCAACGACGTTGTAGGGGTTGTATTTACGCCTAAAGAGTACGCGCCTTATGTCGAGTATGGCACGGGCTTATTTGCTGAAAAAGGCGGACGTAAAGACGTACCGTGGAAATATAAAGACGATGAGGATAATTGGCACGTTACTAGTGGACAAAAACCGCATCCGTATTTAAGGCCCGCTCTTAATGAAAACCGCGATAAAATTCTAAGAATATTAGAGGAGAGTGTAAAAAAATGATTAATTATCATAAAAATATAGTCAAAACTCTCTCTACTATCTTACCTACTCATTACGAAATGTTATTGTATAGGGGAATTAGCAAGCCATGTATAAGTTATATGGAATTATCAAACGCAAGCCGTGAAACAGGCGATACGTTGGGTTATAGCACTATTCAATATCAAATAAAAGTATGGAGCGATAAGATAGAAGATTTACAAAATTACGCTCTTAAAATTGACGACACTTTAAGGCCTTTAGGGTGGAAAAGAGTTAGCTCTAATGAGTTATTTGATAGAGAGAGTACAATGATGCAAAAAATATTAGTCTATGAGGCTAACGCCTTAGAGACATTTAAGGAGGAATAAATAAATGGCTACAATTTCAAAAGGAATTACTTTAAAAGTTGGAGAAAAAGTTTTAACTAACTTACAAGAGATACCGGAATTAGGGGGAACTGCCGAGGCTATCGAAATTACTACTTTAGCAGATGCAGCTCACATGTACACAGACGGAATTTTAAACTATGGCGACAGCTTAGCTTTTAAATTCTTATACGAACAAACACAATTTGAAGAATTAAACGCTTTAACAAGCTCTCAAGAATGTGTTGTAACTTTACCAGACGGGGCTACTTGTACTTTTAGCGGTACATGCTCTGTTAAATTAGACGGTGTAGGGGTAAACGCAGCTTTAACTTATACATTGTCAATCAAGCCTAACAGCGCTATGGTTTGGGCTTAATATAGGAGCGTGGAGAGTTATCTCTCCGCTCTCCACGATTTAAAAAAGGAGAGATAAAAATATGTATATTGATTTTAACGTAAAAGATAAAAATTATAAGTTGAGACTAGCTACTAGAAATATAGTTGCTTTAGAAAAGGCTATTGGGTGTAATCCTTTAGGAATTTTCAAAAGCGAAAACGAGTTGCCGGAAGTAACAACAATGGTAACTATCTTATTTCATAGTATGCAAAAATTTAATCATGGAATTAGTTTAACTGATGCTTATGATATTTTTGACGAATATTTAGAGGAGCATAGCGCTACTGATTTTATAAACGTTATATTAGATATTTACAAAGTGTCAGGAATTATTAGAAATGATGAAAACGTAAAGACTGACGCAAAAAACTAAGCGACGGGGAAGAGGTTGATTCCTCTTTCCCGCTTTTTAGTAATTACGTCTATGAATGGCTAGAGATAGCCTTAGATTATGAAATTAGCGAGTTTGATTTTTGGGATATGACTTTAGCGGAATTAGAGCGCTTAATAGAAAGTAAAAAGCGTATTAAGAAGCTAAAAGAACAAGAGCGGGCTAGCTTTGACTATATCCTAGCGGATTTAATAGGTAAAAGTATTTCCCGTATTTATTCAACTTCGGCAACTATTCCGGCAATTAATGAAGTATATCCGGCTTTGTTTGATAGTGAACAAATAGAAGAACAAAAGCAAGAAAGAAAAGACGAACTAACAGTCTTACGATTTAAACAATTTGCACAGGCTTATAATAAAAATTTTAGTGAGGAGGTGCAAAAAAATGACGGAAGAATTGAGAATAAAGATAATAGCGGAAACGGCAGCAGCTAGAAAAGAAGTTGAAAAGGCTACAAAAGAAATTAAAAGCTTTCAAGACCAAGTTAAAAAGGCTAGTGAGGACGTTGACAAAAAGTTTGCTACAATGGGCCAAAAGATAGGCGACGCCATGAAAAAAGGTTGTCAAGTTGCAGCGGGTGCTATTACAGGAATAACGGCAGGGCTAGCAGCTTTAACTAAGGCCTCTATTGGCAATTATGCAGAATACGAGCAGTTAGTAGGCGGTGTAGAAACTTTATTCAAGACAAGTGCCGGAGAGGTTCAAAAATACGCTGAAAACGCTTATAAAACAGCGGGTATGAGCTCTAACGAGTATATGGCTACCGTTACGGGCTTTAGTGCTAGTTTGTTGCAATCTTTAGGCGGAGATACGGCAGCAGCGGCTAAAGTGGCAGACATGGCTCTTAGTGATATGAGTGATAACGCCAATAAGATGGGGACAGACCTTGAAACCATTAAAACGGCTTATGCGGGCTTCAGTAAAGGCCAATATCAACTTTTAGATAATCTTAAGCTCGGATACGGAGGCACTCGTGAAGAAATGGAGCGTTTATTAAAAGACGCTCAAGAGTTTAGCGGTGTTGAATACGATATTAATAACTTAAATGACGTTTACCAAGCTATTCACGTTATCCAAGAAGAAATGGGGATAACCGGAACTACTGCAAAAGAGGCAGCGTCTACTATTAGCGGATCTATTGGTATGACAAAAGCAGCGTGGGAAAACCTTATGACAGGCCTAGCAAACGGGAACGCTGATATACCTAAGTTAGTTCAAGATGTAATTACTTCAGCTAGTGCGGTGTTAGAAAATATAATGCCGGCAATTAAGGAGGTAATAGCAAATATACCGGTTGCAATTAGCGAAATTAGTCCGGAAGCAGGTACAGCTTTTCAAACAGTAATTGATGCTATAACAGAAATATTGCCAGTATTACAAGAGGCTTTAAGTACGGCCTTTGACTTAATAACAAAAACTATTAACTTTGTTAAAGAGAATACCGGGTTAATAACAGCAGCAGCAACAGCCATTGGAATAGTAGCGGTTGCAATTGGTGTATATAACACGGTACAAGCAATTAAGGCAGCAATGGCAGCGGCAGAGGTAACGACAGTATGGGGCTTAGTAGCAGCGTATGCAGCACAAGCAGCGGCTATGATTGTAGCAATAGCGCCTTATGTTTTAATAGTAGCAGCGATAGCGGCAGTTATTGCTATTATCGTACTATGCGTTAAACATTGGGACGAAATAAAAGCAAAAGTAAAAGAAGTTTGGGAAAATATAAAAGCTAAAATTAGCGAGACCGTCGAAAAAATCAAAGAAAAAATTAGCGGGTTTGTTGAAAGCGTAAAAGAGAAATTTGAAGCAATAAAAACAACTATGCAAACAAAAATTCAAAATGCAAAAGATGCCGTTGTTAATAAGTTCGAGGAAATAAAAGAGGGTATCAAAACTAAAATTAATAACGCTAAGCAAGCGATTAGCGATACTTTCACTAATATTAAAAATACTATTAGTGAAAAAATAGAGGATGCTAAAACAAAAGTTAAAAAGGTTATAGACGCTATAAAAGGATTCTTTAGCTTTAAATTCAAATGGCCTGATATTCCTACGCCTAAGTTTAGTGTTAGCCCGTCGGGTTGGAAAATAGGCGACTTATTAAAGGGCGAAATTCCTAAGTTGTCTATCAAGTGGAACGCTTTAGGAGGCGTATTTACTAAGCCTACATTAACAACATACGGGGCAAGTATTCAAGGCTTAGGAGAGGACGGGGCTGAAGCGATCGTTCCTTTAGAGAAGAATACGCAATGGTTGGATAAAATAGCGGATAAATTAGCAGCTAGACAAAGTAACGTTCCGATCGTTTTAAACGTTGACGGAAAAACGTTTGCTAAAACTGTTATTAATACAGTAAACGACAACACAAAACAAACAGGTAGTTTGCAATTAAAATTATATTAGGAGGTGGAATATGACTTATTTTAAAATTGGCGATAAAGATTATTCAATGTATGTAAATGCGTTGAATATATCAACAGATACTAACTATAACGCTCAAACAAATGCAGCGGGCGACACGGTAGTAGATTATATTAATAAAAAACGTAGCATTGAAGTAGGGATTATTCCTCTCAATGATGCAGTAATGGCGGATTTACAGGCGGATATAGAGGCGTTTAACGTTTCTATATCTTACCTAGATCCAAAAACAAAATTACTAGCGGAGAATGTAAATTGTATTGTTCCTAGTAATAAAGTAGAATACTACACTATTCAAATAAACAAAGTAATGTATAAGGCTTTAACCTTAACATTTACGGAATTATAGGAGGTAAAAAATGATAGCGATGACTAATAATTATAATGATGCTATTAACGCCTCTAAGCGAATTGTAAAGGCTAAGGCGGAATTATTTGACGATTCCGCTTTAGTTGCTACATATACGCAAAATGACGCTATTAAGAGCATAAAAATTGATAGAATAGGCGTTGATAGTAAATTTTTCGGGTTTGGTATAAGCCATAAAATGAATATTAAATTAATTGACGTTAATAGAGAAATCAATTTAACTACTAATAATTTTTTCAAAATTCAATTAGGAATCCAATTAAATGACGATTCAATAGAATATGCCTCTTTCCCTAAGGTTTATATAACTGAGGTTAATAGAGACGAAAACACAAACGAGTTATCCATAACAGCGTATGACGTGCTAAACGAGGCTAAAACGTTCACTATGGACGATTTAGAACTAACTAAGCCTTATACTATTAGAAATGTAGTAGAGGCCGTAGGAGCTAAAATTGGGGCGAATAAGACTGTAATAGGTAAAAACTTATTAAACCCAATAGGCGGAAGTATGACTATAAGCGGTATAACATTTACAAATAATGGGGACGGAACATTTACAGTTAAAGGAACAGCCACAGAAAACAGGTCATTTAGTTTAACTGATTTAAATAAATACCCTATTTATATGGATAAAGGGGGGTATTATACTCAAACTTTAACTATATTATCTGGAACAATGGGCGGCTCAATAGTCTTAGCAGTTAAACAAGCTGATGGAACGATAACATACAATTATTTAACTTCTAAGAATGGTTCTCCAATTTCCAAAAGACAAGCTGAAGCTGAATATACATTATATTCTTATGTTCATTATTTTACAGAAGGGGAAACAATAGACGCTACTTATAAAATTCAACTTGAAGAAAACAAAGCAACAACAGAATACGAGCCTTATTTGTCGGCTTTCGATACTGAATATACTGACGGGGCTAATTTTGAGGGTACGGAAACTCTGCAGGAAACTCTGCAGGCTGCTGCAGAGGCAACGCAAACAATTTATTTTATAGATAGTAACGATAACTTAGTATTTAAGCGCCTAGATAGAGACGGGGAGGCCGTTAAAACTATTTCTAAGGCTAATTATATTACTTTAGATAGTAGCACTAATAGAAGACTACAAACAATTTGTAGCGCTACTGAATTAGGCGACAACGTAAGCGCATCTATTACCGAAATAGGCAGCACTCAATACGTTAGAGACAATCCCTTTTGGGAACTTAGGGAAGATATAGCGGATTTATTAGAAGATGCTAAAAATGCTATTTGTGGAATAACTATTAATCAATTTGATTGTAAATGGCGTGGCGATCTATCACTAGAGCCGGGCGACAAGATAGCACTTGTAACAAAAGACAATAACACGGTTATATCTTATTTGTTAAACGATGCTATTACGTATAATGGCGGATTAAGTCAATCAAGCGAATGGCAATATAGCGACAAAGAAGAAAGTGAAAGCAATCCTAACACTTTAGGAGAAGTTATCAAACAAACGTTCGCTAAAGTAGATAAAGCTAACAAACAAATAGATTTAGTAGTTAGCGAGGTTGATTCTAATAGCAACTCTACAAGTGCGCTACAAATGAAAATTGATGCTATTAATGCAAGCGTACAAAAAGACATTAACGAATTAACAAACAAAGTTAACGCTACAATGACAGCGGAAGATGTAAAAATAGAAATACAAAACGAAATAGCAAACGGTACTGACAAAGTAGTAACTAAAACAGGCTTTACGTTTGACGACGAGGGCCTAACAGTTAGTAAAGACGGTAGCGAAATGACGACTAAAGTCGATGAGGACGGCATGACGGTGTATAGAGATAACGACGAGATGTTAAAAGCTAACAACGAGGGCGTTACAGCGTACAATCTACACGCTAGAACTTATTTAATAGTTGGCGAAAGTAGTCGTTTCGAGGACTACGAAAAAGACGGAGAAACTAGAACGGGTTGTTTTTGGATAGGAGGTGCTTAGTATGGCAGGTGGCCATTTTAATTTAACGAGAACAGGCAATACAAGCTCATACGTTTCGTTTGTATGTTGGTGGAGCGCAACGCCAAACATTAGCGGGAATTATTCAACTGTAAATGTAGAAGTAGTAGCATCTAAAAGCTCAAGCTCTACAAGTAATACATGGGGAACACATGACACTAGCGCAACAGTAAACGGCAGCGCACAAAGTAACAGCGGATCATTTACATTAAGACCGGGCGAAAGTTTAATTCTTTTATCTAAAAGTTATACTGTTTACCATAATAGCGACGGTAAAAAGAATATTACAATTAGCGCTAGCGTTGGCGGTAATGTAATGTGGGGTAGCGGTTCGGCTACGGTTGCATTAGATACCATTCCAAGACATGCAAGCCTAACAGCAGCGCCTAACTTTAACGACGAAGAAAACCCGACAATTAATTATAGTAACCCAGCGGGCGACGCTATTACTTCGATTAAGGCTTGCATTGCTAACGCAAATGGTACGGTAGTATATGCCGCTTATAGAGATATACCTAAAAATGGATCAAGTTATACTTTTGAATTAACCGAAGAAGAAAGAGAGGCACTAAGGTGGGCGACTATTAACAGCAATACCTTAGCAGTTAAATTTTATGTTACTTCGGTTATAGGTGGAATTGAGAATTATAGCACTTTAGATAAAATTTTAACTATTGTAAACGCTACACCTGAATTAACGGTTAGTGCAAAAGATACGGGCGGATATTCCGTACCATTGACAGGAAACGAAAACAAAATTATTAAAGGCTTTAACTATGTTAATGTTTCTATGTCTTCGGTACCTAAAAAAGGCGCTACTATTAAATTGCAATCTATAACAAACGGCAGCCAAAAAATAAATGGCTCAAGTGGTGGCTTTACTGATACAGAAAATAGCACATTTATATTTAGTTTGACCGATTCTAGAGGTAATACTGTCAATAAAAACTTGACACTTGACATGGTTGACTATGTAAAGTTGACATGTAATTTAGACGCTAAAAACCCGACGGCTGACGGAGATATGATTTTAAAAATTAGCGGAAACTATTTTAACGGTAATTTTGGAGCGGTTGACAATACTTTAGACGTTGAATATAGATATAAAGAAAATGACGGAGATTATGGCGATTGGATAGCAGCCGAGCCTATTCCTACAATTAGTGGGAGCACTTACGAAACTATTATTAATTTAACGGGGTTAAATTATCGATCAAGTTATACTTTTCAAGCTAGAGCGATAGACAAAGTAGGAACTATACTTTCAAACGAAAAGAAAGTTAAAACTATTCCCGTTTATGATTGGGGAGAAAATGATTTTCAATTTAACGTTGATATTTACGATAAATTTGACCAATTAATAAATAACGGATTGGCTGAATATGACGACGGGAATATAGATGTAAATGAGACGCTTTCGTCTCTATGTTTAGCTCAATACAATACACCGAATAATAGCCTTTATTATGTTATGACTTTCTTTTATGGAACAAAGTCGGTAACGGCTAATAGAACTCAAATAGCAATACCTTATATTTACGATATTTCACAAAAGAAAAACGATATATTTGTTCGACAATATGTAAACGGCCAATGGAATGAATGGGCAAATGTCAATCAAACAAATTATTCTACAAGCGAGCAAATAATAGGAACTTGGATAGACGGGAAGCCAATTTATAGATGCGTTTTTACACTAGGTGTTTTAGGCTCTGGCGACACAAACATAGCATTTAACATAGAGGGAGATTATAAAAATATTACTAATAGCTTTTTTTATATAAGTAACAACGGGATAACAAATATGACTATTCCGATTAGACCTAGCGACGCTTTGCACATATTTTGCTGGGCTGAAACAACTTCAAACGGTTCTATTTTAGTATCAACAAGCAGAGCGAATGCTGCTCATTGGCCAGATTGGACTCTATACGCAATTTTCGAATATACAAAAACAACGGATTAAAAAGGAGGTTAGAAAGTGGACGTAAAAACATTAAGCACATTAATATCAAGCGTAGGCTTTCCTATCGTATGCGTTTTGGGTATGGGTTATTTTATATGGCAGCTTTATAAGCAAAGCGTAGAGCGTGAAAACAAGCTCTATACCATTAATGATGAGTGTAGAGCGATAAACGCAAAAGCAATTGAAACAATAGCAACCTACGCGGAGAAACTTGACACTATACAACACGACGTAAAAGAGATAAAAGATGATTTGACGTTAATGAAAATTAAAAATGATTAGGAGGTAAAGTTATGAGTAATAAACTATATGATGTGTTAAAGTGGATTCTTTTAGTTGGGGTAGCTCCTACTATCGCTTTAATTACAGGATTAGGGGAATTATACAACTTTGATACTACGCTAATAATTGGAACAATATCTTTAGTAGCTACTTTCTTAGGAGCTATCACAGGTATATCAAATATCAATTACAAAAAGGCGCTTAATAAATAGCGTCTTTTTTTTATAAGCATATTATTAGCCCCTCACTGTGATATATGTTATTGTAGTTACGAAGAAGTACATTATTAAAAAATATCAACTTTGCAACCGATAAAATCGAGGTTTAACGGCTTTTTAGTTAGTAAAATTATCTAAAATGCTAAGAAGTACAACAAGTCTTTCACAATGTAGAGGAATAGCAAAACGTTGATATAACAGCGTTTAATAGCGTTTAACAGCGTTCAATTGTGGAATACTTTAGGAATATTAAGGAAAACCTTTGTTTTCGGTTGCGAAGTACAAAGGGGTAGAAAGAGTATGGATATTAAGAAATGTAGTAAAGATTATTTAATTGAAATTGAAATTAGAAAGTACACACCAAAGAGTTTAAAAACGTATCGCTTAAAAATTGCTATGTTCGCGAATTTTTGCGAGGAGGAGCTAGGTATAACCGATATGGACGACGTAACAATGGGAAGCGTTAAACAGTTTACTCAAGCCTTAATGAGAAAAGGACGAAAAGGCACATATATTAATTCTTGTTTGAAAGTAATTAAGTCTTTTATTCAATATTGTTATGAGGAAGACTTTGGAGGCTTTAACACTAAAAGAACTAGTTTTAAATGGGTTAAACAAGAAAAGCCCGTTATTAAAGCGTTTGATAAAAGACAAGTTAAGCAGATGCTAGATACATGTAGAGGCAGCGACTTTTTAAGTTTAAGAGACGACGCTATTATTAAAATGTTTCTTGAGACAGGTATAAGATGTATGGAGCTTTACACTTTAAAGCCCGAGGATATAAGAGACGGTTTTATATTGGTACACGGTAAAGGAAACAAACAAAGATATGTTCCTATATCTCCGGTACTAAAGAAAGCGTTATTTAGATACGAAAGAGTAAAAGAAAATTATTTTGCTTATAAAAATACCGAGCCTTACTATTTTTTATCTAATAGAGGCCGTATGCTAACTAATAGCGGCATAGAGCACATGTTAAGAAGACGTGGCGAGGGAATCGAGGGCGTAAGGGTTAGCGCTCACACTTTCCGCCATACGTTCGCACAACAAACGCTTAAAAATGGTTTGGATCTATACTCATTAAGCCGCTTATTAGGACACGAAAGCGTAGCAATTACACAAGTCTATTTGCATAGCTTAGAAGATGCCGATATAGTCAAAATGTCTAAA
>JAEIGA010016400.1_pt1 | contig 11276 bp, 10 predicted proteins | sample 9270691 | NCBI WGS metagenome assembly JAEIGA01 (sample SAMN17057246, study PRJNA624740) | gut metagenome | biome: biome; isolation source: fecal sample | host: Bos grunniens | place: China: Xizang | collected 2019
ATCCTCTCTGGTCATGGTCTAACAACATCAGCTCTGACACTCCTGGCGGAATCGCTTGGAAGAGAATGGGTGAGACAAAGCACCTCTGGCTTCCTACAGTAGTTATGTCCAGCGACTTCGAGTCTGATTGGGCAGCTTACCAGGCAGCTTACGCTGAATGTGATCCTCAGGCATTCCTCGATGAGGCTCAGGCTGAGGTCAACAAGAGACTTGAGACAGCTAAGTCCTATGGTTGGACAGCACCTGTATAAAACAGTCTTGAATAATTAATCGATGTGGTGGCAACCATGGCATAAAACACTGTGGTTGCCACCATTTTTCACAGGAGTGGTTAAACATGGAAAATTCGATCGTTAAATCGAAAAGGACTAAGGAGATAGACGTAAATAAGCCGAAGTTCACTGCCAAGGAATTTAAGAGGCAGTGGATACTGGTGGCAATCAGTGCCGTTTATGTCATTTACGGAATTATTTTCTATTATCTGCCTCTCGCAGGCTGGATAATCGCTTTCCAGAACTTCGTCTTTGCCAAGGGCATCGGCGGTTCTAAGTGGGTCGGTATCGACAAATTCAAATTCCTGTTCAGTGATAAAACGTTCCTGATGGTTATCAGAAATACATTTGTAATGGGTGTCCTGAACCTTTTCTTCAGCACAGTCGTTGCAATTGCATTCGCAATCCTCTTGAACGAGGTTAAGAACAGATACTTCAAGAAATCCATTCAGACGATTTCTTACCTGCCTCACTTCCTTTCATGGATCATCGTTGTTGCTATCGTTCACGATGCTTTGACATCAACAGGTATCATCAACGACATCCTCACAAGATTACACATTTTGAAGCAGCCTTACGCATTCCTTGGAGATCCGAAGCTGTTCTGGGGTATCGTTACCTTGAGCCACCTTTGGAAAGAGACAGGTTGGAATGCAATCATCTATCTCGCTGCTATCACATCCATCGATCCCTGCCTCTATGAGTCAGCTTCAATCGACGGCGCAGGACGTTTCCAGAAGATGCGTTATGTAACTCTTCCGGGTCTCCGTCCTACAATCATGATCCTTCTCTTGATGAACATGGGTAACGTACTCAATGCCGGATTCGAGCTCCAGTACTTGCTCGGTAACGGTCTTGTACAGAACGTTTCCAGAACGATCGACATCTACATCCTTGACTGGGCATTGGATGCACGTAATATGGACTACTCACTCGGTACCGCAGCCGGTATCTTCAAGACGGTAGTATCAATGACATTCATCGTAGTTTCTAACTACATCGCCAAGAAAAAAGGCGATGAGCGTCTATTCTAAGGAAAGGGGGAAAGAATCATGGCTTATAATCAGACTGTTTCTTTTGATAAGATTAAGCACAAGAAGAAAATGGCAACAGAAGACATCATCTTCACAATTCTCAACACCACTTTCCTTGTTTTATTCGCAGTTGTAACACTTTATCCTGTTCTTAACACATTGGCGTATTCCTTCAACGAAGGTAACGACGCGGTAAGAGGTGGTATTTACCTCCTTCCCCGTAAGTGGTCTTTGAGAAGTTATCACGAGATCTTCTTCGAGAGACCCGGTATCAGAACAGGTGCATGGATCACATTCTGGAGAACAGTACTCGGTACTCTTACGTCTCTGGCAGCAAACGCTTTGCTTTCATTCATCCTCAGCCGTAAGAAGTTCCTCTTCAAGTCCGGTATGTCACTCTTCTGGGTCATCACAATGTACGCTTCAGGCGGTATGATCCCGGTACTCGTACTCTTCAGATATCTCCACCTCACATCCAGCTTCTGGGTATACATCATCCCCGGTATGGTCAGTGCATTCAACGTAATGGTCATGAGAACATACATGGCAGGTATCCCTGATTCACTCGAAGAAGCTGCTCAGCTCGAAGGTGCAGGATACATGAGAGTATTCATAAGTATCATCACTCCTTTGTGCAAACCGGTTTACGCAACAATCGCTCTGTTCGTAGCTGTATATCACTGGAACTCATGGTTCGATGCTATGCTCTACAACAGATTCGATCCTCAGTACACCACACTGCAGTACGAGCTTATGAAACTCCTCGACTCCGTATCTGCTACAACAGGTACAACATCAGGAGCTCAGATGTCTCAGTCAGCTGCAGCTGCAACGATTACACCTATTACGGTTAGAGCTGCTGCCACAATCGCAACAATGGCACCTATCATCGCCCTCTATCCGTTCCTCCAGAGATACTTCGTTACAGGTCTTACGATCGGCGGCGTTAAGGAATAAGGGTTATCGTTTAAAATCAGATATAAGCTTGGGCTGTCTCAATCGGGGCAGCCCTTCTTATATAAAAAACAAAGATTTGGTTTTGGTGATAAAATATAACGGCTGCGGCGGAAGAATGCGTGCAGCATAAAGAAAAATCAGGTAGAGAATTATTAAATGAACATATTAAAGCCAGACAGTCCAGTGATGGATTTCATAAGTACGATCGCAGATCTTATCATTCTCGATCTTCTCTTCATAATCTGCAGTATTCCGGTAGTTACCATCGGTGCAGCTTATTCAGCCAAGTATTATGTTGCCATGAAAAAGATCAGGGGAGAGGAGACCGGTACCATCGTTCCTTTCTTCAAAGCTTTCAAGCGCAATTTCAAGCAGTCGACAATCGTCTGGGCGATATTGCTCGTGGCTTATGCACTTATCGGACTTGACTGGCAGTGGATCCTTTACAATGGATGGGCTGAGACACCTCTGATCTACAAGATCGGTGTCATCGCTTTCAGCGTTATCGCGCTTCTTATGACGATCTGTATCTTCCCGACTATCGCAAGATACGAGATGAAGACAACAGAACTCTTCAAGGCGGCTTTTATTCTTATCATCATTAAGTTTATCCCGCTAATACTTATCCTCGCATTTTCGATCGGTTCTGTTGTCGCATGCCTCTGGTATGCCCAGTGGTTCCCTCTTATCTATGTATTCTGCTCGACGACCATCACATACTTCCTTTGCATAGTCTTTATCAAGCAGTTCGATAAGCTCGAAAAGAACCAGGCCGAGAAGCTCAAGGCCCTTCAGGACTCTATCGACTACGATCCAGAGACTGATGCCGCAGGCAATATCTCACTTGCTGCAGGCAAGAAGGATATCAAGGAGCTTGAGAAGGATCTCGAAAAGCCCGGCGAGGCTGAAGACAAGACAGGCAACAAGATAACCAGATTTTTCAAAACAGAGAAAAAGAAACTCAAAGGTCTTTCAGCCAAGCAGAAGGTTGTTTATCTTGCTCAGTATTATCTGCCCGGTACGGTTCTTATTCTCCTTCTTATAGGTGCGGTCGTATGGTATTCAATCGATGTTTATAAGGACAAGATGCGTGTCCTGGGCGGCGGTACAGTCAACTGCTATATAACTGACGAAGGCCGTGCTTATGCCACGGACGGCTTCCTTGCATGGGGCGGATATCCCGCATCCAGGACTTCAGCTCTTATCGAAGCTGACGATCTCAGTTTCGCAAGCGATTCAGAATACGATCAGAAGTATCTTGAAGTATCCTTCAGAGCTGCGATCCTTACCGGAACATACGATTATCTGATCCTCAGGGAAGATGCAGTCTATAACTACGCAACACCTGACTATTTCCAGGATATGTCCGATCTGGTCAACATGGATAACTTCTCCGAAGACGATTTCTATTACTATGTCGCAACGGATGAGGAGAAGGCGAGAAACTCACAGGGTATTTCATTCAGGGATATCTTTAACGGCGGCGAAGAGGAAGATGAGGATAAGCCCGTTCCTGTCGCACTTAAGCTGACTGATGAGACCGAAAGAAGACTCGGACTTGATGAATCGTACGATTATTACATCGGATTTGCATACTCCACAACGCCCAAGGGCAATGAAGATTACGCAAAGTTTATCGAGTATCTGTTCGGAAAGTGCTGATCTGCTTGACAATAACAGCACGCCCTAATATAATTTTCAGGTTAAATTAAGATTGTCGTATTATGCGCTGCCGCCAGAAACGCGGGTGTGCAATTTAAAGAAACAACGATCCGGAGGATTATATTATGGCAAAAATGACATTCCAGCCCAAGAAGAGACAGAGGGCAAAGGTTCACGGCTTCAGAGCAAGAATGGAAACAGCTAACGGCCGTAAGGTTCTTGCAGCTAGAAGAGCTAAGGGCAGAAAGAGACTTGCTGTCTGATTAAGACAGTAATCGCAATCTCGCTTTGAAATCGGTAGCGCTCAGATTCAATTTTGAATTTAACAGGGTTTACCGGTATGGGAAATTCGCAACCGGCAGATACCTGTCGGTTCACGTGCTTAAAAGAAGAGAAGGAACCACTCAAAGCGGCTATAAAGTAGATCCCGAATTAAGACGGACCGGCTTTTGCGCAAACAAGAAAGAGCTTGGCGCAGTCGGAAGAAACCGTGCAAGAAGGCTGATGAGAGAGTCTTACAGGCAACTGGAAGACAAACTTCCCACAGGTTATGATTACGTATTTACTTTAAAGGCCAAGGGCGGAATACCGGATTTTCACGAACTGAGCACAGATATGGGGAAGTGCCTTTCCAGGCTTGATCTTATTGATGGTGTATCCGTATGATTTCAAAAGCCATAATAGGAATTGTCCGTTGGTATCAAAAGCATATTTCTCCTGCTATAGGACCCCACTGTAAGTATATGCCGACTTGTTCGCAGTACATGATCGATGCGGTAACAAAGTACGGTGCCTTAAAAGGCGGACTTATGGGAATTTGGCGGATATTGCGGTGCAATCCTTTTTCGAAGGGCGGATACGATCCCGTCAGGTAAGTAAAACATTCATTAGAACCGGAGACCAATAATGGGAGACTTTATAGTTCAGTTATCAATTCTCGACCCGCTGTACACACTGTTCGGCTGGCTTACGAGAGTTCTTTACAATTTCTTCGGTAATTATGGTTTGGCTATTATCTTCCTTACCATAATCATCAGAGGAGCTCTTATCCCGCTGAATATCAGATCACAGAAGTCCATGCTCAAGATGCAGGCTTTAAGCGGCAAGCAGGCAGAACTTCAGCGTCAGTACGGCGATGACAAGGAAGGCTATCAGGAAGCCTTCATGAAGATGCAGAAAGAGAACGGCGCAGGCGGACTTTCAGGATGCCTTCTTCCTTTCCTTCAGTTGTTCTTCATCTGGCCTATCTACCGTATCGTCAGCGGACCTTTGGTATATCTTTCACAGGTAAGCAAAGACAATATCGAGGCAATGATCGCTCTCGGAAACAGATTCGGCGAGTCCGGCGTATTTGAGGGCAGAGTCGGTGTTGATATCCACATCGGACTCATCAAGGCTTTGAATGAGAATGCACAGTTCTTAAATGAGTGTATCAATCAGGGACTTATCAGACTCGATCAGATGATCGATCTTCACTTCCTCGGCATGGACCTCACGATCACACCTGCATGGAATCCTTTTGAGATCGCAAAAGATCCCAAGACATATATTCCGATGCTCATTATCCCGATCCTTGTTGTTGTAACCAACATCGTAGTAATGCAGCTCAGCAAGATCATGAAGCCCGGCTGGAAAGAAGAGGAAGAGGCTAAGAAGCGTGCCAAGAAGAATCCTGCAAGAGCAGGTCAGGCCGGTGACGGCAAGGGCAGCGCTGAAGACATCACAGCTAACTCAATGAAGATGATGAACTGGATGATGCCTGTCCTTATGCTCGTAACAACATTCACGATGCCTGCTGCAATGGGTCTTTACTGGATCATCTCAGGTCTTATGAGCATCATCACAAGCGTTATCGTTTACTTCATGTTCACCAAGCCTTACGAACTCAAGAAGGCTGAGATCGAAGCTAAGAAGGAAGCCGTTTTCAAGAAGGGCGCAAAAACAGCTCTCGCTGGTGCAAACGGTGAAGTTAAGGCTGAAGATTCCAAGAAGAACAGCAAGAAAAAGAAGAATTAATATTGGCTCGAAGGAGGCCTTCTACATATGGAAAAGACAGTAATCAAGACAGGCAAGACGGTTGATGAAGCAATTGAGGCAGCTCTTTCCGAGCTCGGTTGTACAAAAGAACAGGCTGCTATCGAGGTAGTTGAAGAAGGAACAGAAGGCGGTTTTCTCGGTTTAGGCAGAAAGGACGCCGAAGTTAAGGTTACATTTAATTCTGAGGAATCAGGCGAGGCAGCTCCTGCAGCAGAGTCTGATGACGATACATATTTCGGTGATGACGAGAGCTTTGAAGGCGACGCTGTAAGCGAAGCTGAAGATGCAGCAGCTAACTTTGTTGCTGAGGTTCTTTCCGGCATCGGCATTCACGGCAACATGGATTCTTACAGAGAAGACGATACTATCTACATCTCTGTTACCGGTTCTGACTGCGGTGCAGCCATCGGCCGCCACGGTGAGACACTCGAAGCAATCTCTTACATGACAAACCTCATCGCTAACAAGCACAGCGAGCAGAGAGTTCATGTTTACTTAGACGTCGGCGGATACAGAAAGCACAGAGAGCAGGTCATCAAGGGCCTCGCTGACAAGGCAGTATCCAGAGTAAGACGTTCAGGCCGCAAGGTTACAATGGAGGCTATGAGCCCCGCTGAGAGAAGGATCGTTCACTCCTATCTCCAGGATGTAAACGGCGTAACCACACACAGTGAGGGTGTTGAGCCCAACAGATGTGTTGTTGTAACACCTGAAGAAAAGAAGTAATTCGCGCAAAGATCCATAACCAGATCATCGCGGGCTTTTATCGATGTATTCGTATGATGACGAACCTATCTGTGCCTGCTCCACGCCGGCCGGAATATCAGGCATAGCGGTTATCCGCATTTCGGGTAACGGCTGTGGAAAACTTGCCGATAAATGTTCAGTTATCTTAAGGAGCAGCGGTGATTATTCAAGATTATCCGAGATCCCGGGTTACACCTGCGCTTTCGGATACGTTAAAGATCCTTCGAGCAACGTAAAAGTAGACGAAGTTATCTTCACACACTTTGAAGCACCTCATTCATATACCGGCGAAGAGATGGTAGAGATCTCTTCACACGGTTCAGGTGCGGTAAAGCAGGAGATACTTAAGTGTCTCGGCATGTCGGGAATCAGAATGGCTTATCCCGGCGAATTCTCAAGAAGAGCATTCATAAATGGAAAGATGAGCCTTGCTTCTGCAGAAGCAGTTATGGACGTCATCAATTCTGAGACAGAGAGACAGCTCGAAGCTGCAGGCAGCCTTATGTCAGGCAAGCTCGCAGACGAGATAGATTACATAGAGCGCAATCTATATGATCAGGCAGCAATGCTTGAGACATTCACTGAATTTGATACGGAAGATCCCGCTGAAGAGGAATCAAAGCTTGAGACCGTTAAGGATAATCTCAGCGACTGCCACGACAGACTGACTTCACTCTGCAAAGGATACGGCAAGGGAAGGATCCTTTCCGAGCGTCTCCGTGTGGCTCTCTTAGGACTTCCCAACAGCGGCAAGAGCACTCTTCTTAATACTCTTACAGGTTTTGACAGGGCGATCGTTACAGAGGTTGCCGGAACCACGAGAGATACCATTGAAGTCCAGCTTAACATCAACGGCATTCCCGTTACTTTGATAGATACCGCAGGCATCAGAGAGACCGATGACATCATTGAGTCGATGGGCATTGGCAAGGCCTACGAGGCAGGCAGAGGCGCAGACATGATCTTTTACATGATCCCGCCTGACATGACTGCAGACGAGGCATTCTCGGGTGTTAAGGGCATCATCGAAGACTGTGAATCGGTTACAGCCGTATTTTCGAAAAGCGATACAGGCGAGAATCCCGACAGGGAAGAGATCGAGAAAAGACTCAAGACACTCGGCATTGAGAGCTTCATCTCGATTAGCGCCGAAGAAGACCTCAACATCGACAAGCTCGAAGATGTCATCATCGACTACTACAATGAGCTTGGCGGCGGTGCATCTGAAGGTCTTCTCATAACCAACAGCAGACACTACACCAAATTCTTAAAGGCATCCAAAAAGCTTGCGCTTGCTCTGGATGCACTTGATAAAGATCTCGGTACTGAGGTATGCGTATCTGCATTGAGGGCATGCCTTGATGAGATCGGAGAGGTAACCGGCAAGACGGTATCGGCTACTTTGGCTGATACGATCTTCTCAAGATTCTGCATAGGTAAGTAAATGACTATCCGTGAGGCTTTAGAGTTGGAAAGAAGCTTTGAAGCGGGAACATTCGATGTTGCCGTTGTAGGAGCAGGCCATGCCGGATGCGAGGCTGCACACGCATGTGCAAAGCTCGGTCTGAACACCATTCTTTTCACGCTTTCATTAGACAGTCTTGCAAACCTTCCGTGCAATCCTTCGATTGGAGGAACTTCCAAAGGCCAGCTCGTAAGAGAGGTCGATGCTTTGGGCGGCGTCATGGGAATAATGGCGGATAAGTGTGCGGTCCAGATGAGAATGCTCAACCGCTCAAAGGGTCCTGCCGTATATTCTCCGAGAGCACAGGAAGACCGTGCAATGTATTCGGTCGAGATGAAGCATTATCTTGAGAATCTCCCGAACCTCACATTAAAGCAGGCACACATCACTGATCTTCTGGTCGATGACGAAGGCAGAGCCGCAGGCGTCATGACCGAAGGAAAAGCCGTATATAAAGCACGTGCTGTTGTTATCTGTTCCGGCACATATATGGAAGCTAGAATTATCAGAGGCGAGGTGATCGTTGAGAGCGGTCCGGACGGACTTCCGAGATCAGTCGGATTATCTTCATCTCTTAATTCACTCGGAGTTCCGCTTTTAAGATTCAAGACGGGAACACCGGTAAGAGTCAATTCAAATTCAATAGACTTCTCGCAGATGACAAGACAGGACGGCGAGGACGATATTCCGCCTTTCTCATACAGAAACGAGATGGAAGGAAAGCTTCCCGCGCCTTCTGAAGAACAGATACCGTGCTGGTCAATCTGGACGACGGAAGAAACTCGTCAGGTCATTTCAGACAACATGGACAGATCGCCTCTTTACAGCGGTGAGATCAAGGGCATAGGCCCGAGATACTGTCCTTCGATAGAAGATAAGTTCATGAGGTTCAAGGATAAGACAAGACATCAGATCTTTGTCGAACCCATGGGCCGCCATACAAACGAGATGTATCTTCAGGGATTCTCAACAAGCCTTCCCGAAGAGATACAGGAAAAGATGGTCAAGTCACTGCCCGGTCTTTCAAATGCGAAGATCCAGAGGGCTGCATATGCCATCGAATACGATCTCGTGGATCCGCTCTCCATCAAGGCGAGCCTTGAATCAAAGGTAGTTTCAGGCCTGTTCACTGCAGGACAGATCAACGGTTCTTCCGGATACGAGGAAGCCGCTGCACAGGGAATCGTTGCAGGCATCAATGCCGCAATGAACTGCCTCGGCAAAGAAGCTGTAATTATCGACAGATCACAGGGATACATCGGTGTTCTTATCGATGACCTCGTTACCAAGGGAACCAACGAACCTTACCGAATGATGACATCCAGAGCCGAGTACAGACTCTTCTTAAGGCAGGATAATGCCGATGAGAGACTTACTCCCATAGGACATGAGATCGGTCTTATCAGCGACGAGGTTTTCGACAAGTTCGAGAAGAAGGTTGAAGCGATCGCCCTTGAAACTGAAAGACTCAAGAAGACTTATGTTGCACCGACAGATGAACTTAAGGCGCTTCTTGATACATGCGGACAGACGCTGCCCAAATCCGGCGAGAGCCTTGCAGATCTCATCAAGCGTCCGGGTGTAACTTACGATCTTTTGGCGCCTATCGACAAGGCGAGAAAGCCTCTGGCACGCAACATAACGTTTGCTTGCGAGACCAACATCAAATACGAAGGATACTTATCGCTCGAAAAGGAGAAGATCGAGAAGTTTAAGAATCTCGAGAAGATAAGGATCCCTGAAGACATCGACTATTCGCTCATTAAAGGATTGAGGCTAGAAGCTACGCAGAAGCTTACGAACATGAAGCCGGAGAATGTGGGCAGAGCTTCGAGAATATCAGGCGTATCGCCTGCAGACTGCGAAGTGCTTCTCGTATACCTTGAACAGCTCAGAAGGAGACATGATAATGGCTGACGGTTTGTTCCCCAAAAGAAAACCTCTTACCAAAGACGACATCAAGCGTTTAAGAGAGAGCCTTCCTAAAAAGGTTGAGATCAACTCCGAGGGAACAAAGATCACGGAGCATGATGAAGAGCCCGCTGATGTTGCCCCTATCCTTGAGTCTCATTCTGATGAGATAAGCGTCCCGCTGTCTGCCGAGGAGATACGTGCCTTCCAGATCTACGCGACAATGCTCAAAGAGAAGAATAAGGTAATGAACCTTACCGCCGTTGACGACGATAAGGGAATAGCCATGAAGCACTTTATAGACTCGCTTACGCTCTGCCCTTATATCAGGGAGGAAGAGGATAAGCAGAAGAGTTCCAAAGCGCTTACCTTTATCGATGTCGGAACAGGAGCAGGTTTCCCCGGACTTCCGGTAAAGATATCCTGCCCCGAACTGTCCGTAACCCTCATGGATTCGCTTGAGAAGCGTCTCAAGTTCTTGGATGAGGTAATTACCGCATTGGGTCTTAAGGACTGTACTACGGTGCATTCAAGGGCTGAAGACGCAGGCAGGAACAAGAAATTCCGTGAGAAGTACGACATTGTAACCGCAAGAGCCGTAGCAAAGCTCTCTGTTCTTGCAGAGTATTGTCTTCCTTTGGTCAAGGTCGGAGGAGTATTCCTTGCGATGAAGGCTCATTCGGAGGAGGAAGAGGCAGAAGGCGCCAAGGCCATTGCTCTTCTCGGCGGCACGATCGAAAAGACCGATACATTCAAACTGCCCGGCACTGACATGGAGAGAACGATCATTGTCGTAAGAAAGATCCGTCCCACTCCCGCAAGATTCCCCAGAAAAGCGGGCACACCTTCCAAAACCCCCATAGTCTGATAATAGGACATTTGTGCTTTATATTATAATATTACGTGCGCGTGTGCGTATAGTTATGGTATAATACTTTAGTTTGTAGAAGTATAACTATAACTAAAAGTATTCAATTACCCGTGAATAGTGCTTTTCGCGGGCGGAGGCGACAAATGGCAGACAGCGACGACAAGAAACAGGCCAGGCTTCAACAGGAAGCCGAGATGGACGAGGTATTCAAGTCAGAACAAACAACAATAGTTCCGGTTGACTTGGACGGCGAGATGAAGAAATCCTTCATCGACTACGCAATGTCGGTTATTTCCGACCGTGCCCTTCCGGATATCAGA
>JAEIGA010016401.1_pt1 | contig 11275 bp, 7 predicted proteins | sample 9270691 | NCBI WGS metagenome assembly JAEIGA01 (sample SAMN17057246, study PRJNA624740) | gut metagenome | biome: biome; isolation source: fecal sample | host: Bos grunniens | place: China: Xizang | collected 2019
TGTAAAGACATGAAGAAGGCTTTCCCCACCAGTGAGAGACAGGGAGAATCCACGTTCCGTCGCTAAGGACGGAGGGCTTGCACATCATAACGCCTTTTGCGACAATCCTTGGAGGTTCTAATATTTTCCCCGTCTCGGCGTCAAGAGTTGCCATCCAAAGCTGATCGTTCCATGCGGGCGAGGCTACGGTGCCGACTCTGTCAGTCCAGAACCAGCGAAGCTTTCCGTCGGGCGATATCCAAAGTTCAGGATCAAATGCTCTTCGCGGGCCTTCTGCGTCGGGATCGGCAATTAGAAATTCTTTCCATGTGCGTCCGCCGTCTGAAGATGAAGTTAAAACGATGTAATTAAATTCGTCTTCGCGCGGAGTTTTTCCGCAGTACCACGATGCCCACATTCTTCCGCCTGGCGATACTGCAATCGACGGGATGCCTTCATGCTTGCGCGTTTGTATCGCATGAGATTTATCAGGCGTGAAGACTTTTGGTGCAGATTCTTCGCGGTCAAGTTTTGGTTTGTCGATAAGTCCTTTATAACCAGGTCCTCCGCCTGCAAGATAGCCGTTTGATTCGCCGTTTTCAGTCATTGAAATCCAGAACGAGTATAGCGCGGCGTTGTTGAGTTTGAAACGCAGACGGTAGGGAATGTCGCCAAAAGCAGGTTTCGTGATGTCTATCCTGTCTTTAGTCTTCCATCTTATGCGGGCTTTTGTTGAGTTTATCTTTTCAACTACAGAATCTGCGGCGGAAAAACCTTCTAGGACATTGCCTTTCTCGTCAGTAAGTTCCGCTGCGATTGATCCATTTGTTGCGTCTACATTGACAAAGAGGTACTCGCCTGAAAAATCTAAATTCTTTGTCGTAACTTCCCCTGTTCCTTCAAGGGAAACGAAACCGTCGCGTCGCATTTTTGCAATGCCCATCGCGCCGTTTGCGTACATGCCGTTGTTCTTGTGCCAGATAAAATTTTTGCCATCACGGTTTGCTCTTCTTCTCTCGCCTGCGAACGCTCCGTAGTAAAACCAAAGTTCATCGCCCATGATTACGCAGAGATTTGCGACATTTTGCACATACCCAGCGTCCCATTTGCCAGAATCCCACCTTTCAGATGCGATGGCGGCGCTTCTTTCAGGGCGGATAAAATCCTTCCCGTTGCGGGAGAAGGCAAATTTCAAGTCTGTGATTTTTGGCATACCAGCTTTTTCGCAGATGTCGTTTTCTGGACCGAGATGGATTTCTGCCATTCCAAGCATAATTGATTCGTACGCCACCGCGTCAAAGTTATAGAGTTGTGCGTGCTTCTGAGAAGGGATGCTGGCATCTGGCAGATCCTTATCGTCGGCGTGCAGCCATTCTTGGGCGCTGACGAGCGAGTCGCTTAAATACCATGTGATGGGTGCGGAGAAATCAGTTTGTTCATAGTAGCATCTGCTGCGGCTGAATTCTTTTTCGTTTCCTTTTTTTCTGTATGCGCGGAGCGAAAAGACCCATGTGTCGCGGAAGGGGTTGTAGTAAAGAGAACTTCTGTCGCCGACAGCAGGAAGAGGGTTTATTTTTTTCCAGTGGATTCCGTCGGCAGAGATAAGCGCCCAGCCGTGCTGCATGCCTGCGGGAGGGCAGTTGGGTCTGCGAAGAATCATTTTGTATTTTTCTTCTTTTGTGCGAGGTGCAGGGTCTCGGATAACACACCAGGAGTCGGGCTTGAGAGACGGGTCGTCGAGAGGGAGGACGGCGTTAGTTCCTGGGACTACATCAAGTAGAGGCCTTTGCCAATTGATCCCGTCTTTTGAGGTTGCATACGTTACTGCATTGAGCCAGCCGCTTTCATACCAAAGTTTAAAGACTTTTTCATCTTCATCCCACCATATTCCGCCGCCTTTGGGGAGAGCGGCGGCGTTACCTCCTCTGTTCACCTCGAGTTCTGTAGTAGGTTTTAGAACGGGGTTTGCGCTGTGTTTTACAGGTTTGTGCCACACGCGTTTCAGTGTGGTAGTCGATATTATGTAATCGTCTACAAATAACTGTCTTCCGTTATCTATGTAAACGGCATGGCATTGGGCTGCGGTGATAATTGCCGTCAATAAGACGAGAAGAGCTTTATTCATGTTATTCTCTTGGGGTGGCTTGCATTTTTGATATTTTCGGGTATTATATCAAAAACGAGTTTGGTATAATATATTAGCAAAAGGAGATTTAAAGTGAAAGCATGGATACAGAGAGTAAGCGAAGCTTCAGTTGAGATTGACGGCGAGAAAGTTTCCGAAATAGGGGAGGGCTATCTTGTTCTTCTCGGTGTTACGCACGATGATGATGAGGCGAAAGCCGATAACATAGCTTCACGAATTGCGGGCATAAGAATCTTTGAGGATGAGAACGGAAAAATAAACCGCTCTATTGAAGATGTGGGCGGTTCAGTTATAGTCGTTTCTCAGTTTACGCTTTATGCAGATACCGTTCACGGCCGCAGGCCGGGGTTCGGCGACGCTGCGCGCCCTGAAAAGGCAGAGCCTCTTTACGAAAGAGTCGTCTCTTCACTGCGCGAGAAATTAGGTTCTTCGCGCGTCGGGACAGGCAGGTTCGGCGCCGATATGAAAGTGCGTCTTTTAAATAACGGCCCGTTTTCCGTAGAGATTGTAGCGTGAGGGGATGCGCATAACATAATCTGATATAATATTTACGTTAAGGTCTTGGAAGTAAGGAGAGTTTAAAATTATGAAGACATTGATATTAGGAGTGTTAACATATTTTGCGGGGACACTTGGCTATATTGCTCTTGCGCAATCGTCAACTTCAGGTCCGCCCGCAGATTCTCGCGCAGGAAGTGTGGCAGGAGCGGTAGTGGGTGATGCGCCGAGCGCAGCGTCAAATGATTGGCCTTTTATCATAATCCGTCACACGCCTGCGATAAACGCTGCGCCAGAAGTTTTTGCCCGCCTTATGGAAAGTCATTTTCGATATCCGCGCGCGTGCGACGAATTTTGGTTGGCCGCTACAGGTCGAGGAACGAAAGAGGCTACACTAGAGGAGATGAAAAAAGCGGACGCAGCTTTCCGACCTTTGTGCGAAAAGGCTGGGATTAAATTTTCTTTCCAGCAAGGCGTCACGCTCGGGCACGGAGATGTGTGTAACGCCTCGAGCGAGCAGCAGTTTTCGGCGGATGCTTATCAGGTAGGAAAAAACGGCTCAAGAAGCCATCGCGTCTGCCCGCGTTCGGCGGAAGTTCTCGCCCACGAGAAGGAGCTTGTTAAGGCTGTTCTTGAAGGTTGTGCGCCAGATTCTTACTGGCTTGATGACGATCTTCGTATTGGAGTGCCACAGCTTGACAGATGTTTTTGCGATCGCTGCATTGAGGCTTTCAATAAGAAGACTGGCGGCAAATGGACTCGGCAGACTCTTGTGGAAAAGCTTTTTTCAAAAAAGGAGCGAGAGCGTGTGAGGGCTCAGTGGATTGAGTTTAATGAAGAGTCCCTTGCGATATATGCGGCCAAGGCGAGAGAGGCGGCAGATGAACTTAAAAGCCCGGTGCGTCTTGCTTATCAGGCGGTGTGGTCTGACACAATTTACACCGGTTACACGACGAAGATGCTTCTTGAAGCGATATCTGGGCCTGAAAAGAAGTCGGTCGGCATTCGTCCTGGCGCGACGTTTTACGTCGAGGCCTCGCCTCGCGAGATGATTTCCAAGGCATTAAGCGTGGCGCGAGAGGCCGAGAGGTGCCGCGATTGGGGGAGTCTCGTTTCATCTGTATGCTATGAACAGGAAACTTATCCGCGTCATGTTCTTCACAAGACTCCGGGGGCAATTATGACGGAGTGTGCGTTGGCGCTCGCTTCTGGATGTAATTCGCTTTCACTTTACTGGTATTCGCATTTAGCACCGGAGCCTATTGAGGATTACGATTGGTTTGTAAAGACGCTTGATGAGGCGCGTGCGTATTTCGAGCGTCTTGCCGCCTCTACGCGCCGGACGCGGCTTGGTGGCATTGCGAGATTTGTCGGATCTGCGGCCGCAGAAATGCGCGACTTTGATTTGCGAGACAAAAAGGATTTCGACCTTGCATGTGCCGGAATTCCCGTTACTGTTGCTGAAAGCGGAACGAAGATTGTTTATTTGACGCAGAAATCTCGCGCAGAAATGACTCGCGCCGATCGTGAAAAGCTTAAGGGGTTTTCTGTTGTTGATGTTAGCGGCGTTGAAACGTATCCCATCGCTTCGTGCCGCACGAAGCTTCTTGATGAGATAGACAAAGCGAGCGGCGGTCTCTTTCCTGTGCGAATTGATAAGTGCAGGGCTCTTCGAATTCTGCCGCGCGTGAGAGAAGACGGAAGGCTTGACAGTGTTACAATAATTAATCTTTCGATTGGAGAGACGGACGAATTGAAAATTCGCGTGCGCCGTCCTGTTTCCACGAATGTAGTTTTGCAGACGCCAAAGATGGCGAAAGGAGAAGCGGTTAAGTGCGAAAAGGGCGCGAGCGATTTTGAGCATGTCGTCACGGTTTCAAGCATCCCCGCCTGGCAGGTAGTCACTCTTTTCTTCCAAGGAAAATAGACGATTTCGTGTTGCCTGTTCCTTCAGGCATGATTAACTATCGAAGCTGGCACTGCAGATGGCAGCCGGGTCGTGTGGAAAGAACTACGGATGGTTGACAGGTGGAGAGAGGCTTAAATTACAAATGGGCATTTAGCACCTTTGTTGCCTTTAATCCTGATATTTCTGAAAATAGAGTGGCTTTTCCCTGGATGTTGGTTTAGTAAAAGAAAATCTTTTTGAAATAATGTAGCAACTGCCGCTTTGCGCCCGTGCCATTCTTGCGTTTTAATCGTCGTATAGCCAATGTCTCCCCAATAGCCCGTTGATGGCAGAGAAAGGCTCGGGATGTTTTTTTTGTTTTCCAAGCTTAAGTAATTTGCGAGCCAAGTATGCGTGTGTCCATTGATAAGGCCTTTGCAGAATGGGAATTTGTGGAGCTCTGTTTTTAAGCCTCCCATTACACTGGAGAAACTTGTTTGTGCTATTGGGTGGTGCGCCGCGATAAAGAATGGTCTTGGCCATTTTGGAAGATTTTCCAATATCCATTCTTGAGATTTTTTTGAAATAGCTCCTGTATCAACGTTGAGTTTTCCGATTTCTCCTGTCTCATTAAGGGAGTCGAGCATTATTATGTCGTAGTGGGGGAGGGATGTGGCCGTAAGAATTTCGCCTTCTACTAGTGAGCGTGTTTTGTATTCGGGCCAATATTCAAGAAAAGCTTTGCGATGATCGTGATTCCCCATCCCTATTGTAAGCTTAATCCCTGCATCCGACAACAGTTTCAGTTCGGAAAATGCTCTTTTGTAATCGCTTTCTTTTCCAACATTATATGCTACATCACCTAATAAAAAAACGTGTCTCGGCAGAGGTTGCATGCGTAGAATTTCTGCTATGGTAGATCTGAGAAAATTCAACATTTTTTTCCCGCCCTCACCGCTGATATGTGTGTCGGCAAGAAAAATCGCGGATGATTCGTCAAATGTAGGAGTGATTGAAGAGAAAAGGCTTTTTGGCATAACGGCGGCGCCAGTTAAGGATGCAATAAAACTTCTCCTCGAAAAAATCATATTTGCCTTCTGCTTTATCATCGTAAGTTTTTATCTGCCTGGTTTTATGTTGGTTTTAGACCGCGATGGGTGAATTTAAAATAAGCATTTGAAGTGTAATCACGCTTATTATACCATAACGGAGAACGAAAGACGCAGTCGCGTCGGAATTGTTCCATGGGCGAGAAGGGTCGTGAATATGGTATAATTCTCAATATTGGTGAAATTTTTCAAACAGGTCGGGGAGATCTTTAGGTTTCACATGTGAAGTTCGTAGAAAGGAAGGATGAAGATAGATGTCGCCAGTAATCACGTTTGCAGTATTAGGCGCCTTGCTTGTTATCGGAAAAGTTTTAAGGATGCGCATAAGTTTTCTTCAGCGTCTTTATTTGCCAAGTTCAGTTGTCGGAGGAATTGTCGGGCTAATAGTATTTACTCTTTTTCGAAATTATATTCCAACAGATATTCCCGCCATTTCAGCCAAATGCCCTGGCTTTTTGATAAATGTCATTTTTGCCACGCTTTTCCTCGGCGCGGCGTTGCCTAAGCTGAAGGATGCCGTTATTCTTGCATTTCCTCAAATATGTTTAGGTCAGATTATCGCGTGGGGGCAGTACGTTGTGGGGCTCGGTCTTGCAGGTTTTTTATTCACAAAATATTTTGATGTGCCAGCGGCGTTTGGCAATCTCCTTGAAATAGGCTTTGAAGGAGGGCATGGAACAGTTGGCGGTATGGCAGATTCGTTTTTGCATTACGGCTGGGAGAAGGGCGTGCAGCTTGGTTTTGCCGTTGCTACAGTAGGTATGATAACTGGTATTGTTTGTGGTATGGCTCTTATTCAGTGGGCCTATAAACGAGGCTTTGTCAAAGAAGTCAGAACATTTGAGGATAGGCGCTTTCATGAGCGCATAGGCGTTCATCTTAGAGGACGGCGTCCTTCCGCCGGGGAACAGACTGTATTTCCAGATTCAATAGATTCTCTTGCCTGGCATTTGTCGGTGGTGGCCATTTCAATGGCAATTGGTTACGGAATTTGGTCGTTAATTCCCATGAAGGGCTTCCCTCTTTTCCCCTTATGCATGATTGGCGGCGTATTGCTGCAAGTCGTAGCAAAGTTGGTGAAGGTTAATCTTCTAATTGATAGGGTTCAGATGGAGCGCATTTCGGGGGCGGCTCTTGATTTTCTCGTTGTCAGCGCCGTTGCGACTATTAGAATTGATGTTGTTGCCGAAAATTTGGTGCCGCTTGCAATATTGTGCGTCTGTGGAGTTGTCTGGAGTGTGTTTTGCGTGCTTTTTATTGCACCAAGAATTATTAAAAAGTCGTGGTTTGAATGTGCGATAGCTGAGTTTGGACAGGCAACTGGAGTTACGGCGACAGGGCTTTTGCTGTTGCGGACGGTCGATCCTGAGAATCGGACGATGGCGGCGAAAATTTTTGGATACAAGCAGTTAGTTCATGAGCCTATAATGGGCGGCGGGCTCTGGACGGCCGTGGCCTTGACGCTCGTTTATGAAATAGGCTGGGGAAAGGTGCTTGCCTTTTCAGCTCTTATGCTTGTTTTGTGGCTTGGGTGTGCCGCATTTCTTAGATTGAAGCGGAACTTCAAAGCGCAGTAACGAGTTTTGAGAATTATGACAAGCAGGATGGTCGATGCTAGCCACACAACGAGTGGCTCTGACCATCCGCCGAAGATGAGTGTAAATCCAGGCGCAAACATTCTGCCGAATGTTTTCAAGACGGGGCTGAATACGCCTTCGCAAAGATAGGCAAGGAGCGAAGTGCGCCCGAAGAGGACGAGAAGCGACACCGATTTTTCCGCCGTTGAGGAATGTGCGAATCGAATGTCGAAGAGCGCGTAGAGCGCCGCGAGCGCAAGCATGCTCCATCCCATCGCCTGCGAGGTGAAGGAGAGCGTGTAGATGTGCTTGATAGGTGGAATAACTGGCACGAGCGCCCAGCCGACAGCCAAAAGCGCCGCGCCGAGGGTGGCGAGACGCAGGGCTCTGCGATGCGGGGCGTTCAGTTCGTTTTTCAGAATTTCAGTTGCGCACATTCCTGCAAGCCCCATCGCTGCGAACATCGGAATTGTTGCCCACCAGGTGTAGCCTGGATCTGCAAGCTCTAAGACGCGCGAGGTTGAGGGGACGGTGAAGGGCACAAACCAGTTTTCAAAGCGCGCCGCCGCGTTGCCGCTTTTTGAGTAGTCGCCGAGGAATGCGAGAATGAGCGTATAGAAAATGGCCAGTGCCGCAGGAATTGAAAAGCGCACGGCGCGTGAAGGAATGCGGTATACGATCGCGCAGGCGAGATAGCCGATGGCAATTGTCTGGAGTGTGTTGTTGAAGGGGCTGATTATGTCTGCATCAAGCAACAAGAGCCTTCCTTGTGCGACCATTCCGAGAACCCAAAGGAGCGCGAAGCGCGAAAGAACGTGCCGCCAGTAGCGCCAGCGCGCGCGATTGTCGTCGAGCCGCCCCTTCATCGCAAACGGAACTGCCGCGCCGCTCATGAATATGAAAAGCGGCATGATGATATCCCAGAGCGTAAAACCGCCCCAGGCATGGTCGAACTGCGCTAAGACTGCCTTCGGAAGCCCAAACGACTTATTAAGTGCGTACGCAAGTGGGCCTATTGCTGTAAGAAGAAACATATCGGCGCCTCTCAAGATGTCGAGTGAGAGTAGCCTTTTTCTGATGGCGGGAGTGTTGTCGCTCATATTATTAGTGTCCTTCGTCTTTATGAGGGAATTATACCAAAAGGAAGCTAAGATTGCGGAAAACAAAAAAGCCTCGCTTTCGCGAGGTTTTACTTACTTGCTCTTGGTGGCCAGGGCCGGGATCGAACCGGCGACACACGGATTTTCAGTCCGTTGCTCTACCAACTGAGCTACCTAGCCGTTTGGGAATCAAGAATCGAAATGGTAGGGGCGCAGGGATTCGAACCCTGGACCCAGTGATTAAGAGTCACTTGCTCTACCAACTGAGCTACGCCCCCATCTCACCTTGAGTTTTGGAGCGAGGAACGGGATTCGAACCCGCGACAACCACCTTGGCAAGGTGGCACTCTACCAACTGAGTTATCCTCGCATCACGAAAACGATGCGTAGTATATCATAATTCCCCCTCGCCGTGCAAGGGGGAATTTTATTTTTTTTATTTTCGTCTTTTTTCAAAGTAAATGTCACTAAAGATTGTTAAATTACAATCTCCCAGCCGTTACGGCAATAATCGCGCTTGAGCGGGATTCCACGCCCTGTGCCGTTGGCAAATTCCATCTTTTCTGGCTGCCAATCAAAACCGGTGTCGTAGACGTAGCTCATATTGCAAAGCTGGCAGAGGACTGCTCCGCGTGCACCGACTTCTGCAGGAGAAATCGTCTCCTTGCGCGAAATGGCGCACTCGACAAAGTTGAGCACCTGATTTTCGCTTTTATAAAGCTGCACAGGGGCTTTGTCCAAGGAGTAAATGCGCTTGATGGCGGCAATTGTGCCTTCTAGTCCGGCATCTTTTTTCACCGAGGCATCAGTTCCGTAGTCGGCACCCGTGTATCCGGCTTTAAGTACGCATCCCTCAAGCGCGCCGAGCTTGTCTATAGTTTCACGCACTGCAGGAGAAGGCTTTACGGCAGAACCCTCCCACACGGCGATTTTGCCACGGTTTACCGCCACAACGCCCTTTGTTCCGTAGAAGACAGTTCCCCATACGCCAAATGGCCCGTGATAAAGCTCCACATCGCCGTAAGGCTTTTTAAAGAGCATCTTCATACCGAACTGGCGACGTCCGCCGTGGTAGAGATTGGTCGAATGAGGTTCCTTTGAGCAGATTACGCGATAAGGCCCTGACTTGTCCATATCTAGCCCCCACTGCGCAATATCAAGATGGTGTGCGCCCCAGTCGCCGTTATAGCCAAGCCCCGTCTCGTCGTCGAAACGCCAGAACATAGGATACCAGCACTGGACTCCTGGAATCTTCTTATTCACGTAATCGGCAGGTGCGAGTTTGTTTGAGTAGGGTCTGTACTTTGACGGCCCAAGCCACATATCCCAGTCAACATTAGGATTAGGAACGCTCTCCTCGGCTGCCTTTGCAGGATCTTCAAAGAACCTGATCGGATGGGAAGTTCCGCCGAGATTCTTGCCTGCAGCACCGTAGTTCGTGTCGACGTAAAGTACATCGCCGATAAAACCGTTTCTCACCACCATGACGGCCGTCCTGAATACATCCCAGCTGCGCTGCATTGAGCCGCATTGGAAAATGCGTCCGTATTTCTTCTGCGCCGCGATGATTTTGCGCGATTCGTCAACATTGTATGTAAGGGGTTTCTCGCAATAGACGTCCTTGCCGCGTTTCATCGCTTCGATTGCAATATAAGCGTGCCAATGATCGGGCGTCGCGATGACGACGAGGTCGATTGAAGGGTCGTTCAAAACATCGCGGAAGTCGGTGCAGAAGCGGCACGGAGGCTGCGTGACGGAATTCTTTTTGTATTCCATGTCAACATGCGCGGCGCCCGCCTTTGCGCGGATTTTGTCGCAATCGCAGACGATGGTCACGCGGCAGAGATCGGGAAGGTTAAAGCATGGCTTCTCCGAGCCCCATCCTTCACGCGCGCCGACAAGCTGCGGCAGAAGGGCTGTCCACATCTGCATGCCGTATCCGATGAGGCCCACGTTAAGTTTCTCGCCTTTTGCCCGAGGGCGCAGCGGCACTTTGCCCGACGCGCAACCAGAAATGACTGTTGCGGCGGTTGACCCGAAGATGAAGTTTCTTCTATTGAGTTTCATTTTGTATTTCCTTATTTATTATTTAAATTCTTTTATGCGGATGCTCTTGAACATCACAATGCCTGGCTCGAACTTTTCTCCGTTCTTCGGGCGACCCTGGTAATGGACTTGAAGGGCGATGAATCCGCTCTTGTCAACTTCATCAGTCATGTCGACAACAGGCATTCCGTTGAGATACGTCTTTATGCTTGAGCCTCGGCAGACGATGCGCATTTCATTCCAGTCATTTTTCTTGAATGCCGCTTTTGCCGCATCTAAGCGCTCTTTCGGAGTAAGGTCGGTATCGAGCCAAATTTTTCCGTTGACATAGCCGCGCCTTTCTTCGTCGTAGATGCGCCCGGTAGATCCGCCTCCAGGAGTGATCTCGGCTTGATAACCATATACGAGCCTGCGCGGAGGAAAGCGCGAAAGTTTATCGGTTGAGCGGAATTGGACTCCTGAGTTTCCGCTGATGATCTTGAAATCAACCTTTAAGTCGAAATCGGAATAATTTTTGTCGGTGGCAAGGAAAGTGTTTATTCCGATGTCGCTCGGCACGCCTTTGCCAACAATGCAGCCGTCTTCCACGAAGAAGAGATTTTCTCCGCCTTTTATAGACCATCCATTGAGCGTCTTGCCGTCAAAAAGTTCCGTGTAGAGTGTTTGAGATTCGGCAAGCGATGAGGTGGCCGCAAGGAGAGCGACTAGTGATGTTGAGATGATTTTTCGCATTTCTGACATAGTTTTCCTCCTTAGTTTATTTTATTGCCTTGTATTATATCAAAATGAAATTGTTGGTGTCACACCCTACCAATCGGTATTTGACAGTAAACTCTTGTTTATGATATCATATAAAAAAATCGAAATGAAGGTGATAATAACTAACAATAATGGAGGTATGAAACATGAAAGCAGATAATATAATTACTAAA
>JAEIGA010016402.1_pt1 | contig 11274 bp, 9 predicted proteins | sample 9270691 | NCBI WGS metagenome assembly JAEIGA01 (sample SAMN17057246, study PRJNA624740) | gut metagenome | biome: biome; isolation source: fecal sample | host: Bos grunniens | place: China: Xizang | collected 2019
CACACCAATGCAATATCGTAAAGTTTCATTTGATCACCATGGTTTCGACTTTAAATTCCAACGGCAGATCGGTCAGGTGATAGAGCGCAAACTCGTAGACTTCTCCGCCGGAAAAATCCGAGGGTGAAAACGGAAACGCCAGATTGCCCGCAGTTGCCTTGCGGTTGGGGAAGCCCTGATGCAGCGCTTTGGAACGGGCCAACGCAACCAGGGCATCGGCCTGCTCCTGCGAGGGGGCGATGGCTTCAATGACCAGACCGACCTCACGGGGGAGCGTATCCGGAGCTTCATTGTCACCGGTCACCGCATCCAGACCGTAACGCAAAAAGCGCAGAGAATATTCATCCGATTTGACAAAAGATGCTGATTCGGCAACGGCGGAACGCACACCTTTTTCGATTTCGTCCAAATGAGCCACGCCGGAGGGGTCACGCATTCCGGCGATGGAGATGGAACGGCATCCGATACGGACGGTTCCTTCCAGTTTGGTGGTCTCTTTGTCAGCTGCGACCAATTTGCTGCCGTAAACCGAAACTTTGCGCGGAGCAATTTGTTCAAAGGTGCTGCCGGAAAGATCGATTTTACCTTCCGGTTCATAAAAGCAGTTGGGGTCTGGCTGTTCATAAAGTGAGTGCGCCGCCACCGAATCCGGGGTGCAGGTACGAGCCGGATTGGGCGGTTCGACCGTAAAATGATCTTCGTACATCTCCACGATCAATGAATCATTGGCACCGACCGGACGGGCACAGAGTGCGCCGCATTCGGCGATTTTGGCAGCGTGAAGCGCCAAGCCGGGATCAAATCCTTTCCAAATCGGATAAGAGGCAAACACCGCAGTATCGCAGCAGCGTCCGGCGACGATGACCTCGGCGCCGGATTCCAACGCTTCGATGATGGGACCGGTACCGAACTGAGCCACCGGGTTGACCAGTTTATCCACCTGTTCCGCCTTGAATTCCGGAGAACCGCCGCAGCTGAAAAGATGACCGTCTGCCGCACGATGCAAAAATTCCGGACTCAAATCAGAATAAATGACCGCAACGTTAAATTCGCATCCCTGTTCTTTGGCGATTTCGCCGATGATTTCGAGGACGCTTTCCACATGAGGCTTGGCTCCGGAACCACCTGCGCTGCCGATGATAAGCGGAATTTTGCGTTCTTTGATATGCGGCAGGATCAAGGCAAGGTCGCGCTTGACCTGAAGTTTTTTGACAAATCCTTTGCCGCTGCCCAGATAGTAAGGGCCGGGATCGGTGGAACCGGCATCAACGCCGACAAAATCAAGTTTTTCTTTGAGAGCGTTTTCCAAACTCACCGGAGAATATCCGTATCCGAGCAGACCGCACAAAGAAAGATAACGGATCGGCTCTTTCATCCATTGACCTCCGTATAATCGTAATCTTCCGGAATGCCGAGCTGTTTTTCGATCTCCGGCATTTTGGCGTCGGCTTCTCTTGCCAACTCTTCAAAATAGTTGTTGCCGTCAGAATCGATCGCCACGAAGAAGGGTCCGAAGTGATCGACTTCGTAGATCCAGGTGCATTCAGTCTTGCCCAGCTCTTCAAGGAAGTAGACATTGTGGACTTTTTTCACCTGACCACGCAGCGAGTTGCCGCTCAAACCGATCTTGGTCAGATAAACACCGCCGACCTCTTTGAGCGCCTGCGCGGTGCGGGGGCCCATGGTGGTTTTGCCGATCAGGGTGCGGAGGTTGAATTTTTTCACCACATCGGCGCCGTAACGCTCAAAACGGATGGAACTGGTCGGTTCACAGCTGACGACCTCCCATTCATCACCGTTCTGCTTCATCACCGGACCAACGTGAAAGAAGCAATTGATCTTTTCATAATCGATCGGCGGACAGATGTTATCTTCCACAGCGCGAATATGCAACCGGCTGCGTCCGGTAAAAAGCAAGCCGCTGACGGTGACCATTTCTCCGAGTTTCAGGGACTTTGCATCCGCTTCAGACATGGGCAGTTTGATATCTCTCATTTTCAAAGTTCTCCAGTATAATCAATATTGCCTTTTCCATCGATCCGGGCGATCCAGCGGCGGCCGACCATGCACTGAGCATTGACCGCAACCGGCAAAGCGGCGGTGTGAGTGACAGCCACATCCAGATTTATCGCCAGCACCGCATTGATACCGCGGGAACCCATGGGACCGATACCGAGCTGACGGGCGGCGGCATAGAGTTCTTTTTCCAGCCGGGCGACTTCCGGATCGGGATGCTGAGAACCGATCGGGCGGAGCAAGGCGGCTTTTTTGGCAAGTCCGACACAAAGATCGGCGGTGCCGCCGATACCGACACCGATGATGGCGGGCGGACAGACCTTACCGGCATAGCAGGCATCTTTGATACATTCGATGACGAATTTTTTGATACCGGCTTCGCCGTCTGCGGGGAACATCATCCGGTAAAAGGTACCGAAAATTTCCGATCCGCCGCCTTTGGGCGCGGCAAGAATTTCCAGTCCGTCATCATCCCGGTCAAACACGATTTCGACTTTGGGCATTCCGGGGCCGACATTATCGCCGGGATTTTTGCGGGTCAGCGGATGGACCATGGTGGGACGCAGGAAGCACTCGGCAGTAGCGCGGGCGGTGGCCTCTTCAGCGCAGGACTTCAACACATTGAATCCGCCTTCGAGTTCAGTTTTGCTTCCGGCATGGATGAAGAACATCGGGAATCCGGTGTCGGCACAAACCAGTCCGTTGCCTTTTTCCGAAAGATCAGCATTCTGCAAACTGATTTCAAGATGTTTTTTTGCCATGGGATCGCTCTCTTCGGCAAGAGCGTCCTGCAACGCTTTCCGGATATCCGGCGGCATTTTGGTTGCGCCGAGTCGGATGGCATTGTACATTGCCTCAACAATGGTTTCACGCTTTATCATAATCATACTCCTCGATTGAAGTGAAAGTTTCTTTATATTTGAAATAGGTCTCTTTATCCATAATCTTGGGCAATCCGGCGATCTCTCTGCCTTTAGCCGCATTGCCGCAAAGCAATGAAACGGCATCCATCGCCAGCAGTTTGGCACCGTCAATATAGGCTTTTTCCGGATCGGTGACAACAAAGTCTTTAGCGTGCGGCGAACCGGCAAATCCGGCGCAATAAGCGTGCAGAGCCGGCATCAGCATACTGACATCCCCCATATCCGTAGAAGAACCGCGATGTCCGAAGTTGGTCAGAATACCGCCATTGAGCATTTTGAGATTTTCCGCATGAACCGCATTGAGTTCAGGAGTGCTTTTATACGGCATATAGCCGCCGAGATTGGCAATGGTGACTTTACCTTTGAAAGCCATCGCCGCACCACGGACACAGCGATCGACGACGGCGCAGGCGTTTTTCACCGCTTCCGGAGTTTTGGCACGCACCTGAAGTTCAAGTTCCGCGCGGGCGGGAACCACGTTGACCGCATTGCCGCCGTCAGAAATGATACCGTGGATCCGGACGCTGTCTTTATCATCAAAAGTATCCCGCTGAGCGTCGATCATATTCAATGCCTGACGCGCCATACTTGCGGCATTGATGCCGTCCCACGGACGCAATCCGCCGTGAGCAGCTTTTCCTTCAAAGACGATCTGTTTCATGCAGAAGCCATTGAAACTTTCCGGAGTGAAAGTATCGTGTCCGGCGTGAATGAGCAGAACCGCATCGATATCATCCAGAAATCCCTGTTTGATAAATTCCGGTTTGCCGCCGCAATAACTGATTTTGCCGGAGGAGATCAAACCGCGGCAGTATTCCAGACTCTGGAACTCTTCGGCAGGAACTGCAATGAAAGCGATAGATCCCAACAGCTCTTTTACGATCGGCACCAGAGCCTGCGCCGCCCCCAGCATCATCGCCAACTGGGCATGGTGTCCGCAGGCATGAGCGGCACCGGTTTCGGGATCGGCGAAAGTGTGAGACGGTACCGGCAGAGCATCCAGCTCACCCATAATGGCGATTTTCGGTCCCGGACGTCCGCTGTCGATGTCGGCACGAACACCGGTGATGGCAAGACCGGTACGAACAGTAAGTCCGAGTTTCCGCAATTCATCTGCCACCAGAGCGGCAGTTTTTTCTTCCCGGTAGCCGAGTTCCGGATTATGCAATATTTTTTCAGCAAGTTCCATGATCTGCTGCCGCCGGGATTCCACGGCAGAGATCACTGATTGTTTAAGTTCAGCATCACTTTTCATAAAAAAATTCCCCAATCATATCATCACACATGATCAAGTGTAAAATATAGCTGTCAAATCCGTTTTTTACAACCGGAAAACAGGAATTATTTCAGATATTTTCCGGGAACGGAGAAATGGGAAGTTGTAAATAAGTTTTTTGAAAATTTTCTGAAAAACGATTGAATTTTCCGGATTGAAAAGTTATATTCCATCCTCTTCAAAAAAATCAACTTAAATGGTGGTATATCAATGCGTATCGGAATCATATTTTTGTCCATGTTGTCATTATTACTGACGGCAGCTCAACCGGATTTTTATGTCTGGCAGCGAAAACATACGCCGGAGGTCAGAAATGCGGTAATCGAGGTGTTGAAATATTCCGAAAGCCGCCTCTATTTCCTCGCCGGAGAACTGGAACAAAACGGCAGAGTCACGATCGTTTCCCCTGCAGCATTGCCGGAGGCTGTTTTCTCCCGGGCGACCCCGGTGATAAGGATCCACATCCGCCACCTGGATACTCCGGCAGCTCAACTTGCAGCCAAAATAACGGCGCTCTACCGGCCGTGGCAGAAATGCAAGGCTCTGCAGATCGACCTGGACGCCCCGGAAAGCAAAATCGATTACTACACGCAACTGATGCAGGAACTGCGCAAAAGAGTTCCCGGCGTCACTCTTTCAGCAACAGTTCTGCCCTGCCATGTCAAGCACAAAACTGAATTCCGCAAACTTGCGCAAGTCTGCGATTTTTATGTTTTGCAGATCCATGGATTGGAAAAACGCGACGGAAATTATTCGCTCGTTGACAAAAAAACCACCTTCGCCGCTATTGCCAATGCCGTGAATTTGAAGCGGCCGTTCAAACTTGCCCTGCCCGTTTACTGCTACAACATTGAGAACCGCACCATCAAACCGGAGATGGATTTTATCGGCAAAATCGCCAGATTTTCGGATATGCACAAGTTCGGGGTGATCTTTTTCCGGCTGGGTATTTCCGGCGACGGCGAAGCACTCTCTTTTGCAACGGTGCAGAAACTCTGCAAAACTGGCAAATACACTCCTGATATTCAGCACGAATGGCAATATTCTGATGACGGCAGCTGGTATTTGTATATCAAAAATTGCGGCAGCTTTGCCGAAAAAGTTTCACTTGAAATGACGTGGAAGGATGGCTTTGTCATCTCCGATACCGACACATTCAACAATGCCGAATTCTCCTTTGACCGCAAAACTCTGGATCTGACTTTGCCCCCGGATGGCGAAAGCAAACCGTTTCTGTGGCTCCGCACTCCCGCCGCATTTGACCGTAACCGCTCTCCATTAACGATAACCAGAAAGGACACCGCCGCAAAATGAATTTCAAACTCCCGCTCATCCTCTCCGCCGCCACCGCCGTGATCTCCTCTGCTTCGGCGTGTGCGCCATATTTTGCGCCCTCATTCCTGGTTCCCGGCAACGCCTATTCGGTCACCTTGAATAAAAAAGCCGCTTTCAAACGTTTTGTCCAGATGCATCAGGATCTGCTCCCTGCCCCGTTTGCGTTTCCGATGGGGACAAGCACTCTTCGGGCGGAAAGAATCGATTTTGCCAATGCGGTAAAAAAACGTCTGACAAAACTCTCCGTTGAAAAACAGGAAGAATTGATCGACAAGTACGCCAGAACTGCTGCTTTGTGGCGACAGGGACAACGCTTACCAAAAAATGAACGACCGGAACGGATGCTGCCGCCGGAACTGCTTGAATTCGAACTGTATTTATACGGCTACGAAGAATTGCTCGAAAACAGCGAACTTGCCGACACTCCCGCCGCATGGAAAAAACTGCTGGCTCTTCCCGCTGAACAGCGCCATTACCGTACCGCATGGGTCCACTTCATGCTAGGGAATCACTTCAAAAAAGATTGCCACACCCACTATGAAAACTGCCGCAATGCGGTGCGTTCCGGCTTTGCCGACACCGTCGGGGTGGCGCTGCGCAGTTACACGTTGGAAATCCGCTACGGCAAAAATCCGGTCAAAGTTGTGCGCCGTGCGGCAGAAGCGGAATTGAATAAACTATATATTGATTCCAACGATTATCTGGCGCAAATTGACAAAAAATGGATAAACCGCCTCTCCGACACCCAATATCTCGCCATGCTTGAAGATCCGCTTGTCCGGGAATTCCTGGCAATCACCGACCTGTCCCCCCGGTTTCAAAAAATGATCTCCGGTTATTCGTTGCGCAGCGCCGACATCCGGGCTTACCATGCTTACACCAAAGGTGACATCAAACTTGCCAGAGAATATATCAAACAACTGCCGAAACCGACCCTGCTCTCGGTCTATATCGAAGCCAAACTTGCCCGTCAGACCGGAAACACCCATCTCGCCACCAAAAAACTGCGCCAATGGCTTGCCATGGCAGAAAAAGCCACCCCTCTGGAAAATGAACTTGTTTACGCCCATGATTATGAAAAAAATATCCCGCAGAAATGGGATGTTTACGGTCTGCTGGGCAGCGCACTGGTTTTCCGTCACAACTTCAAAGAGGCGGCAGAATACTTTTACCGGGCAAATTCCGAAGTCGACCTTCACATCATTCTGGAACGCTATTTCACTCTGGACGAAGCAATGGAATTTGTGGAAAAACTCAGCGACACCCGCTTCGACGAACGATACCTATATCTGGTATCCCGCCGGGCATTCCGGGAGAGCCGCTTCGACCTCGCCGCCCGCTATCTGCCGGAACAGGAAGCAGCTAATCTGAAAAGTTATATCGACTTTATGACCAAAGGCAACGATAAAAAACTGGACGCAAATTCCCGGGCCATCGCACTTTACAATGCCGCAAAGATCCTCCGCTATCACGGCATGGAACTTGCCGGAACTCAGGAAGCACCGGACTTCTTCCCCGGCGGCTACGGCACTAGCCTGCCCTATGACGACTGCGCTCTCTCGAAACGGAACGCCCGGTGTCAATACAATAAAATTCTCGGAGAGTGGACACTGTGCAGAGAACATATATCCTGGCACAGCAATGAAAGCACCTTGAGTTTCCCCGGATTCAATGCCCCCAAAGATCACCGCAACATCCCCGCTACCCAGCGCTACCACTACCGTTATCAGGCGGCGCGACTTGCGTTGAAAGCCGGAAACATTGCAAAGGATGATGATCTGCGGGCGATCATTTATATTTTCGGCGGCAACTGTCTGCGCAAAACCAGCTTGCCCGAAGCGGATATCTTTTACAAAATGCTGGTCAACGAATGCCGCGGCAGTCTGTTGAGCAAACTTGCTGACCGTCAGCGCTGGTTTCCGACGGACTGCGTCCGGATGAATAAAGAAGTCAATCACTCAACACCGCTTAAAGATATGGCGGCGGTAAAAGCGCTGATTGAAGAAATCTTTCCACCTGCAAAATAAAAAAACGGCTGCTGCACAATATTCATATTACGCAGCAGCCGGTTGTTTTTCAAACTTATGCTTTCGAGCGGATACGGTAGAAGTGATTGACGACCATATCTTCCGGGATATTGGAACCATGACCGCCGGAAGTTTCATCAATGACATGATTTCCATGGTCAGGCGCCCAGATCACGGCACGATCAAAATCTTTCCAGTATTTGTCCACATCGGCGACCAGAGTTTCGAAGTATTGGACTCCGGTTTCCAGAGCATTGACTGACGTTTCTGCGTAAGGTCCGCACTTGTGCGAAAAGTGATCGTAGGCCATATAGTAGGAAATGATCACATCATAATCGCTGTCTTCCAGAAGTTTGCGGGTCTGCTTGAAAATCGCTTCGTCCGTGCGCAAAGAAAAAAAATCCACCTCGCGATTACGGAAAATTTTATCAATACTGCATTCGTTGCAGGAAATTACCGCCACATTTTTGCCGGCTTTCGCCAGTACATCGAAAAGCGTTTCGATCGTCAGCACCGGCTTGGTGTAGGTTTTGATGCCGTGAACTTCCGGAGATGCACCGGAAAAGATCGTTGCAAAACAGACCGGCGTGACACTTGCCATCACCGAAGCTGATTTAAAACGGAATCCGGCAAGCTTCTCCACCCGGGCGAGTTTTTCTGGATATTTCTGACGGTGGACTTCACCGACTGCATCGGGGCAGAAAATGAGGATCTTTTCCATCCTGCCCTCTTTGCCGGTCACCCGGAACGCCTGATCGACCACGGCGGCGATCGGAGTTCCTCCGCAACCGGAGGGTTCTTCCACGCCCATCAATGCGCAGACGGTTGGAGTCATATCGCCGATGGAGTTATCGACGGAATACTGCTCCATATATTTACGCAATTCGTTACGGCTGATCTCTTTCATTTTTGGACATTCTTTCTGATTTTGGCCAAATATTCATCCAAAGCCGCATTGAAATATTTTTCCCCGGCGGTATGCGGAGCCGTGGGGGTGGTGGTCATGGATTTGAAAGTTTCCCGGGGAAGATTGTTGTAAAACGCATAGACGCTAGTGGGCGAACAGACCGTGTCGATGAATCCGGTGCAGGTGTAGATCGGGCATTTGATCCGGCGGCCGAAGAACACATCGTCGTAATAGGCCATATTTTCGAAAGCTTTCTGAGTATCGGGTTTGCCGTCGGCAGTTTCGCAAGCCCGGGGCCAGCCGCTCTGACGTCCGGCGAGGATTCCGGAGTGGTCGCTCATGGCAGGAACCATCGCCCGGCACAAGGTGACATCCTGATCCAAAGCGGCGGCGACGATCGCTTGCGCACCACCCTGACTGCCGCCGACAATGATCAGATTTTTGCCATCCCATTCGGGGAGAGATTTGACATACTGCAAAGCGCGGATAACGCGGATGTAGACATCTTTGTAATAATATTTTTCCCGGTCTTCTTTCTTAGAATGGTTATATCTGCCGCCGCGCTCTTTGGTGATGTCCTTGCGGACCTGATCGTAGAAAGCCTTGCTTTTTCCGTTGGCGATACCGTGGGCGTTGACGTCAAAAGTGATCATGCCTTTGTTGGCATATTTCAGCTGCATCGTCGAACTGCGGAATCCGGCACCGTGAAATGCGACCAGAGCGGGGAGAGATTTCGGTTTGGCATTTTTGGGCATGACCAGATAACCGGAAACCGGACGGTTGGCGATGGAATTGACTTTCACATCGTAGACGAAAAATTTATTTTTCTGGTCAGCCGGAGTGATGTCGATTTTTTCCAGTTCTTTGATGGGCTGGGCGCAGGTGGCTTTTTTGATATTGCCCCAGAATTCGTCGAAGTCAGCCGGTTCTTTGACGACGATGTCGATCTTTTCCGGTTCGATCATGGCGCCGATACCGCCGGCGACATCGCGGGTGACCAGTTTGCCGCGATACATGACTTTGCGCCGCAGGACTTTGCCATTTTTTTTGAACACGCAATAGATGTGGACCCACCCCGGCTTATCCAGTTTGGTACTCAAGACCAGCGGCTTTTCGGAAACGGCGGCCTTGCCGCTTTTGACCATTTTGCCGTGGTGATTGAGTTTGTATTCGACGGTACATCCGGCAGGCACTTTGCCATCAGCAAAAAGCTGGGCGGTAAAGGTGATATTTTCCCCTGCTTTGTAAAAAGCATCCGGCTTGCAGGAGGTGAACTTCATAGTGTACTCGACTGCACTGAGCGCACATGCGGCGACCAGCGCAAACAACATCAGAAAATGTTTCATTTTTATATCTCCATTTGGTTGATTTTCAATTTAACACCCGGTTCCGGTTAATATACCACACACTCTTAAAATTTACAACGGAAGAGCCAGATTATTTTTACATTGCAGAAAAAATCCATATCCTCCGGTACCGGAAAATCGCATGGCGTAATTTTTGATATTTTTCAGAAAAAGTTCCTTGAAAAGCACAACAGTACAGTATATAGTATGCATCTCACACAATCGGCAATTTTATCCACAACACATAGAGGTTTTATATATGCTTTACTATCTGGCGCTTCTGAAAGATTCCTGCGGTCCTTTGCGTTTGTTCGACTACGTCACCTTCCGGGCGGGCGGAGCTGCCGCCACCGCATTTTTTATCGTTCTGCTGTTTGGTGCGCCTTTTGCCCGAATGCTCCGCAAACTCAATCTCCGGGCGGCGGACCGCTACGAAGGATTGATGCCGCCGGAACTTCTGGACAAACGCAAAAACAGCACCCCCTGCATGGGCGGAGTGCTGATGCTGGCGAGCATCGTGATCTCCTCGCTGCTCTGGCTGCAGCCGGGAAGTGTTATCGGCTGGATTCTGCTGGGCGGGACGGTGCTTTTCGGGATGCTCGGATTTGTGGATGATGCGCTTAAAGTTTTCCGTCAGGATCGGGACGGACTTCCGGAGAAACCCAAACTTATCGGTCAGTTTGCAATTGCCGCCATTGCGGTTTGCGCCTTCTGTTTTGCACCGGAAACGGCCGGACTGATGAAAAACTTTTATGTTCCGTTTCTCAAAACTCCGCTCTTTACCGGCAGCTGGCTGATCCCGGCATTTTCGGTGCTGGCGATCGCGGTGATGGTGAATGCGGTCAACTTCACCGACGGCAAAGACGGACTGGCGACCGGATGTACGATTTTCTGTTCCTTCACCTTTGCGGCATTCACCTATCTTATGGGTCACAAGATTTTTGCCAATTACCTTGACCTGCCCTTTATCAGCGGTATCGAAGAAGCGGTGGTGTTCGCCTTTGCCATCTGCGGATGCTGTATCGGATTTCTGTGGCACAATTGCCATCCGGCGGCGATGTTCATGGGAGACACCGGCAGTCTGGCGCTGGGAGGAGCTGTCAGTTTGCTTGCGGTGCTGGTGCGTCAGGAGATATTGATGTTTGTGATCGGCGGAGTTTTCACGATGGAATTTGCCTCGGTGGTGCTCCAGCGCTACTACTACAAAATGACCAAGAAGCGGATCTTTCTCTGCTCGCCCATCCATCACCACTTTGAACGTCTCGGCTGGACCGAAACCCAGATCGTGGTCAGATTCTGGATCCTCTCCGGACTTTTTGCCATGATCGCCCTGGGCACATTAAAACTGCGCTAAAAAAATAAAAAAATATCTGCCACCGGCGGCTCGCCGGACGCGGTCCAGCGGCGGACACGCTGGTCGCCGTATATACGGCGAAACATCAGC